>Ga0209051_1000915_pt1 | contig 29327 bp, 31 predicted proteins | sample AraplaCvi_mMS_r2_2_FD_184286 | JGI IMG/M metagenome (GOLD analysis project Ga0209051, IMG submission 184286) | Arabidopsis root microbial communities from North Carolina, USA - plate scrape MF_Cvi_mMS_r2 (SPAdes) (version 2) | ecosystem: Host-associated > Plants > Roots > Endosphere | place...
GTGGCAATTCGTGATCCCACCGAGACCTTCGGCGTGTTTACTTCGCCATGTGTCCTGGTTGCTCGTAGCGTTCATCCCGGTGTTGCTGATGTTGGCGACATTCGGGCTCGACCGCTTGGAGGCAGGCCTCGACGACGACACCGTCTCTCCCGCGGACGTCACCGCGTTTCTCGAACAGGCCAAGGCAGACTGCGCCAAACCCGCGGCGCGCACCCGAGCCGTCGAGTCCTACGAATTGCTCGACGACGGCTACGACGACGTCTGCCGGGAAAGTGTTTTCAGCGATTCGGCACGGCGTTTGCCGACGCGGGTGATCATCCCGCACGAGTCGAATACCGAATTTCGGCCGACTCGGCACGCCTATCGTGTGTAGCGTTGGCACGTCGCGAAGGCACCAACGCTTAGACTGATTTCGCCATCCACGCAGGGTGGTCTTCGTGCGTCATATTTCCGACGGGTTAAGGGGCAACGTGGACGAGATCCTGGCGAGGGCCGGAATCTTCCAGGGAGTGGAACCAACTGCGGTCTCCGCGCTGACCAAGCAGCTGCAGCCGGTCGACTTTCCCCGTGGGCACACGGTGTTCGCCGAGGGCGAGCCCGGTGATCGGCTCTACATCATCATCTCCGGCAAGGTGAAGATCGGCCGCCGTTCACCGGACGGCCGCGAGAACCTGCTCACCATCATGGGACCGTCGGACATGTTCGGCGAGCTGTCGATCTTCGACCCGGGCCCGCGCACCTCGAGCGCCACCACCATCACCGAGGTTCGCGCCGTGTCGATGGACCGTGATGCGTTGCGAGCGTGGATCGCCGACCGTCCCGAGATCGCCGAGCAGCTGTTGCGCGTGCTGGCCCGTCGCCTGCGCCGCACCAACAACAACCTGGCCGACCTCATCTTCACCGACGTGCCCGGCCGCGTCGCCAAGCAGCTGTTGCAGCTCGCGCAGCGGTTCGGCACGCAGGAGGGCGGCGCGCTCCGCGTGACGCACGACCTCACGCAGGAGGAGATCGCCCAGTTGGTCGGCGCGTCCCGCGAGACGGTCAACAAGGCGCTCGCCGACTTCGCCCATCGCGGCTGGATCCGCCTGGAGGGCAAGAGCGTCCTGATCAGCGATTCCGAGCGGCTGGCCCGCCGAGCTCGTTGACCCCCCAGCGATTTGTGTGCGATCAGGAGCGGTGACCGCTCCTGAAACGCCACGAATCAGTCACGCAGGTAGTCCAGTTGAGCTTGCACGCTCCATTCGGCGTGCTCCCACAACTTCTCGTCGACGTCGGTGTAGACGCGCTCGACGACCTGCCGGGCGGTCGCGTCCTCGCCGATCACCCGCAGCGCCTCGCGCACCTGGTTCAGCCGTTCCTCGCGATGGGCGAGGTACGTCGCCGTCACCGCCTCGAGGTCGTCGAGATCGGGTCCGTGCCCCGGCAACACGGCCCGGCTGCCAAGCCCGTGCAACCGAGCCAGGGACTCCAGGTAGTCGCGAAGGCTGCCGTCCTCGTTGTCGATGACGGTGGTGCCACGGCCGAGCACCGTGTCCGCCGTCAGTACGGCGTCCTCCAGCACGAACGACAGCGAGTCGGCGGTGTGCCCCGGGGTGGCCAGCACCGTGATCCGCAGGCCCGCGGCGTCGATCACCTCGCCGTCGGTCAGGGGGCCGCCCAGCCCCCGCAAGAAACCGCTGCCGACCGACCGCACGACGGCGCCGGTCCGGTCGACGAGCTTGTCGATCCCGTCGGCGTGGTCGCCGTGCTTGTGGCTGATGAGCACCAGGGGAATCTTGCCGAGCGCCGCGATCCGCTCGACGTGCGCGTCGTCGTCGGGGCCCGGGTCGACGACGACCATCTCGTCACTGCCGGGCCCCCGAAGCACCCAGGTGTTGGTGCCGTCGAGCGTCATCAGACCGGGGTTGTCGCACAACAGCACCGACGCCGTGTCGGTGACGCGGCGCAGCCTGCCGTAGGCGGGATGTTCCAGAACCGTCACCCCACCTCTACGATCAGCTCCACTTCCACCGGCGCGTTCAACGGCAACTCCGACACCCCGACCGCCGAGCGGGCGTGCACCCCCGCGTCGCCGAACACGTCACCGAGGAGTTGCGACGCCCCGTTGACCACACCGGGCTGGCCGTTGAAACCCGGTGCGGAGGCCACGAATCCGACCACCTTGACCACGCGGACCACCGAGTCGACGCCGACGAGGGCGTGGACGGCGGCCAGTGCGTTCAGGGCGCAGGTGCGCGCGAGTTGCTTGGCCTCCTCGGCGCTGACCTCGGCGCCGACCTTGCCGGTCTGCGGCAGTTCGCCTGCAACCATCGGCAGCTGTCCGGAGGTGTAGACGAGGTTGCCCGTCCGAACGGCGGGCACGTAGGCGGCCAGCGGTGCGACGACGGCGGGCAGTTCGACGCCGAGCTCGGCCAACCGCGCGGTGACGGCTCCGCTCACTTCGGCCGCTTCATGTAGGCGACCAACTGTTCGCCGGTGGGACCGGGAACGATCGAGACCAGCTCCCAGCCGTCCTCGCCCCACTGATCGAGGATCTGCTTCGTCGCGTGCGTCAGTAGTGCGACGGTCACGTATTCCCACCGGGTCAATTCGCTCATGGGCCCGAGCTTATCGGTGCCCGAACGTCCGGTGGCTAGCATGCAGGAGTGAGCAACGATGTTCCCGATCCCAGCAGCCGTTCCGTTGGCTGGCCGTCCCGGATGAACAAGGCGCGACTGCACTTCGTGACCGGCAAGGGGGGCACGGGAAAGTCGACGATCGCCGCGTCGCTGGCGCTGGCGCTCGCGGCGGGCGGACGCAAGGTCTTGCTCGTCGAGGTCGAGGGTCGCCAGGGCATCGCGCAACTCTTCGACGTACCTCCGCTGCCGTACGAGGAGGTGAAGATCGCGACCGCCGAGCGAGGGGGTCAGGTCAACGCCCTGGCCATCGACACCGAGGCGGCCTTCCTGGAGTACCTCGACATGTTCTACAACCTCGGCATCGCGGGCCGGGCGATGCGCCGCATCGGCGCCGTCGAGTTCGCGACCACGATTGCGCCCGGTCTGCGGGACGTGCTGCTGACGGGCAAGATCAAGGAAATCGTCGTGCGGTCCGAGAAGGAGCGCTCCAAGGGCTCGAAGGGCAAGCCGACGGGTTACGACGCCGTCGTCGTCGACTCGCCACCGACGGGACGCATCGCCCGCTTCCTCGACGTGACCAAGGCCGTCTCGGACCTGGCGAAGGGCGGCCCCGTGCATTCGCAGGCCGACGGCGTGGTCAAGCTGCTGCACTCCGAACTGACCGCCATCCACCTCGTCACCCTGCTGGAGGCACTCCCCATTCAGGAGACCGTCGAGGCCATCGACGAACTCAAGGAGCTCGGCCTGCCGATCGGCAGCGTCATCGTCAACCGCAACATTCCGGCCTACCTCGACGCGGACGACATCGCAAAGGCCGCCGAGGGGGACGTCGACGCGGACTCGGTGCGAGCGGGACTCGCCAAGGCCGGAATCACGTTGGGCGACGCGGACTTCGCCGGCTTGCTCACCGAGACCATTCAGCACGCGACGCGGATCAGCGCGCGAGCGGAGAGCGCCGCTCAGCTCGACGAGGTCGACATCCCGCGGCTCGAACTGCCCGCGATCTCCGACGGCGTCGACCTGGGCAGCCTGTACGAACTGGCCGAAGCACTGTCCCAGCAAGGCGTCCGATGAGCGCTTGCGCGAAGAGCATCGACCGGATGAGCGCTGCCGCACACCACCAGGAGATCCAGCGATGAGCACCACACCCGCCGCCCTCGACCTGCGCTCGGTCCTGACGGATCGCTCCAACCGCGTCGTAGTGTGTTGCGGCGCAGGCGGTGTCGGCAAGACGACGACCGCTGCAGCGATGGCGCTGCGGGCGGCCGAGTACGGCCGCACCGTGGTCGTGTTGACCATCGACCCGGCCAAGCGACTGGCACAGGCCTTGGGCATCAAGGATCTCGGCAACACGCCGCAACGCGTGCCGCTGGCCCCGGAGGTGACCGGCGAGCTGCACGCGATGATGCTCGACATGCGGCGCACGTTCGACGAGATGGTCATCCAGTACTCGGGCGGCGACCGCGCCGAGGCGATTCTGGAGAACCAGTTCTACCAAACCGTCGCCACGTCCCTCGCGGGGACGCAGGAGTACATGGCCATGGAGAAGCTCGGCCAGTTGCTCGGCGAGGACAAGTGGGACCTCGTCGTCGTGGACACTCCCCCGTCGCGCAACGCGCTCGACTTCCTCGACGCGCCAAAGCGGCTCGGCAGCTTCATGGACAGCCGGCTGTGGCGTCTACTGCTGGCGCCGGGCCGTGGCATCGGCAAGCTGGTGACCGGTGCGGTCGGCTTGGCCATGAAGGCGCTGTCGACCGTCTTGGGCTCCCAGATGCTCTCCGATGCAGCGGGTTTCGTTCAGGCCCTGGATTCGACGTTCAGCGGTTTCCGCGAGAAGGCCGACCGCACCTACGAACTGCTGAAGCGCCGCGGCACCCAATTCGTCGTCGTCTCGGCCGCCGAACCCGACGCGCTGCGAGAGGCGTCCTTCTTCGTCGACCGACTGTCGAGCGAGAAGATGCCGCTGGCCGGACTCATCCTCAACCGCACGCACCCCACGCTGTGCGACCTTCAGACCGACAAGGCCAGGGAGGCGGCGGACCAGCTGGACGCCGACGGGCAGGCGGACGGTCTGGCCGCGGCGGTGTTGCGGGTGCACGCCGACCGGGCCCAGACGGCGAAGCGGGAAGTGCGGCTGCTGTCGCGGTTCACCGGCGCCAACCCACAGGTGGCAATCGTCGGAGTGCCGTCGCTGCCGTTCGACGTGTCGGATCTGGAGGCGCTACGCGCGATCGCCGATCAGATCACCGGCGATCTGGAGTGATTCGGCCGGTTTAGACGGCGCTGCGGTGTTTGCGCTGGGCGGCGAAGAACTCGGCCCAGGAAACCACCTCGGGGTGCTGCTTGAGCAGCGCCCGGCGCTGGCGCTCCGTCATGCCGCCCCAGACGCCGAACTCGACGCGATTGTCGAGGGCGTCGGCACCACATTCGGAGATCACCGGGCAATGGCGGCAGATCACGGCCGCCTTGCGCTGCGCGGCTCCGCGGACGAACAACTCGTCGGGATCGGCCTGGCGGCAGCGAGCCTGGGAAACCCACGCGATGCGCGCTTCGGCTTCGGCGCTTTGAACCACCACACCGTTGACTGGGGAACTCATGACTGTCCTGCGCGCCGCGGGCCGTATTCCTGACACCAGCGATCCCTTCGTCCAGCCGCCCCCTGCGACGGCGCACTTCGGTGTAGAAGGCCATTGCGATCTACGCCACATTGCGATTGGGAGTGTTACCTAGATCGCACTGTCAGTCAAAGCTAGGTGGTCAGGGGGGTTTTGCGCAACAGCCAAATCACGAATTTTTGGGACGACCGTGCCGTGATACATCTTTGCCTACGATTTGCGGTTGCGCAGCGCGTGCTCGCGGGGTTAGAAGCACCGCTGCGACGCTGGTAAGGATCGGTCTCGCTACTCTGTAGCCATGTCCGACCGATCGCAGGCGACGCCGCCGCCGCGGCGTGCGCCCGCCGCGGTCACGCTCATCAAACTTGCCTGGTGCATATTGCTGGCCAGCGTCGTCGCCGCCGGCCTGATGTTTCCGGTCGTAGGCGGGTTCGGATTGATGTCCAACCGCGCCTCCGACGTCGTCGCCAACGGCTCCGCTCAGCTGGTGGAGGGCGAGGTGCCTGCCGTGTCGACGATGGTCGACGCCAAGGGCAACCCGCTCGCCTGGCTGTACAACCAGCGCCGATTCGAGGTCAAGAGCGACCAGATCGCCAACTCGATGAAGCTGGCGATCGTCTCGATCGAGGACAAGCGGTTTGCCGAGCACAACGGCGTCGACTGGAAGGGCACGCTCACCGGCCTGTCCGGATACGTGACCGGCGCGGCCGACACCCGCGGCGGCTCGACCCTCGAGCAGCAGTACGTCAAGAACTACCAACTGCTGGTGATCGCACAGACCGACGCCGAGAAGCGCGCCGCGATCGAGACCACGCCCGCCCGCAAGCTCCGCGAGATCCGCATGGCGCTGACGTTGGACAAGACGTTCACCAAGTCGGAGATCCTGACGCGGTACCTGAACCTGGTCTCGTTCGGCAACGGCGCGTTCGGCGTGCAGGACGCCGCGCAGACCTACTTCGGCGTCGACGCCTCCCAGCTGAACTGGCAGCAGGCCGCCCTGCTGGCCGGCATGGTGCAGTCGACCAGCGCGCTGAATCCCTACACCAACCCCGAGGGCGCCCTGGAGCGTCGAAACGTGGTGCTGGACACCATGATCGACAACGTGCCCCAGGAAGCCGAAGCACTGCGGGCGGCCAAGCAGGAGCCCCTCGGCGTACTCCCGCAGCCCAACGAGCTGCCGCGCGGCTGCATCGCCGCGGGTGACCGGGCCTTCTTCTGCGACTACGTGCTGGACTACCTCGCCCGCGCCGGAATCAGCAAGGAACAGGTCGCCAAGGGTGGCTATCTGATCAAGACCACGCTGGACCCCGACATCCAGAATTCGGTCAAGTCGTCGATCACCAACTTCGCCGCGCCCGACCTCGACGGCGTCGCCAGCGTGATGAGCGTCATCAAGCCCGGCAAGGACAGCCACCCGATCGTCGCCATGGCGTCCAACCGCACCTACGGGCTCGACAGCGACGCCGGCGAGACCATGCAACCGCAGCCCTTCTCCCTGGTGGGCGACGGCGCGGGATCCATCTTCAAGGTGTTCACCACCTCGGCCGCGCTGGAGATGGGCATGGGCATCAACGCCCAGCTCGACGCCCCGGGCCGGTTCGAGGCCAAGGGGCTCGGCAGCGGCGGCGCGAAGGGCTGCCCGCCGGCCACCTGGTGCGTGTTGAACGACGGCAGCTACCGCGGTGCCATCAGCGTCACCGACGCCCTCGCGACCTCACCCAACACCGCCTTCGCCAAGCTCATCTCGCAGGTCGGCGTGCAGCGCACCGTCGACATGGCGGTCAAGCTCGGGTTGCGCTCCTACGCGTTGCCGGGCACCGCCCGCGCCTACGATCCCGACAGCAACGAGAGCCTGGCCGACTTCGTCAAGCGGCAGAATCTGGGCTCGTTCACCCTCGGTCCGATCGAGGTCAACCCGTTGGAGCTGTCCAACGTCGCCGCGACCCTCGCCTCGGGGGGAACGTGGTGCCCGCCCAACCCGATCGACAAGATCTACGACCGCAACGGCAAGGACGTGTCCGTGACCACGGAGACGTGCGAGCAGGTCGTGCCCGAAGGTCTGGCCAACACCCTCGCGAACGCGATGAGCAAGGACGACCAGAGCGGCACCGCCGCCAGCGCGGCCAGTTCGGCCGGCTGGAGCTTGCCGGTGTCGGGCAAGACCGGCACCACCGAGGCACACCGGTCGTCGGGCTTCTTCGGGTTCACCAACGCCTTCGCGGCGGCCAACTACATCTACGACGACTCGTCCTCACCGTCGGATCTGTGTTCGTTCCCGCTGCGACAGTGCGGCTCGGGCAACCTCTACGGCGGCAACGAGCCCGCGCGCACCTGGTTCACCGCGATGAAGCAGTTCACCCCCGACGACGTGGCGCTGCCCCCGACCGACCCCCGGTACGTCGACGGCGCACCGGGTTCGAAGGTGCCCAGCGTGGCTGGCATGACGCAGGACTTGGCCCGGCAACGACTCAAGGACGCCGGATTCCAGGTCGCCGACCAGGCCACTCCGGTCAACAGCGGCTCGCCGGCGGGTGCGGTCGTCGGAACGTCCCCCTCCGGTCAGACCGTCCCTGGCTCGATCATCACGATCCAGATCAGCAACGGCATCGCGCCGGCCCCGCCGCCGCCACCGCCGGGATTGCCCTTCGACCCGAACGATCCGAACGCGATTCCCGCCCCGGTGGGCTCGACGGTCGTGATGATCCCCGGCCTGCCGCCCATCACGGTTCCGGTGCTGGGTCCGCCACCACCGCCGCCACCGCCGTAGCCGATCCCGCCGGGTCGACGATCCGGCGCGCGGAGAGTCGGTGACCGCCAGGTTGTAGCAGTAGGCTGCTCCCATGCTCGCCCGTTCGACGGTCCTGAAGAATCCCGCCACCCTGGCCGGCTCGCTGGCCGCCGGCTCGCTGACGGCGGGAATCGCCTACGCCACGTTGATCGAACGCAACGCGTTCGTGGTGCGGGAGACGACGATGCCGGTGCTGACGCCGGGGTCCGCCCCGCTTCGCGTGCTGCACCTGAGCGACCTCCACATGACGCCGCGGCAGCGCCGCAAACAGGAGTGGATCCGCGAGCTCGCCGGCTGGGAGCCCGATCTCGTCATCAACACCGGTGACAACCTCTCGCACCCCAAGGCGGTGCCGTCGGTGGTCCAGGCGCTCGGTGACCTCTTGTCGGTCCCGGGGCTGTTCGTCTTCGGGAGCAACGACTACTTCGGCCCCTCCCCCAAGAACCCGACGAACTACCTGTTCAAGCCGACGCATCGCGTCACAGGTGAACCGCTTCCGTGGCAGGACCTGCGCGCGGCGTTCACCGAGCGTGGCTGGCTGGACATGACGCACACCCGCCGCGAGATCGAGGTGAAGGGCCAACTCGTCGCCGTGGCCGGCGTGGACGACCCGCACCTGTCCCGCGACCGCTACGACACCATCGCGGGCCCGGCGAGCCCGGCGGCCAACCTGTCCCTCGGCATGACGCACGCGCCGTACACGCGGGTGCTCGACCGGTTCGCGGCCGACGGGTATCAGCTGGTGCTGGCCGGACACACCCACGGAGGACAGCTGTGTCTGCCGTTCAAGGGTGCGCTGGTCACCAATTGCGACCTCGACCCGTCGCGGGCCAAGGGGCCGTCGCGGTGGGGCGCGCACATGCAGTTGCACGTCTCCGCCGGGCTGGGCACCTCCCCGTATGCGCCGTACCGGTTCTGCTGCCGTCCCGAGGCGACGCTGCTGACGCTGGTGGCCGCGCCGACCGGCGGGGGCAGCCTCGGCAGCCGGGTGAGCGTGTCGCACCCGACCGTATCGGCGCGTTGACCGCCCACGACTCCGCCGCCGTTCGCCGCCACTCACGCGAGTGGGTCGACGACGCGATCCGACTGATCGAGGCCGACGCCAGGCGTAGCGCGGACACCCACCTGCTGCGGTATCCGCTGCCGTCCGCATGGTGTGACGGCGTGCAGGTCGAGCTGTATCTGAAGGACGAGACGACCCACATCACCGGCAGTTTGAAGCACCGACTGGCGCGGTCGCTGTTCCTGTATGCGCTGTGCAACGGCTGGGTGGGCGAGAATACGACGATCATCGAGGCGTCGTCGGGGTCGACGGCGGTCTCGGAGGCTTACTTCGCGGCGATGCTCGGTCTGCCGTTCATCGCCGTGATGCCGTCGTCGACCAGCACCACGAAGATTCGTTTGATCGAATCACAGGGCGGCCGTTGCCATTTCGTCGCGCAGTCCGGCGAGGTGTACGCCGAGGCCGAGCGTCTGGCGACGGAGACCGGCGGGCACTACCTCGACCAGTTCACCAACGCCGAACGGGCCACCGACTGGCGTGGGAACAACAACATCGCGGAGTCGATCTTCGACCAGATGCACGACGAGCGGTTTCCGACCCCGGAGTGGATCGTCGTCGGCGCCGGCACCGGTGGTACGAGCGCGACGATCGGCCGCTACCTCCGCTACCGGCGACACGACACCCAGCTGTGCGTGGTCGACCCGGAGAACTCGGCGTTCTTCCCGTCCTACGCCCAGGGCAGCCGCGACGTCACGGGCTCGTCATCGCGGATCGAGGGCATCGGCCGCCCGCGAGTCGAGCCGTCGTTCCTGCCGGGTGTGATCGACCGGATGATGGTGGTGCCCGATGCGTCGTCAGTGGCGACGGCTCACCACGTCAGCTCGGTACTGGGGCGCAAGGTGGGCCCGTCGACGGGCACCAACGTCTGGGGCGCGTTCAACCTACTGGCCGAGATGATCTCGGCGGGCCGCAGCGGCTCGGTGGTCACACTGCTGTGTGACGCCGGGGAACGCTACGTCGACACCTACTTCGACTCGGAGTGGCTCACCAGCCAGGGGCTGGACCCCTCGGAGTCGGCGTCGGTGCTCCACGAGTTCGAGCGCTCGGGCCGTTGGGTCTGATCGCCGCTCTGGAAGGCGCTGCGGCTGAAGCGGTCGGAGGTCGCGAACAGCCACAGTGCGGCGATGGCGAACAACCCGAAGTAAATCGTGGCTCCCAACCCGGTCATGTGAATGCCTCTCCTCGAGAAGATGTCGAACTCAGCGGCTATAACGTCGCCAGTCTGGAATTACATTCCGCGTGACGACATTTGCCGTCTCCGCGTTCGACACTGTCTACCCATTCACGCGTCGGTCAATCACCTCGGCCGCGACGGGCCCAGGCGTTTGGCTTCCGACTGGCTCGGTGCGTTAAGCTGACGACGCTCTACGCGGGGTATGGCGCAGCTTGGTAGCGCGCTTCGTTCGGGACGAAGAGGTCGTGGGTTCGAATCCCGCTACCCCGACCGCGTAATGGCAGATCAGAAGCCCTGACCGGTATTACCGGCCGGGGCCTTCTGCTGTGCGGGCCCTGTCAGGGCAGCAGCACGTACGCCATGCCCGGGACGTTCTGGACGTCGCGGCCGTTCCAGAGACCCTCGCCGGCGAGCCCGTTCATCTCCGTCACGTGGATGAATTGCCCACCCGGGGCCACGGAGTCGACCCACGCGACGTGGCCGTACCCGCCGGCGCCGGCGGCACCGGGTTGGAAGACCACGATGGAGCGCTCGGTCGGCACGTCGACGACGGTGTAGCCCGCGGCCGCGGCCGCGTTGGTCCAATTCAGGGCGTCGCCCCGCATCGCCGGATAGGAGCCCGTGGCCTCGAACCACTTCTCCGCGGCGCCCCAGGTGCACTGCCCGGGGGTGCCCGGGTTGATCGCCTGGGTGCGGCCCACGGTGCGGACCGTGTACTGGTCGACGGTGTCGGCGGCCGCGGGGGACGCCACGACGACCGCCTGCGCCCCCATCCCGGCGGAGAAGGCGGCGACAGCTAGGGCTGCCAGCCCACGCCTGAGGACGGCGCCGAACGTCTTCGACCGATCCTTGGTGTAGCCGTGGCATGCCTGCGACTCAAAACCGGACATGGTAAAACCTCTCGCGCGATGGTCCTCCCCGACCCGCCACACGAGGTTATCTCAAAACGGTCACGATTTCGTACCGAACCGTTATCTGCAGTCCGACGTCACACCTTGACGAGCACCCGTTCGGTGTCGTCGTCGTGCTGGTGGGCCTTGGCGTACATCGCGAACGAGCTGACTTCGGCGAGGCCGAGCAGGATGACCGGCCACACCGCACCCGCCGCGAGGCTGAGTCCGAGGCGCTCGAGCACGGGGCGGCGCTCGTCACCGAGGCGTGCGCTGGCGACGAACACCACCACGGCCGCGACCAGCGCCACGGCAAGGTACCCGACTAGCAGTGTCTCGACCACGATCTCTCCCTCGTAGGTTTGCTACCGGCAAATGACTTCCCAGCGTAGCGAAAACCAAACCGACGGGGCCTAACCTGCGGCGTTGCGGAGTTTCTCGAGCAGAGGAGCGGCGGCCTGGTCGAGGAAGCGGTCCTGCCCCTCGTCGCCCACCTGGACCAGCGCGATATCGGTGAAGCCCGCCTCCCAGTACTCCCTGACCGCGTCGACGATCTTGTCGAGATCCGGTCCGCACGGGATGGACGACGCAACGTCCTCCTCCCGGACGAACTGGGTGGCACCGGCGAAACCCGCCGTCGTGGGCAGGTCGGCGTTCACCGACCACCCGCCGGCGAACCACCGGAACTGTTCGTGGGCCCGCGCGACGGCGGTGGCCTCGTCGGTGTCCCAACAAATGGGGATCTGCCCGACCACCCGGGAGTCGCCGGGCAAGCCGGTGCCCTTGCGGGCCGCATGCCAGCCGTCGACCAGGTCCTTGTCCGGCTCGACGGCGATGAGGTGGTCGACCAGCGGCGAGAAGGTCTGCACCGAACGCTCGCCGGATACCGCGGCGGCGATGGCGACCGGCACCTCCGGCACGTCCCACAGCCGCGCGGAGTCCACCTCGAAGTAGTCGCCCTTCCAGTCCACCAGCTCGCCGGTGAACAGTTCGCGGATGATCTGTACGGCCTCGCGAAGCATGTCCTGGCGCCGCTTGATAGTCGGCCAGCCCTGTCCGACGACGTGCTCGTTGAGGTTCTCCCCGCTGCCGACACCGAGGGTGAACCTGCCGTCGGCGAGGATCTGCAGCGTGGCGGCCTGCTGAGCGACGATCGCCGGGTGGTAGCGGACCGTCGGGCACGTGACGTAGGTGAAGAGTTCGACGCGCTCGGTGGCCTGCGCCACCGCGCCCAGCAACGTCCAGGCGTTGGGCGCATGGCCCTGCGCCGACAGCCATGGCGAGTAGTGGTCGCTGGAGACCTCGAAGTCGAAGCCCAAACGCTCGGCCGAAACCGCATACTCCACAAGCTGTTTCGGGCCGCTTTGCTCTGTCATCAGGGTGTAGCCGAATCGCGTCATGCATGACGCCTACCCCGCTGTGGCGGAGGAAAACCGACTAGAGCCGGTCCTTCACCGCCGCCGACAGGCGAGAGGAATCCGCCTTGCCCTCGGCGATGGCCATCGCCGCCTTCATCACCTGACCCATCTGCTTGGTGCCCGGCCGGTGTCCGAGCTCCTCGGCCACCTGGGCCATGGCGGTGTCCACGACGTTGACGAGTTCGTCCTCGTTGAGCTGCGCGGGTAGATAGTCGTCGATGACCTGCGCCTCGGCGCGTTCGTTGGCCGCGAGCTCACCCCGGCCGTTGGTCACGTAGATCTCGGCGGCCTCGCCGCGCTTGCGTGACTCGCGAGCCAGCACCTTGAGCACCTCGTCGTCGGAGAGCTCGCGCACCTGGGTGCCCGACACCTCCTCGGACTGGATCGCCGCGAGCAGCATCCTCAGCGTCGCCGTGGTCAGCTTGTCCCGTGCCTTCATCGCCACCGTGAGGTCGGCGCGCAACCGATCCTTGAGTTCCGCCATGGCGTAGACGCTACGCTCGGGCACCGCGGACACGTTGTGAATGATAGACGGTATCGACAGGATGAGAGACATGAGCAGCGACGCCGGCGGGCCCCCCGCCCCACCGCCGCCCGGATATCCACCTCAGCCCACCTACGGGCCTCCGCCCACGTACGGGCCGTTCCCACCACAGCACCAGCCACCGCCGGGCTACCAGCCGCCGGGGCATCCGCCCCCACCCGGCTACTACGCGCCGCCGGGGTATCCACCTCCGGGGTATCCGCCGCCGGGTTACCCGCCGCAGTCCGGCTACTACCCGCCGCCGGGCTACCAGGGCTACCCCCCGATGGGACCGCCGCCGGCGCTCAAGCCCGGCATCATCCCGCTGCGGCCGCTCGGGCTGTCGGACATCTTGAACGCCTCGGTCTCCTACATCCGGGCCAACCCCAAGGCCACGCTCGGCCTGACCGCCATCGTCGTCGTGGTGGCTCAGGTCGTCGCCCTGCTGCTCCAGATCGGGCCGCTGGCATCCAGCGGAATGTTGTCGCCGACGTCCTTCGATCAGGTCGACGGCTCCGACCCGACGTCGCTCTCCGGTTCGTCCATCGTCAGCTTGCTGCTGTCCAGCGCCGGGGGCGCCCTGACCACCGTGCTGGCCGGCATCGTGCTGAGTGGTCTGCTGACCGTGGTGGTCGGCCGGGCCGTGTTCGGTGCGACGATCGGCGTCGGCGAGGCGTGGCGGCGGGTCCGCGGGCGGTTGCTCCCGTTGCTCGGCATCACCGCGCTGGAGACGGCCGGAGCCCTGCTCCTGATCGGCGTGGTCGTCGGAATCGTCGTGGCGGTCGCCGAGATCGTCGGCGGCCCAGCGGCATTCGTGGTCGGCACCATACTCGGCCTGGCGCTCGTCGCGGCGCTGGTCTACCTGTACACGATGCTGAGCTTCGCCCCGACGTTGGTCGTATTGGAGCGCATCGGCGTCATGGCCGCCATCACGCGGTCCTTCCGGCTCATCAAGAACGACTTCTGGCGGGTGTTCGGCATCCGCCTTCTGGCGGTGGTCATCGCCGGCGTCATCTCCGGCGCGGTCTCCGTGCCGTTCAGTCTGGTCGGTCAGGTCATGCTGGCCGTCGGCGAGTCGGGCACCATGATGGTCGCGGCGTTGGTGCTGATCACCGTCGGCGGCGCTATCGGTCAGATCATCACCGCGCCCTTCGACGCGGGCGTCGTCGTACTGCTCTACGCCGACCGCCGGATCAGGGCCGAGGCCTTCGACCTGGTGTTGCGGACCGGCGCCACCGGTACGGTCGCCACCACCGACGACCTCTGGCTCCCCCAGCCACGCTGACGTGCCCATCATCGACATCGACCGCGACGCCGCGCACGACGCCGCCCAGCGCGAATTGAGCAAGCCGATCTATCCGCGCGGTTCCCTGACCGACCAGTTGGGGAGTCTGCTGGAGGATCTGCTGTTTCGCATCATGGCCGGCGGCGCGTCGGTGCCCGGCGGCTGGATCACCATTGCGGTGCTGCTGGCCCTGGTGGCCGTGGCGCTAGTGGTAGCGATTCGAGTGGCGCGACGCACCATGCACACCAAGCGCGGTCAGCGCGCCACCTTGTTCGGCTCGGCGGAGATGAGCTCCGCGCAGCACAGAGCGGCTGCCGAATCGGCTGCTTCGCAAGGCGATTGGGCGACGGCGATCAGACAGCGGCTGCGCGCGGTCGCCCGCCACCTCGAGGAGACTGCGGTCGTGCTGCCCGTGCCGGGGCGTACCGCGACCGAGCTCGCCCGCGACGCGGGTCAGGCACTGCCGAACCTTGCCGACGAACTACGCCGTGCGGCAACGGCTTTCAACGACGTCACCTACGGTGAGTTACCCGGCACCGAAGCCGCCTACCGGATCATCGCCGACCTCGACGACCACCTCCTGCGACACGGCGTCGGCGACACGACCAGCCCCGAAGCCTCCGGCGCGGTCGACGGCTGGGTCGAGGTGCGATGAGCGACACCTCCTCGGCGGTCGGCGCCACCGTTGTGCAGCGGTGGCGAACCCTACGGTGGGTGCTGCTGGCCTTGGCGCTCATCGTCGGCGTCGCGACCGTGTCCGCGTATCTGACCGCGCCGCGGCAGGGCGGCCGCATGGACCCCGACGCCACCTCCCCCGACGGCGCCCACGCGCTGGTCACGCTGCTGCGCGATCGCGGCGTCGACGTGGTGGCGACCAAGGACCTCGCCGGGGTCGAGCGTGCCGCCCGGCCGGACTCCCTCGTCCTGGTGGCGCCCACTCCCCTTCTCGTCGACGAGGACGGGCTGCGTCGACTCGAGGACCTCCCGGCGGACCTGCTGCTCGTCGAGCCGTCGTCGTGGACCAGGGAGGCGTTGGCACCGGGCGTCAAGCAGGCCGCCGACACCAGCTTCGGTGGCGACCCCGACTGCGACCTCCCCGAGGCCACCCGGGCGGGCCGCGTGCAGCTCAACCTCAGCGAGACCTACGAATCCGTGGACGGCGGCGCGCCGCTGACCCGTTGTTACCGCGGCGCCCTGGTGCGCCAGACCGATCGCGGCCGCACGGTCACCGTCGTCGGCACGGCCGACTTCATGACCAACTCGGGTCTGCTGCAGGAGGGCAACGCCGCGCTGGCGATGAACTTGGCGGGCGCCCGACCCCGGGTCATCTGGTACACCCCCACGCGGATCGCGGGTGAATCGGACGGCGCCACCTCGATCATGGATCTGATTCCCGGCCGGGTCGGCTGGATCGTGCTGCAGCTGTGCCTCGCCGTGGCATTCGTCGCGCTGTGGAAGGGCCGGCGCATCGGTCCGCTGGTGGCCGAGGACCTCCCGGTCGTGGTGCGCGCCTCCGAGACCGTCGAGGGTCGCGGCCGGCTGTACCGGTCGCGGCGCGCCCGCGATCGCGCCGCGTCGGCACTTCGCACCTCGGTTCTGCTGCGCACCCTCCCGAGAATCGGCCTCGGCGCCCGGTCCGATCCCGCGTCCGTCGTCGAGACGGTCGCCCGCCGCATCGGATACGACCCGGCCACCGTCGAGTACGCACTCTTCGGTCCGGACCCCTCCGACGACGCGCAACTGGTCACCCTCTCGCGGCTACTCGACGACATCGAAAGGCAGGTCGCCACCTCGTGAACCACCCATCGACTTCCACCACGGACGCCGACGGCGCTCGAAACGCGTTGCTGGCGTTGCGTTCCGAGATCGCGAAGGCGGTCGTGGGACAGGACGCCGTGATCAGCGGCCTGGTGATCGCCTTGCTGTGCCGTGGTCACGTCCTGCTGGAGGGCGTCCCCGGAGTCGCCAAGACGCTGTTGGTGCGCACGTTGGCCGCGGCGCTGCAGCTGGACTTCAAACGCGTCCAGTTCACCCCGGACCTGATGCCCGGCGACGTCACGGGATCGCTCGTGTACGACGCTCGGACGGCCGAGTTCGAGTTTCGCGCCGGTCCGGTGTTCACCAATCTCCTGCTGGCCGACGAGATCAACCGCACGCCCCCGAAGACCCAGGCCGCGCTGTTGGAAGCCATGGAGGAACGCCAGGTCACAGTCGACGGTGACGCTCGCCCCCTGCCCGACCCGTTCATCGTCGCGGCCACCCAGAACCCCATCGAGTACGAGGGCACCTACCAGCTGCCGGAGGCGCAGCTCGACCGCTTCCTGCTCAAGCTCAACGTGCCGCTGCCGCCGCGCGACCAGGAGATCGCCATCTTGTCCAGGCACGCCAGGGGATTCGATCCGCGGAACCTCTCCGACATCCGCCCCGTGGCGGGCCCCGCCGAACTCGCGGCGGGACGCGAGGCGGTGAGTCGGGTGCTGGTGGCCGACGAGGTGATGGGCTACATCGTCGACGTCGCGGGCGCGACGCGGGCGTCCCCGGCGCTGCAACTCGGCGTCTCGCCCCGTGGCGCAACGGCGTTGCTCGCGACGGCGAGGTCGTGGGCGTGGTTGTCGGGACGCAACTACGTCGCCCCCGACGACGTCAAGGCGATGGCACGTCCGACGCTTCGACACCGGATCGCGCTGCGGCCCGAGGCGGAACTCGAGGGAGCCACCCCCGACGGCGTCCTCGACGGCATCCTGTCCTCGGTGCCGGTACCACGCTAGTGGTGCTCACCGGCCGGGCCGGACTGATCGCCCTGATCTTCGTCCTCCCCGTTGGCGTGTCACCCTGGCCCGCAACGACCTTCGTGGTGCTGCTGGTCCTCCTGGCGGCGGCGATCGTGGTCGACGCGACGCTCGCCGCGAACACCCGCCGGCTGCGACTGACCAGGCTTGGCGACGGCGCGGCCCGACTGGGCGAACCGGTCGACTCGGCGCTGGTCGTCGAGAACCCCGGGCGCCGCGAACTCCGCGGCTGGATTCGTGACGCCTGGGCCCCGTCGGCGCGCGCGGAGCCTCGCACTCATGTGGCGACGATCCCTGCTGGACAGCGACTTCGGGTCGACACGACGTTGCGTCCGATCCGCCGCGGCGATCAGCAGTCGGCGCTGGTGACGGTGCGGTCCGTGGGCCCCATGGGCCTGGCGGGCCGGCAGAGCTCGCACCGGGTGCCGGCGCAGGTGCGGATCCTGCCGCCGTTCCTGTCACGCAAGCACCTGCCGTCGCGGTTGGCGAAGCTTCGCGAGCTCGACGGCGCCGTGCCCGTCCTGATCCGTGGCCAGGGCACCGAATTCGACTCGCTGCGCGAATACGTCGTCGGCGACGACGTCCGGTCCATCGACTGGCGCGCCACGGCTCGGCGGGCCGACGTCGTCGTGCGCACCTGGCGGCCCGAGCGCGACCGGCGGGTGGTCATCGTGTTGGACACCGGCCGGACCTCCGCAGGCCGGGTGGGCGTCGACCCCACCTCCGGGGACCCCAGTGGTTGGCCCCGGTTGGACTGGTCGATGGACGCCGCACTCCTGCTGGCCGCCTTGGCATCTCGGGCTGGTGACCACGTCGACTTCGTCGCGCACGACCGGCTGCCCCGGGCCGGCGTCTTCAACGCGACGCGCTCGGAACTGCTGCCCCAGCTCGTCGAGGCGATGGCACCGCTTCAGCCGGCGTTGGTCGAGTCCGATGCCGCGGCCATGGTCGCGACCGTGCAGCGCCGCATCCGGCGGCGTGCACTGGTGGTGCTGCTGACCGACCTGAACTCCTCGGCACTCGACGAGGGCCTGATGGCGGTGCTGCCGCAGCTGGCCGCCCGACACCAGGTGGTACTCGCCGCGGTCGGCGATCCGCGGGTCGACCACCTCGCCGCGGGGCGGGCCGACGCCGCGCAGGTGTACGACGCGGCTGCGGCCGAACGGTCCCGCAACGACCGTGGCGCCATGGCGGCGCGGCTGCGCCGCCACGGGGTCGACGTGGTGGACGCGTTGCCCGAGGAATTGGCGCCCGCGCTGGCCGACCGATACCTGGCGATGAAGGCCACCGGCAAGCTGTAGCCGGTCAGGACGTCGGCAGCAGATCGGGAGCGTCGTCGACGTCACCGGTCTCGCCGGCCCGCGCAGCCTTGCGGCCGAAGTGCACCACGTAGGCCAGGAACGCGATCTCGGCGACCACGCCGATCCCGATGCGCACGAACGTCGGCAACGGGGACGGCGTCACCAGCGCCTCGATCAGACCGGACACCAGCAGCACGACGACCAGCCCGACGGCGACCGACACCACCGCCCGCCCCTGCTCGGCCAGCACCTGGCCCCGCGGCCGGTCACCGGGTGAAACCACGGACCACCCGAGCCGCATCCCGACCGCCGCAGCCAGGAAGACCGCGGTCAGCTCGAGCAGGCCGTGTGGGGTCAGCAGGCCGAAGAACACGTCGCCCTTGCCCGCGTCGAACATCAGGCCGCCGATGACCCCCACGTTGGCGGCGTTCTGGAACAGTACATACGGGATCGGTAGCCCCAACACGACGGCGTACCCGATGCACTGCGCCGCCACCCACGAGTTGTTGACCCACACCCGGAGCGCGAACGAGCCCGCCGGGTTCTCGCTGTAGTAGGAGGCGAAGTCGTGGTTGACCAGTTCCGCGACGTCGGAGGGGGTTCCGACGGCGGCCTGTACCTCGGGGTTGCCGGCCACCCAGCTCCCCATCACGACGGCCACGACGAGGGATGCGACCGCCGCACCGAGCCACCATCGCCACGCGCGATACGCGACTACGGGGAACGACACCGTCCAGAACCGGGCGAATTCGCTCCACACCGGGGCGTGGGCGCCGGTGACCGCCGACCGCGCCGAGGCGACCAGACCGGACAGCCGGCCGACCAGCACCGAGTCGCTGGACGCGCTGCGCACCATCGACAGGTGGGTCGACACGCGTTGATAGAGGTCCACCAACTCGTCGACCTCGGCGCCGGTCAGCTTGCGGCGCCGCTTGACCAGGTACTCCAGCCTGTCCCAGGTGGGTCGGTGGGACAGGACGAATGCGTCGACGTCCACCCGGGCGAGCCTAGTAGCGTTGGGTGCCATGGTGGCCAAGCCCGAGCCGATGGTCACGGGTGACGCCGTCGTCCTCGACGTCCAGATCGCCCAACTGCCGGTGCGTGCCCTCGCCGCGCTGATCGACCTCGCGGTGATCTTCGTGGCCTATGTGCTCGGCATCGTGCTGTGGGCCGTCACCATCTCCGACCTCGACGACGCCCTGTCGGCGGCGGTGCTCATCGTCTTCACGGTGCTGAGCCTCGTCGGTTATCCCGTCATCTTCGAGGTCGCGACCAGGGGCCGGTCGTTGGGCAAGATGGCGCTGGGCTTGCGCGTCGTCTCCGACGACGGCGGCCCGGAACGCTTCCGCCAGGCGCTGTTTCGAGGACTGTCGGGCTTCATCGAGATCTGGGCGTTCGCCGGGGCCCCTGCCGTGGTCTGCAGCATGCTGTCGGCCAAGGGCAAGCGGATCGGTGACGTGTTCGCGGGCACCATGGTGATCACCGAGCGCGGACCGAAGATGCCCCCGCCCGTTCCCATGCCGCCGGAGTTGGCGTGGTGGGCGTCGTCACTGCAGCTGTCGGGGTTGCGATCCGAGCAGGCCGAGCTGGCCCGCCAGTTCCTCGTCCGAGCCAGTCAGCTCGAGCCGGTGTTGCGCGATCAGATGGCGCATCGCATCTATGCCGAGGTCGTCGCGCAAGTCTCGCCACCGCCGCCGGCGTCGGCACCCCCGCCGCTGGTGCTGGCGGCCGTGCTGGCCGAGCGTCATCGCCGGGAGCTCGACCGGCTGCGCCCGGTGGCACCCCCCACCGCATGGGAGCCGGCGCCCTCCGGATACGCCCCGCCGCCCGTGGACCACCGCGGTCCACCCGGGGGGTTCACCACTCCGTCGTAGTGGGACACCACTGTCCCACTATGGGTCAAATGTGCTAGTTTGATGTACATGACTGCATCGTTGTCGTCCATCGGTGGCCCGCGCTCGCGGACTCGCAAGGCGATTCTCGACGCCGCCATGGACGTCCTGGGCACCAACGCGAACGCCTCCCTCGGCGACGTCGCCGCGGCCGCCGACGTGGGGCGCAGCACGCTGCACCGGTACTTCGCCGAGCGCACCGACCTGATGCGCGCCCTGGCCCTGCACGTCCACGAGCTGAGCAAGTCGGCCATCGAGCGCGCGGAGCCCAACTGCGGGCCGCCGGTCGAGGCATTGCGCCGGGTGGTCGAGGGGCAGCTGGATCTGGGTCCGATCGCGTCGTTCGTCTACTGCGACTCGTCGATCGTGCGCGACGACGAGCTGACCGCCGAACTGGACACCGGGGACGAGCTGATCGTCGAGGTACTCGACCGGGTGGCCACTGCCGGCACCGCCGGACCGCCGGGTTGGCCCCGGTTGGTCTTCTGGGCTCTCCTGGACGCCGGCCACGACGCCGCGCGACAGGGCGCTCCTCGCGTCCAGGTGGTCGACGCCATCATGGCCAGCCTCACCCAGGGCACCATCAACCCGAATAAGTCTTGACGCCAAGGGTTTTCACCTCGGCGACGTTCACGTAGTTCTCAGGAGATCGAAATGTCCATCCGCATGGACGCCACCGCGACGTCCATCCCCACCCCACGACGCGCCTGGTTCGCGCTCGCGGTGCTCATGCTGCCCGTGTTGCTGATCGCCGTCGACAACACCGTGCTCGCCTTCGCGTTGCCCAGCATCGCGCAGGACTTCCGGCCGCCGGCCACCACCCAGTTGTGGATCGTGGACGTCTACTCCCTGGTGCTCGCCGCGCTGCTGGTGACGATGGGCAGCCTCGGCGACCGCATCGGCCGCCGCCGGCTGCTGATGGTCGGCGCCGGCGGCTTCGCGGTCGTCTCGGCCGCCGCGGCCTTCGCCCCCAGCGCCGAGTACCTCGTCGCGGCGCGTGCACTGCTCGGCGTGTTCGGCGCGATGCTGATGCCGTCGACGCTGTCGTTGATCCGCAACATCTTCATGGACGCCTCCGCGCGGCGGTTGGCCATCGCGCTCTGGGCGTCGTGCTTCACCGCCGGTTCCGCGCTCGGCCCGATCGTCGGCGGGGCACTGCTGCAGCACTTCCACTGGGGCGCCGTCTTCTTGGTCGCCGTGCCCATCCTGCTGCCGCTCCTGGTGCTGGCGCCCCGATTGGTGCCCGAATCCCGCGACCCGAATCCAGGCCCGCTGGATCTGGTCAGCGTGGCGCTCACGCTGACGACCATGCTGCCGGTCGTGTGGGCCGTGAAGTCCGCGGCGCACGACGGGCTGTCCGGTCTCGTCGTCGCCGCGGCCGTGATCGGCGTTTGCTCCGGGATGCTGTTCGTCCGCCGTCAGCGCCGCACCGCCACCCCGATGCTCGACGTCGGGCTGTTCGCCAACAGTGCGTTCACGTCGTCGATCCTGGCCAACTTCCTCTCGATCGTCGGCCTGATCGGCTTCATCTTCTTCATCTCGCAGCACCTTCAGCTGGTGCTGGGCTTGAGCCCGTTGGCCGCGGGACTGGTCACCCTGCCTGGGGCCGTGCTGTCGATGATCGCCGGCATCGCGGTGGTTCCGATCGCGAAACGCATTGCGCCGCATGCCTTGATGATCGCCGGCCTGGTGCTCGTCGCGGCCGGGTTCGCGGCCATCCTGCTGTTTCGGCACGACCTCACCGTCGTCGCCGTCATCGTGTCGTTCGTCATCCTGGAGATCGGCGTGGGCATCTCCCAGACCATCTCCAACGACACCATCGTGGCGTCGGTCGAGCCCGCCAAGTCCGGTGCCGCGTCGGCGGTGTCGGAGACCGCCTACGAGCTCGGCGCCGTCGTCGGTACCGCCACGCTCGGCACCATCTTCACGGCGTACTACCGCGCCAGCGTCGAACTGCCGGGCGGTCTCACCGAGCTGCAGAGCGCCGACGCCCGGGAGAGCATCGGCGGCGCCGCCTCCGTGGCGCAGACACTGCCGCCCGCGCTGAGCGGTCGGCTGATGGACTCGGCGCGGGTCGCCTTCGACGCCGGGATCGCGCCGACGGCGACCATCGCCGTGGTGCTCGTGCTGATCGCGGCGGGCGTCGTGGCGCTGGCCTTCCGAGGCGTCAGCGGCCGCGTAGCCCGACCAGCATCAGCACCGACCCCAGCAGCGGCGCCGCCGTCCGCACGTGATTCCATGCGGTCCACGGACCCAGATACGCGTGCCATTCCCGCGACGCGTCCGCTGCGGTCAGACCCGTCGGATCCACCGCGGCGAGGTGGTCGTTCAGCGGAACGTTGAAGGCCATGGTGACCACGAAGGCCACCACCGCCGCGACCGCGCCGGCCAGCACGTAACCGGTGCCCGGTTGGGCCAACCGGAAACCGGCGGCGACACCGACGCCGAGGGCGAGGACCGCCGAGCCGACGAACATCACCAGGAACGGAGCGTTGGCTTGCGCCTCGGCGTTGATGCCGCGCATCGCGGCGATCGCCTCGGCGGGTTGGGCACGGTCGAGACCCGCCATCACGAAGGTGGAGAACGCGTAGAAGATGCCGCCGACGACCGCACTGGTGACGGCGGCGGCGGTGGTGGCGATCAGATAGGGACTGGCTGACATGGACCCAGTCAAGACCCAGCGGCCGAGACGTTCCATCGTCATGGGTCCCCAATCCATACGTCAGCGTCTACATTCGGAGGGGTGGATGCGCTCGGCGGCCTTCTCGACGGGGTACGCGCCCGGGGCGCGTTCGTCCTACGGCTGTCCTTGGATCCGCCGTGGTCGATGCGCATCCAGGACGACGCGCCACTGACGCTGATCTGCCTGACGCGGGGCAGCGCGGTGATCGTGGCCGACTCCGGGCGAACGTTCGATCTCGGGGCGGGTGACGTCGCCCTCGCCCGCGGGGTGGAGCACTACGCGTTCGCCGACCGGGCGCTGACCGAACCGCAGGTGGTCGTCCACCCCGGAAACCGGTGCACCACGCTGCGCGGGGAGGATCTGCGCTTCGAGATGTCGGTGGGCGTCCGAACCTGGGGCAACGCCACCTCCGGTGCCGACCGCGCGGTGGTCTGCGCCTACGAGGGTCGCAGCGAGGTGAGTTCACGTGTGCTGCAGGCACTTCCGACCGTCTTGGTGCTACGCGGCGACGAGTGGCAGAGTCCGCTGGTGTCGTTGCTGGCCGACGAGGCCGGTCGCGACGGCCCCGGCCAGGCCGCGTATCTCGACCGTCTGCTGGACCTGCTGCTGATGGACGTGTTGCGGACGTGGTTCGACCGCGACGAGCGGGCGCCCAGCTGGTGGCACGCCGCCCACGACCCCGTCGTCGGACCCGCGCTGCGACTGATCTACGACAACCCCGAGCATCCGTGGACGGTCGCCAATCTGGCTGCCGCCGTGGGCTGTTCGCGCGCGTTGTTCGCCCGCAGATTCGCCGGTCAGGTCGGCGAGCCGCCGATCGCCTTCCTCACCGGCTGGCGGCTGGCGCTGGCCGCCGACCTGCTGCGGTCGAGCGGCGCGACCATCGCCACGATCGCCCGCCAGGTCGGCTACGGCACCCCGTTCGCCCTGAGCAGTGCCTTCAAACGCGCCTACGGCGTCAGCCCGAACGCGCACCGGGCTGCGGCGTCGTCCGGCTAGCGCGGGCCGCGGCCACGCCGGCCACCGAGGTCGCGGCGATGGTGACGATCGCCCCCAGCATCAGCGCGGCGGGTTCACCGGGTAGCAGCAGGTGCTGTTCGGTGCCGACCGTCGCGGCCGCGACGGGGACGCCGAGCTGCGCGGCCGACAACACCGCCAGGCTCAGCGGTTGGCCGAGCACCCGGCCGACGGCGTGGGCCAGGATCGCGCCGATTCCGAGGCCCACCCCGAGCGCGATGAACTGCGGATGCTCCCCCAGGTCGCGCACCTGCAGCGAGGCGCCGAGCCAGACGAAGAAGAGCGGCGCGAAGAATCCCTCGGTGATGCCGAAGAGCTGCCTGGCCAGCCGGCGTGGCTGGCCGATCGAGGCGACCACCAGACCCAGGGCGAAACCCGCCAGCATGATCGACACGTGCGTGCCGATGGCCAGCGCGGCCAATCCGAAGAGGATCGCCAGGTTCAGGCGTAGCTCGAGGGCGAACTTCCGTTTCTCCGAGAAGTGGTGCAGCCGCTTGCGGAAGCCCGTGTCGTTGGCCCACCGCAGCACGAAGAACAGCATCACCGCGCAGAGCCCGATCGCCAGCGCGCCCAGCGCCGCTCTCGGGGCTCGAGACGGGTCGATCACCAAGGGCAGCAACACGATGCAGGCGGCGTCGGCCACGGCGATTTGCGCGGTGACCGAGAGGGCGGGCGGTCCCGTCAGCTTCAGTTCGTCGATGATGGGCAGCGCCAGCGCGGCCGACGAGGACGCCATCAGCACGCCGTACAGCGCGGCGTGCCCGGTGTCGAATACCGCGGCGAGCCCGACCCCCAGACACGCCGCGACGGCACCCACCACGACGGCGCGCAGCAGGGCGGCGGGTGCCTCCGAGCGCTGCGCGCGGTCGCGGATCGGCACGTGCGACCCCACCACGAACATCACCAGGGCGAAGCCGACGTTGGCCAGCAGTTCGAACGTCGGGTCGGTGTGGTCGACGAGCCCAAAGCCGGTCTTGCCAAGCACGATTCCGGCCAGGAGTTCGCCGACCACGACGGGGAGCCGCAGCCGGGGAGCCGACGCGAGCAGCGGACCCAGCAGGGCCGCGACGACGAGCAGGGCCAGCGTGCCGAACCCGATGTGCGTCACGTCAGCCCGGGGTCTGCCACGACACCAACCGGCATGGGATGGGGGTGTTCTCGTCGGTCAGGTAGCTGGCACACACCCGGTGATAGCCGTCGGCGATCTGGAGTGCCACGTCGTCGAGCACCTTGCCGCGCACCAGGAGCACCGGCGAGAGCTTCTTGCCCGCGTCGATCTTCGCGAGATCGGTCGTGACGCGAGGATTCGTCGCGGGCAGCAGTTCCAGTCGAGCGGCCCGAAGGACGTCCTTGGCCTTGCGCTGCGAGGTCTGCGCCGACTTGAGCGCCTCGACCGTGGCGGCGACGGCCTCGGGCTCGCTGATCAGGCTGAGATAGTCCTCGGCCGCCGCGTAGTCGTGATCCTCCGGATCGTCGAGCCACTTGACCGCCATCCGGACACCCTAAACCGGGTGGCTGTGGGGACGATGCGAGGGATTTCCCCCATTCGGCGAGCGCCAATCGTGGTTAAGGTCTTCAATGAGGACGTCTGGGGAGACGAAAGTGTTCGGGGGGACATATGTACACAACTGGTGACGTGTTGTCGGCCGACGCGCACGTCGAGGCCGTGCTGGTCGGGATGACGCTCGAGGAGCTGAGCCAGCTGCAGGACGCCCTGCTCGAGCAGCTCCGGTCGGGCATGCCGTCCACCGAGCAGGTCGCGAAGGCACTCGAACGCCAGAGCGTCGAGGTCGCCGCGTGGTTCCGCTTTCGCCAGGCCACGGGTGAGGCCGTCAAGATCGTGATGCTGCTCGGGGCACTCGCCGTCGCGATTGCCTGGATGACGCACCGTCGCGTGCCCGCGCCGGCCCATCGACTGCAGGACGCGATGGCGCGGGTCCGCGAGGACCACGTCTACATGCTGCCCATTCCCCGCAGCGATCCGTGTTTTTGCGGCAGCGGCAGCCGTTTCCGGTCGTGCCACGGGCGGCCGCCGCTGGCCGCGCCCGCCGTCTGACTAGGCGCCAATCCAGTTGCCGTGGAAGCCGAACGGCACCCGCTGCGGCAGTTTGATCGTGGCGACCGGGGCTGCGGCGAAGTCGGACGCGTCCAGGATCACCAGGTCGCTGCCGTCGCGCGCGGCGTCGTAGACGTAGCCCAGGTAGTAGCCGCTCGACTCGTCGGCCGGCCCGCTGCCCGGGACGAAGACCGCCTCGCCGGGTGCACCGGGTGAAGACGCCGTGCCGAACCGATGCTCGACGGCGCTGCCCGTGGTGAGGTCGTGCCGGACGAGCTTGTCCTTGCCGACGGATACGGCGTACCGCGCCTGCAGGCCGGCGAGCCGATCGTCGATGCGGGGGAACTCCACCGGGCGGTCGTCGAGCTGCCGTTCGCTGACGGTGCCCGTGGCCAGGTCGATCGTCCAGGTAAACATCATCGCGTCCTGGTCGAAGCCGGCGTGGCCACGCCACAGTTCGGGGTACCGAACCGCTTGCAGCACAATCGTATTGCCGACGTCGTAGGAGTTCGCGACGTGGAACACGTAGCACGGGTCGATGTCGAACCACCGGATCGGACCGAACGGGTCGTCGCGTCGCATGACACCGAGGCGCGCCCCGTACCCGTCGTCCCAGCGGAAGGGCATGTCACCCGCACCGGCTGCCTCGACGTTGAACACGATGGGCAGGTCCATGAAGATCACGTGCTCGGCGGTGAGCGCGAAGTCGTGCATCATCGTCAGCGCCTTGACGTCGACCGGCCGGTTGACGGTCAACGTCCCGTCGGCGTCGACGCGGTGGTAGGTGACGTAGGGCTCGAAGAGGTTGCCGTAGCCGAAGAAGTGCATCTCGCCGGTGGTCGGGCAGATCTTGGGATGCGCGGTCATCGAGTCGACCAGCTGGCCGCCGAAGTCGTAGGCGCCGACCGTCTCGAGGTCGTTGGTGACTTCGTACGGCAGGGAGGACTCCACCAGCGCCAGCGTCTTGCCCGCGTGGTTGACGACGTGGGTGTTGGACACCGCCGAACGCAGGTTGCGGGTGCCGTCTTCGTTGTAGAGGGGGAAGTCGTTCTCGAAGCTGTCCGTGCGGACCCACCGGTTGCGGTACCAGGCGGCGCGCCCGTTCTCGACGCGGATGCCGTGGATCATGCCGTCGCCGCTGAACCAGTGCCCGGTGGGCGTCCGCGGGTTGGGGCCGTTGCGCAGGTACCACCCGTCGAGTTCGGGCGGAATCGAGCCCTCCACGGTCAGGTCGAAGTCGGTGAGTTCGTCGGCCACTGGCGCGTAGTTGCCGCGCTGGAAGAAGTCGCCGGTGCCGAGCAACTCGGCCTGCTGGGTGTCGGTCATGTCGGATGCTCCCTGGGCTGCGGGTGGGACTCGTCCACGATGACACTCCACCAATGACATGTCAATAGTGGAATGTGGTTGCGTCGCCACCGCGCCGGAATCGGGGCAGGATGAGGCGATGTCGGCCCGCCGCCACTCCGCCTGGGCGCTGCCGCTCGCGGTGAACCGGGCCGGGTTCTCCCAGCAGGGCATCGTCGACGAACTTCGCCGCGTCATCCTCGACGGCGCGGTGCCACCCGGCACCCCCATCCCGGTCAGCGAGGTCGCCGACCTGTTCGGCGTCAGCCCGATCCCCGTCAGGGAGAGTCTCAAGACCCTGACCGGCGAGGGCCTCGTCGCCCATCAGACCAACGTCGGCTACGCCGTCGCGCAGTTGACGGCCAGTGAGCTCGCCGAGATGTACATCGTCCGTGAGACGTTGGAGTCCGCGGCGTTGGCCGCCGCCGTCGTCCGCGCGTCCGACGACGAGCGCGCCCACGTCACCCGGGCCAATCAACTGCTCGAAGACGCCGTGACGGAGGACGATCCGCAGGCATACCACCGGCAGAGCCGAATCTTCCACATGGGCCTCACCCGCCCGTCGGGCATGCTCCGCCTCATCCACATGCTCGAATCAGCTTGGAACATCACCGAACCCGTCCAGGTGATGGTGCACGTCGAGCACTCTCAGCGGGCCCGCCTCCACGAGGACCACGGCGAGATGCTCGACGCCTTCCTCGCCCGTGACGTCGACCAGTTGTTGACGACCAGCGCCGCCCACCACCGCAGGCTCAACGAGGTGGTCGCCACGCTGCCGGTCGACACGGGCCTCGTCGCGGACGAATCCTGACATTCCGCGACGGCCTGCGAAGACGACTGCGACGAGAATATATTTTCGCCGCAACGGCACCGCAACAACAGGCCGCTAGCTTTTCGGAGATCGCATCGCGACACGTGCACACGATCAGGAGCTAGCAATGACGAACGTCAAGGAACCACCGGCAAGTGCGGTGATCGCCGTCGGCGACATGGTCGAGGCCGCGGGCCATCCGGTCGGCAGCGGAGTGATCAAGGACGACTACGACCCGCAGCTGACCAACGAGGATCTCGCGCCGCTCGGCAGGCAGACCTGGTCGTCGTACAACATCTTCGCGTTCTGGATGTCCGACGTGCACAGCGTCGGCGGGTACGTCACCGCGGGCAGCCTGTTCGCGCTCGGCCTGGCCAGCTGGCAGGTGCTGATCGCCCTGTTGGTGGGCATCGTCATCGTCTACTTCCTCTGCAACCTGGTGGCCAAGCCGAGCCAGCAGGCCGGGGTGCCCTATCCCGTGGTGTGCCGCAGTTCCTTCGGCGTGCTGGGCGCGAACATCCCGGCCATCATCCGCGGCCTGATTGCGGTGGCCTGGTACGGAATTCAGACGTACTTGGCTTCGGCGGCGCTCGACGTCGTGCTGCTCAAGCTGTTCCCCGGCCTCGCGCCGTACGCCGACGTCGACCAGTACGGCTTCACCGGCCTGTCGCTGCTCGGCTGGGGCAGCTTCACCCTGCTGTGGATCCTGCAGGCGGCGGTGTTCTGGCGCGGCATGGAGTCCATCCGCAAGTTCATCGACTTCTGCGGCCCCGCGGTCTACGTGGTGATGTTCATCCTGTGCGGCTACCTGCTGTGGAAATCGGGCTGGCACGTCAGCCTCAACCTGGGTGGTGAGAAGAAGGGCAACACGCTGGTCGTCATGCTCGGCGCGATCGCCTTGGTGGTGTCCTACTTCTCCGGCCCGATGCTGAACTTCGGCGACTTCGCCCGCTACGGGAAGAGCTACGCGGCGGTGAAGAAGGGCAACTTCCTCGGCCTGCCGGTCAACTTCCTGGTGTTCTCGTTGCTCGTCGTCGTGACCGCGGCCGCGACGGTGCCG
>Ga0209051_1000917_pt1 | contig 29277 bp, 29 predicted proteins | sample AraplaCvi_mMS_r2_2_FD_184286 | JGI IMG/M metagenome (GOLD analysis project Ga0209051, IMG submission 184286) | Arabidopsis root microbial communities from North Carolina, USA - plate scrape MF_Cvi_mMS_r2 (SPAdes) (version 2) | ecosystem: Host-associated > Plants > Roots > Endosphere | place...
GGATGACGGCGACGACGGTCATGAAGAAGAGGACGCCGATCAGGGCACCGCCGCCGGCGCGGACGGAAAGCTTGAGATCGCGGAGGAGCAGGGCGGTCATCGGCGGGCGCTCCGTGTCCGGGGTTTACCCCGCTCCGCCCTGCCGGGCATCTCCTCCAACTCCGTTTCCGTCATCCTCGGGCTTGACCCGAGGATCCACTTTTCGTGCGGGAAGGCGTCGATCCGGTCTGGCTGACCAAATGCGGATGCATGGATCCTCGGGTCAAGCCCGAGGATGACGGCGAGAGGGCGGCGGCTGACGGCGAGCCCTGGGATGATGCTGGGTATGAGAGCGACTGGCCGATCTGCCCCCTTGAGGGGGAGATGCCCGGCAGGGCAGAGGGGGGTAGCCACGGGCAGGACGATCACCACCTCTCCTCCCCCACGCCCGCAAATCCTGTCATCTTCAGTTCCCTTGCATTCTCCAGTCCCAGCGGCTGGTGAGTCGCCGCCAGCACGATGCCACCGGTCGCCAGGTGCGCATTGATCAGCCCCGCGAACACACCCTCCGCGCTCACGTCCAGCGCCGCGGTCGGCTCATCGAGGATCCACACCGGGCGATACGCGACCAGCAGCTTGGCGAACGCCATGCGGCGCTGCTGGCCGGCGGAGAGATAACCGAAGGGCAAGTGGATGATCCCCCCGAGGCCGACGGCGTCGGCGGCGTCGCCAGGGGAGATGCCCTCGCCGCCATCAACGTCGCCGAAAAACTCCTTCCAGAAGGAGAGGTTCTCCGAAACCGTCAGTTCCGCCTTCATCGCGTTGCGATGGCCGAGATAGTGGCAGGCCTCGGCGGCGCGCATGCCCGATTCGGCCTGGTCCGAAATCCAGGTGACGCGGCCCGTTTCCGGGCGCAGCAATCCGGCGACGACCCGTAGCAGGGTCGATTTTCCCGACCCGTTGCGACCGGTAAGGACGAGGCTTTCACCGGCTCCGAGGGTAAAGGAGATATCCGTGAAAATCAGGTCTTCGCCGCGCCTTGCGCTCAGGTTTTCGGCGACAAGCCGCATGCTGGAGACCTTCATTAAGATTTTAATCATCGCGTTCCGAAAATTTATTCGGAATGGGCGCCAAGCGTCTGGAACCCTTCTTAGAAATTATCTATAAGCACTGCAACCACGCCAGCGGCCGGCGTGATTTCAATCTTCCGCCGGACCTGAAGATCGCAAAAAAAATCTTCTCGTGCGGACAGCGGAAATGGTCGTACCCGCATCCTGATGTGCATGAAGTGCATAGGCGTCCGCACGCGCGTGTTGGCTCTTTATCAGCGGGGTTTATTCCGTGGCTAAATCACTCGACAGCTTCAATTGTCGCTCCGTCCTTACCGTAGGCGGTAAGGACTATGTCTACTACAGCCTTCCGAAAGCCGAGCAGAATGGTCTGCCGGGCGTTTCGAAGCTGCCCTTCTCCATGAAGGTGCTGCTCGAAAACCTGCTGCGTTTCGAAGACGGTCAGTCGGTCACCAAGGAACAGATCCTCTCGGTTGCCGAGTGGCTGAACAACAAGGGCCTGACCGAGGCTGAAATCGCCTATCGTCCGGCCCGCGTGCTGATGCAGGACTTCACCGGCGTTCCGGCCGTCGTTGACCTCGCGGCCATGCGCGACGGCATCAAGGCTCTCGGCGGCGATCCGGAAAAGATCAACCCGCTCGTTCCGGTCGATCTCGTCATCGACCACTCCGTCATCGTCGATGAATTCGGCACACCGACGGCTTTCGCCAAGAACGTCGAGCTGGAATACCAGCGTAACGGCGAGCGCTATCGCTTCCTCAAGTGGGGCCAGCAGGCGTTCAAGAATTTTCGCGTGGTCCCGCCCGGTACGGGTATCTGCCACCAGGTGAATTTCGAATATCTCGGCCAGACCGTCTGGACCAACGAGGAAGACGGCGAAGTGACCGCTTACCCGGATACCTGCGTCGGCACCGATTCGCACACCACGATGATCAACGGCCTTGGCGTTCTCGGCTGGGGCGTCGGCGGTATCGAAGCGGAAGCCTCGATGCTCGGCCAGCCGGTCTCCATGCTGCTGCCCGAGGTCATCGGCTTCAAGCTGACCGGCAAGCTCAAGGAAGGCGTCACCGCGACCGACCTCGTGCTCACCGTCGTACAGATGCTGCGCAAGAAGGGCGTCGTTTCCAAGTTCGTCGAATTCTTCGGCCCGGGCATGGACAACATGCCGGTCGCGGACCGCGCGACGATCGGCAACATGGGTCCGGAATACGGCGCGACCTGCGGCTTCTTCCCGGTCGATGCCGAAACCGTCAACTATCTCAATATGTCCGGCCGCACCAAGGAGCGCATCGCGCTCGTCGAAGCCTATTCGAAGGCGCAAGGCATGTGGCGTGACAATGACGGTTCTGACCTCGTCTTCACCGACACGCTCGAACTCGACCTTAACGACGTCGTCCCGTCGATGGCCGGCCCGAAGCGTCCGGAAGGCCGCATCCCGCTCGAAAAGATCGCTTCCGGTTTCGCCGGTTCGCTGGAAGGCGAATACAAGAAGCCCGGCCAGCTTTCCAACCGCTATGCGGTCGAAGGCACGGATTTCGATCTCGGCCATGGCGACGTGGCGATTGCCGCCATCACGTCGTGCACCAACACGTCCAATCCGTCGGTTCTGATCGCCGCCGGTCTGCTGGCCCGCAACGCGGTTGCCAAGGGCCTGAAGTCCGCTCCGTGGGTCAAGACCTCGCTCGCACCGGGATCACAGGTCGTCGGCGAATACCTCGCCAAGTCCGGCCTGCAGGAATCGCTTGACGCGCTTGGCTTCAACCTCGTCGGCTTCGGCTGCACGACCTGCATCGGCAATTCCGGCCCGCTGCCGGCGCCGATCTCCAAGACGATCAACGACAAGGGCCTCATCGTTTCGGGCGTGCTTTCGGGCAACCGTAACTTCGAAGGCCGTATCTCGCCGGATGTCCAGGCCAACTACCTCGCTTCGCCGCCGCTCGTCGTTGCCTACGCGCTCGCCGGCACGGTGCAGAAGGATCTGACCACCGAGCCTCTCGGCATCGGCAGCGACGGCAATCCTGTTTTCCTCAAGGACGTCTGGCCGACCTCTGCAGAAGTGCAGGAGTTCATCCAGAAATACGTCACCCGCGAATTGTTCGAATCCAAGTATGCGGACGTGTTCAAGGGCGATGCGAACTGGCAGGCCGTCCAGGTTCCGGCGGGCGAAACCTATGCGTGGGACGACAAGTCGACCTACGTGCAGAACCCGCCATACTTCGTTGGCATGGGCAAGAAGGGTGCTGGCCTGAAGAACATCAAGGGCGCCCGCGTCCTCGGTCTCTTCGGCGACAAGATCACCACCGACCACATTTCCCCGGCCGGTTCGATCAAGGCTGCTTCTCCGGCCGGTGCCTATCTTACGGAAAACGGCGTCGCCGTCGCGGACTTCAACCAGTACGGCACGCGCCGTGGCAACCATGAAGTGATGATGCGCGGCACCTTCGCCAACATCCGCATCCGCAACCACATGCTCGGCCCGAACGGCAAGGAAGGTGGCTACACCATCCACTATCCGTCCAAGGAAGAGATGTCGATCTATGACGCGGCCATGAAGTACAAGGACGAGGGCACCCCGCTCGTCATCTTCGCCGGCGTCGAATACGGCAACGGTTCGTCGCGCGACTGGGCCGCGAAGGGCACTAACCTTCTCGGCGTCAAGGCGGTCATCGCCCAGTCCTTCGAGCGTATCCACCGCTCGAACCTGGTCGGCATGGGCGTGGTTCCCTTCGTCTTCGAAGAGGGCACGACCTGGGCCTCGCTCGACCTCAAGGGTGACGAAACCGTCACCATCGAAGGCCTCGAAGGCGATATCAAGCCGCGCGAATGGAAGATCGCCAAGATCACCTATGGCGACGGCACGGTGAAGGAAATCAACATCCTTTGCCGCATCGATACGCTCGACGAGGTCACCTACATGAACAATGGCGGCATCCTGCAGACCGTTCTGCGCGATCTGGCTGCCTAAGTGACGAACGCCGCCCGCAGGCTTAGCCTGCGGGCCACCAATTTCTCCACGAGAGTTACGCTGCCCCTCACCCTAGCCCTCTCCCCGCACGCGGGGAGAGGGGACTTCAGAGTTTGCGGCTCGTACCTTCTCCCCGCGAGCGGGGAGAAGGTGCCGGCAGGCGGATGAGGGGCAGTTCCAACACATAAGGTCCCGTGCCTTGACCGTCGTCATCCTCACCGGAATGGCCGTCACCGTTTTCCTGACATCGCTGCTTTCGGGAATCTTCGGCATGGCGGGCGGACTGATCCTGCTCTGGGTGCTGCTTTTTCTCTTTCCCGTCGGCACTGCGATCGCCATCCACGGCGTCATCCAGATGGTATCGAACGGGTCGCGCGCCTGGTTTTCCCGCGCCTATATCGACTACCGCATTCTCGGCATCCTCTGCCTCGGTCTCGTCATCTCCAGCGTCATCCTGCTGATCGTCGACTACCAGCCGGACCTGATCGTCGTGTCGATCGCGATTGGGCTGATGCCGATCCTTGTCTGGATGCCGGTGTCGAAGCTGAGGCTCGATGCCTCGAAGCCGCTGCATGCGCTGGTCTGCGGGTTGATCGCCGGGGCGCTGACGGTCGGCGTCGGCGTGTCGGGGCCGACGATCGACATCTTCTTCATCCGCACCACGATGGACCGGCGCAAGGTGATCGCCACCAAGGCGGCGGTACAGGTCGCCTCGCATGCGACGAAGGTGGTGTTCTACTGGAATGCTGCCTCGCAGCTGCCGACCACCGAGTGGATCGCGGTGCTGGTGGCGGCGCCGGTTGCCATACTCGGGGCGCGGGCGGGCAATGACATCCTGCAGAGGATGACCGACCAGAATTTCCGCGCCTGGACGCGCTGGATCGTCACCGGTGTCGGTGCCGTTTATTTTACTCAAGGGTTGCTCAAACTGATTTGACCCGGGTGCGTTTTTCGCAAAATTTGGCACCCGACGAAACGCATTCGGGAAACCGATCAATTATCCGCTCTTCACCCCTTCGTGACTTTCTCTTGAAGGTTCCCGGTGGTTACTTTCCGCCATCCAGTGCGTTAGGCCCTTGATCGCCGCGAGCAATCGTGGATAACAGTTGCCCTGATAAAAAGGTCTGCCACCCATGCCCTTTCGTTTTCGCTCCGTAATCCTCGTTGCGGGCCTGGTCTATGCCGGCGCCGCATTTGCGGGGGAGGTCAGGGCGCCGAAGGGCGTGATCGAGCTTTTCACGTCTCAAGGATGCTCCTCCTGTCCGCCGGCCGATGCCGCGCTGGGCGAGCTTGTGGCCCAGGGCGACATGGTCGTGCTGTCCTATCACGTCGATTACTGGAACTACCTCGGCTGGACCGACACGCTGAGCTCGAAGGAGAATACGGAGCGGCAATATGGTTATGCCAAGTCGCTCGGGCGCAGCGGCGTCTACACTCCCCAGGTCGTCATCAACGGCCGCGACCACGTCAAGGGCACCGATCTCGCCGTCATCAACGACAAGGTGAAGACGCTTAGCCAGAACGGCAAGGGGCTCGACGTTCCGGTCACCGCGGCGATGCGCGGCGACGAGATCGAGATCGAGATCGACGCCGGCAAGGGACAGGCGGACGTCGTCGTCGCCTATTTCACCAAGCGCCAGCAGGTGGATGTCACCAAGGGCGAAAACAGCGGCAAGACAATGGAATACTGGCACGCCGTCTACGACGTGCAGTCGGTCGGCACATGGAACGGCCAGAGCATGAAGCTGACCTTGCCGGGCAAGCTGATGGGCAAGTCGAAGAAGGATGGCTGCGCGATCCTGCTGCAGGCGTCGGGGCCGGGCGGCGAGCCGGGCGCCATCCTCGGCGCCACCGTGCTGATGGCGGGCCGCAAGAAATACTGACCGCTGGCGCGGTTCAAAGCTTGACGAACTGTCGTGATTGATTGTTGGCGGCCCGATCCAATAACATTGGGGGGCTGGGGGTAAGGGTCAATGCGACCAGACCGGGCCATATGGCGCAGAAAAACGGCGCCAACCAACGCCATCAATCTCGCTTCGAAATCGGGCGCTCTTTTGTTCGAAATGGGGCAAGAATAAAATCGTCCGGTTCACCGCCGGCGGGATTGCGGGGTTGATTTTTACCGCCTCTCGGGCACACTGTCATATCTCTGACATTTGACGATTTGGGAGTCTTGATGACAGATCAGCCGGATTTGCCGGGGGGACAGAGACCCCAGGACACAGCCGTTGTCGTCGATCTCAGTGATTATCGGCAAAACCGCGATCCAGCACCGGTCACCTTCCACCGGCGGGAACTCGATGCGATATTAAGGATTTACGGTCGCATGGTCGGCGAAGGAGAGTGGAAGGACTACGCGATCGATCACCTGAAGGATCGGGCGGTGTTCTCCATCTTCAAGCGCTCCGGCGAAGCGCCGCTTTTCCGGATCGAGAAAGACCCGAAACTCGCCGCCAGGCAGGGCGCCTATTCGGTGATAAACACTCACGGGATGATCCTGAAGCGCGGCCACGAGCTGCCGCAGGTGCTGAAAGTGTTCGACAAGGTGCTGAAGCTGATCGACTGAGGCGGCCCGTTATCCGCCGATCCGCTATTCGGTAAACAGCGAGCCGGGATAGGCTGCCGGATCCGGATCGGTTTCATTGCCTTCGCCAAGGGTTGCTTGCATCAGCACCGTATCCTGCCATTTCCCGTGCTTGAAGCCGGTGCCTTTCAACGTGCCGGTCAGCTCGAAGCCGAGGCCGCGGTGGAGCGCCACGGAGGCCGGGCTCGCGCCGCCGATGACGGCGACCATCTGGCGAAAACCGAGCTTCTCGCACCGCACCAGCAGCTCTTTGAGCAGCGCCTTGCCAACGCCCTTGCCGCGCGCTTCGGGCGCGAGGTAAATCGAATCCTCGACCAGCCAGCGATAGGCGGGGCGGGTGCGGAAGGCCGACGCGTAGGCGTAACCGAGAAGCGTGCCGTCTTCCTGTTCCGCCGCAATATAGGGATAGCCCTTGGCCCGGATCGCCTCGAAACGGCCGGTCATCTCGATCTCGTCCGGCGGAGTGATCTCGTAGCTTGCGGTGCCGTTCAGCACGCTGTCGCGATAGATTTCGGTGATAGTGGGAAGATCGGCGGGGGATGCGTCGCGCAGATGAAATGTCATTGATATTGAGGCCTTCGAAAGAATGGCCAAGCCTATGCTGCGGCGCGAAGCGGGGCAACAAAAAAGGCGGCCCGGAGGCCGCCTTTTCCTGTTCGTATTCCTCGAATTAGTTGTTCCGGTTGCCCAGGAACTGCAGGAGGAACGTGAAGAGGTTGATGAAGTCGAGGTAGAGGGTCAGTGCACCCATGATGGCCTTCCGGCCAGCAACCGCGACGTCGTCGCCGTCAAAATACATTTCCTTGATCTTCTGCGTGTCGTAGGCGGTGAGGCCTGCGAAGATCAGAACGCCGATGACCGAGATCGCCCAGGCGAGCGGGGCGGAACCCAGGAAGATGTTGACGATCGAGGCGATGATCAGGCCGAACAGGCCCATGATCAGGAACGAACCCATGCCCGACAGGCTTCTCTTCGTGGTGTAGCCGTAAAGCGACAGCGCGCCGAAGGACGCAGCGGTGATGAAGAACGTCTGCACGATGCTCTGGGCGGTGTAGACCAGGAAGATCGACGACAGCGAGAGACCCATCAGAGCGGCATAGCCCCAGAAGGTGGCCTGTGCCGAGCTGACGCTCATCTTATGAACGCGGAAGCTCAGGAAGAACACCACTGCGAGCGGTGCGAGCATGACGACCCAGCGAAGCGGCGAACCGTAGATCGCAGCGCCAAGGCTGGTCAGCAGGATGCCGTTCGGAAGCCGGGCGACAGCTGCGGCTGCATCCGTCGTCGTTGCGAGGGCCGAGATACCATAGGCGGCGATACCGGTGATGGCCAAGCCGACAGCCATCAGGTTGTAGACCTTGAGCATATAGGCGCGCAGGCCTTCATCGATCATCGCGCCGGACTGGGCGCGACCCTGCGCCGCCCGGGTCTGGTAGTTGTTAAAGTCAGCCATTGTTTCCTCTTTAAGCTCCGGAATTATTCACGGTGTCGGGCCCCCTTTTTTACGGACCCAGGCGCCGCTGCGGAGCTCCAGCAAGCCTGCGCATAAATATGATGCGAGATCGCTTGACATACAAGAGGTGCGGCAAGCGAAAAACGCAAGCCATGGGCGCTATTTAGCAACCTATGGGACGCTCTGACGGGAATTTGATCCGTGAGTTAACGCAAAATACCACCTTCGCGCGAATTAGAGCTCGCGGAGCACCGGTGCGGCTTTCTGGCCCAATATCCGCCAGGTGCCGGCAAGGCCTATCCCGACCGTCAGGACCAGCGAAACGGCGAGTGTCAGCACCGCCACATCGGGCAGAAAGACCGATTGCAGCCGCATGATCCGGCTGACGATGAACCAGGCGGAGAGGCCTCCGGCGACGAGCGCAAAGAGCGCGGTCGCGGCACCGAGGATCAGGTATTCGTAGCTGAAGGCGCGCATCAGCATGCTGCGCGTGCCGCCGAGCGTCTTCAGGATCACCGCGTCATGGGTGCGCGCCCGGTTGCCGGCCGCAAGCGCGCCGGCGAGCACCAGCACGGAGGCGATCAGCGCAACCGCGGCCGCGGCCCGGATCGCCGTCGCAAGCTGGCCGACGAGCTGGTCGACGATGTCGATCGCGTCCTTCACTCTGACGCTGGTGATGGTCGGATAGGCGTTGGTGACGGCGCGCAGGATCGAGGCTTCCTGCGGGGCGGTGGCCTTGGGATCGCTCAGCGTCGCCAGCCAGGCATGCGGCGCGCCGCGGAAAGTGTTGGGCGAAAAGATCATCACGAAATTGATCGACAGCGATTCCCACTGCACCGTGCGGAAATTGGCGATGCGGGCGGTGATGTTGCGGCCGAGTACGTTGACGGTGACGGTGTCGCCGAGTTTCAGGCCGAGCTCGCCGGCCTCGTTCGCCGAGAAGGATACGAGCGGTTCGCCGGTATAGTTGTCGCCCCACCATTGGCCCGCTGTTAGCGCCGAGTTGGAAGGCAGCTTGTCCTCGTAGGTGATGCCGCGGTCGCCGCGCAGCACCCAGCGGCCGGCCGGCGGCACGCTCATCTGGGTCACGTCCTTACCGTTGAAGGCAAGAATTCGTCCGCGCAGCATCGGCACCTGGGTGATCGTACCCTCCGGCGCCTGCTGTTTCAGGATGTTGACGAAGCCTTCTCGCTCCGACCCCTGGATGTCCACGAAGAAGAAATTCGGGGCCTTCTCTGCGATGCTGCCGGTCAGCTGACGGCGCATGTTGCCGTCGATCAGGGCGAGCGTCACCAGCAGGGCAAGGCCCAGACCAAGCGACAGCACGACCGACGGCGTCAGCGCGCCGGGCCGGTGGATATTGCCGATCGCCAATCTCAGCGCCGGCGAGTTGACCCGCGGGCTTCTCCTGGCAAGGGCGGCGATCAGTGCCGCGACGAGGCGCAGCAATACGAAGGCACCGGCGACGGCGGCGAGGAAGACGGAGGCGATGAAGCGCTCTTCCGCCGAGACGATCGCAAGCGCCGCAAGGGCCGCGAGCGCCACACCCGCGGCGAGGAGATAGGGCCAGGAGGGAAGGCGCGTGTTGTCGAAACTCTGTTCGCGGAAGAGCGCGGTTGCCGGCACTTCGCGGGCATGGCCGAGCGGCAGGACGGCGAAGGCGAAGGTGATGAGGATGCCGAACAGGGCGGCCAGCGCCAGCGCCGACGGATAGAAGGTCACTTCCTTCGGAACCGGCAGCACGCCTTCCAGGAATTGCAGCGCCACGAAGGGCGAGATGGCGCCGATGACGAGACCGATCAGGATGCCGACGACCGCCAGCAGCATGATCTGGATCAGATAGATCATCGTCACCACCGAGGCAGGCGCCCCGAGGCATTTGAAGGTGGCGATCGTAGTGCGCTTGGCGTCGAGGAAGGCGCGCACCGCATTGGCGACGCCGACGCCGCCGACAATCAGGGCGGTGAGGCCGACCAGCGTCAGGAATTGCGAAAAGCGGTCGACGTTTTCAGTGAGCGAGGGTGCCGCGCGGTCGCTGGTGCGGATCGCCCAGCCGGCGCTCGGGAATTCACGGTTGGCGCGGGCGGCGAGCGTCGAGCGGGTCGAAGGATCGTCGAGCCGGATCTTGTAGCCATGCTCGACGAGGCTGCCGGTGGTGATCAGGCCGGAGGCGGCGAGTGCCTCACGGCTGACGATCAGGCGCGGCGCGAAGCCGAAACCTTCCGAAAGCGCGTCGGGCTCGGCGGTGATCGTGCCGCGCAATGTCAGCCGGGCATTGCCGAGCAAAAGCTGGTCGCCGTCCCTGAGGCCGAGGCGTTCCAGCAGCAGCGGCGCCGCGAGCGCGCCAAAAGTGTCTGCCTGCCTGGCGAGCAGATCGGGCAGCGGCGCGGAGGGTTCGGCGCCGAAACTGCCATAGAGTGGATAGGCGTCGTCCACCGCCTTCACCTCGACCAGCGCCTGCTCGGAGCCATCGGGCTTGCGTGCCATGGAGCGCAGGCCGGTGGAGACGGAAACCTTGCCGAGGCTCGCCAGGAACGCGCGTTCCTGGTCGGTCGCCTCGCGATTGTTCAGTTCGAAGCGGATGTCTCCGGCGAGAATCTCCTGGCCCTGCGAGGCGATTGCGCCGGTGATCGCCCGCGATACGGAATTGACGGCCGCGATCGCCCCGGTGCCGAGCGCGATGCAGGCAAGGAAGATGTAGAAGCCGGCGAGCCCGCCGCGCATCTCGCGCAGCGCCAGGCGGAAGGAAATCGAGAGGCGCGGAAAGGCCTGCCTCATGCGGAGACCGCCTGAACCGGGTGATGGGCGGCGGCGCTGTCGCCGACGATCTCGCCGGAGCGGACGCGGATCTGGCGCGAGCAGCGGGCGGCGAGCGCGTTGTCATGGGTGACGAGCAGCATGGTCATGCCGCGCTCGGCCTGTTTCGAGAACAACAGGTCGGCGATCTGCCGGCCGGTCTCGGTGTCGAGATTACCGGTCGGTTCGTCGGCGATCAGCACCGAGGGCGAGGGAGCAAGGGCGCGGGCGATTGCCACGCGCTGCTGCTCGCCGCCGGAAAGCTGGCCGGGATAGTGGCTCAGCCGTTCGCCGAGGCCGACGGCGGTCAGTTCGCGCCGGGCGATGTCGAAGGCGTCCTTCACATTGGCGAGTTCGAGCGGCACGGCGACGTTTTCGAGTGCCGTCATGTTGGCGATCAGGTGGAAGGACTGGAAGACGATGCCGATATTGCGGCCGCGGAAATCCGCCAGCCTGTCTTCGGACAAGGAATGAAGGGGAGCGCCGTTGATGACGATTTCGCCGCTGTCGAGGCGCTCGAGGCCGGCCAGAACCATCAGAAGGGTCGACTTGCCGGAACCCGAAGGCCCGACGATGCCAACGGCTTCGCCCGCGTGGATGTCCAGGTCGATCTGCTTCAGCACATGCACCGAGGCCGCCGCGCTGCCGAGCGTCAGATCGGCTTTCTTCAGCGTGATGATGGTTTTAGTCAAATCGAACCGTCCTATATTAGGCGTGAAGCGTAACCCGAACACCGCGTGGCGGTAGCGCTCAATCTAGGAGACGGATCGTGAGTTTTAAAGCAAGCCTGCTTCACTTCATTGTCATGTCCGGGCTGGCGCTGGCCGCCTTGCCGGCCGCGGCGCAGGACCGGGCGATCCAGCTCGTCGGTTTCGGCGACAGCCTGATGGCGGGTTACCAGCTTGCGCCTTCCGAATCCTACACCGCCCAGCTCGAGGCGGCGTTGAAGGCCAAGGGCGAGAATATCGTGGTCACCAATGCCGGCGTTTCGGGCGATACGACGGCGGGGGGCTTGTCCCGCATCGACTGGTCGGTGCCCGACGGCACGGATGGCGTGATCCTCGAACTCGGCGCCAACGACGCGCTGCGCGGCATCTCTCCCGATCAGTCTGAGAAGAACCTCGATGCGATCCTGGCGCGGCTGAAGGAGCGGAAGATCCCGGTCTTCCTGATCGGCATCCTGGCGCCGCCGAACATGGGCGGCGATTATGCCGAGAAGTTCAACCCGATCTACAAGCGGCTGGCCGACAAATACGCGGTGCCGCTCTATCCGTTTTTCCTCGATGGGGTCGCGACCATTTCCAGCCTGCAGCTCTCGGACGGGATGCATCCCAATGCCAAAGGCGTCGCGGTGATGGTCGAAAAGACCGTCGAACCTGTCAAAAGCTTCCTGGGGGCTATTAAGGATACGGGAAAATAACAGCTTGCGCGGAACCTCGTTGCATGATTCGCTGTTAGCATCTGCAAAAGATTCGAGGAGGTCCCTATGCCGAGACTTTTCACCGCCCTCGAAATTCCGCGCAACGTAGCGATGAGCCTGTCTCTCCTGCGCGGAGGGATCCCCGGCGCCCGGTGGATCGACGTGGAGAACTACCACATCACGCTGCGCTTCATCGGCGACGTGGACGGACGCACGGCGGACGAGATCGTCGATCGTCTCGACCGCATCGACCGGCCGGAATTCCAGGCAACGCTGACCGGGATCGGCTCCTTCGGATCGAAGAAACCGCATTCCATCTGGGCCGGCGTTTCGCCCTCGCCGGAAATCTACGCGCTGCAGGCCGAAATCGAACGGATCTGCCAGCGCATCGGCCTGCCGCCGGATCCCCGCAAGTTCACGCCGCATGTGACGCTGGCGCGGCTCAAGAACTGCCGGCTGGACGACGTGGTTCACTACCTCTCCGGTCGCGGCAATTTCCATACCGCTGCCTTTACAGTCCCCCGTTTCGTGCTGCTGTCATCGAAGGAATCGGTCGGTGGCGGGCCGTACCTGACGGAGGAAATCTTCCCGCTGCAGGAGGCAAGCTACGGCAGTGCCTATGCAGGCGAGATGGAGCCGGTTAAGAGCCTCCTTTAAACCCGAAGGAGCCCTTTATCCCGAAGGAGCCTGGCGATGAACTACGAAAAGCTGGACGCGGCTGCCGTCGAGCGCGAACTCGCGACGCTTCAAGGCTGGGAACTGAAGCCTGAAGGCGATGCGATCTTCAAGAGCTTCAAGTTCAAGACCTTCATCGAGGCCTTCGGTTTCATGGCCGAATGCGCACTGTCCGCCGAAAAGCTCAACCACCATCCGGAATGGTCGAACGTCTATTCGAGGGTCGACGTGCTGCTGACCACTCATGATACGAAAAGCCTGACCAACATCGATTTCAAGCTGGCCAGGGCGATGGACAAGGCATCCTTGCGCCGCAATTGAACTTCATGGTCGAGAGCCCATATTGGATGGCACACGTTGAGCGAACGGAGCGACCATGGACGACGTGAAGATCGGTGAAATCCTGCTGCCGGGTGACGTGGACACGCAAGACCGCCGTGAACGGCGGGTGCGTGCCAAGTTCTGGCCGACCCTGAAGCGGGCCGTCCGGCAGGTGCCGTTCAGCCGCGACCTGATCGCCGCCTATTATTGCGCGATCGACCGGCGGACACCGACGCGGGTGCGAGGCGTGCTGCTTGCGGCGCTCGCCTATTTCGTGATGCCGATCGACTTCCTGCCGGACATGTTCGTTCTCGTCGGTTTCACCGACGACGTCGCGGTGCTCGCGGCCGCCTTCCGGATGATCCAGGGGCATATCGCCGACCGCCACTACGAGGCCGCCGACCTGGCGCTCATGGACAATCCCGACCTTGCCCCGGACCGCGCCGAGGGCGTGCGCGGCAAATAGTCACGGCCGCCCCTACGGCTCCGCAGAATCGGCAAGAGCCCTTCGAAGACGCTCGAATGCGAGGCGAATTCGCGACTTCACGGTGCCGAGCGGAAGACCGGTAGACGAGGCGATTTCTGAATGGGACTGGCCGAGGAAGAACGCCGCGCGCACCAGTTCCATCTGTTCCCCGGGGATATTGGCAAGGGCCGCGCGCACCTGCGCATCCCGTTCCTCGCCTTCGAAGATCGTGTCGGCGCCGGGCGCCTCGGTGACCAGGTACAGGGGTTCGTAGACGTCCAGCTGCTTGTGCCTTGCCCGGCGTTCCGCATCGATGCGGCGGTTGCGGGCGATGCGGAAAAGCCAGGTGGACAAGGAGGATCGGGTCGGATCGTAGAGGCCGGCGCGGTGCCAGAGAACGGCCATCACCTCCTGGACAAGCTCCTCCGCATCGTCCGGCCGCATCGACCGTTTGACCAGCCAGGATTTCAGACGCGGCGCGAAATAATCGAACAGCTCGGTAAAAGCTGCCTGATCGCGCTCATCGGCCACTGCCCTTACCAAGCCGGCGAAGTGGTCTCTTTCGTCTACATCCATTTACGCTGCGCAAGGTTTCCGATGAGATTCGCGTCATATTCGACCATTCTAATGTCATTGTGAGAGTTAGGAAAAGAACAAACTCTCGCCCCAATCCTTGTGTCACTGATTGACGAAACGCATGGGATTTCTGCTGGTTGGGTCTTTTTCGGTAAATCGGGAGTGCCATTCTCGTGCGCCGGTCGGCCAAGCCAGGGAATTCGGCGGATTCCAATCGTCTGGTTGACGGTTTGGTAACCAGGATCAAGTCAAAATGCACCGAATCAGGATCATGCCTGGCAAGGCTTGCCCGCTCGGGCCGTGGAACGAACAAAACCGGCAGGAGACCATGTCTGTAAGAACAATCGCAACCGCATTGGCAATCTTGGCTGCAAGCTCCGGTCTGGCATCGGCCCAGGCGCCCAAGGCCACCGCCCCGGCCAAGCCGCAGCCGGCCCAGGCAGCGCCTGCAGCCGGACCCACCCGTATCCAGCAATTCAAGGCATGGGGCGCCTATTCCTACAAATCGGGCGCCAGCAACGTCTGCTACGTGCTTTCGGTGCCGACCACCAAGGAACCGGCCAGCGTCGATCATGGCGATATCTTCTTCATCGTCTCGCAGCGGCCCGGCCAGAACATTTCCTATGAGCCCCAGGCCATGGTCGGTTACGTGTTGCAGCCGAATTCCAAGGTGACGGTGACCATCGACAAGAAGAACTTCACGATGTTCACGAAAGACAAGGCGGCCTGGGTCGAGAACGCGGCCGAGGAGCCGGCGCTCGTCGCGGCGATGAAGACCGGTCACAACATGAGCGTCAGCGCCGTTTCTGGCCGCGGCACCAAGACCTCCTATGCCTATTCGCTGCAGGGCATTGCGGCGGCGCTGAAGCAGATCGAAACCTGCAAGTAAACGTCTGCTCGCAAGAACAGTCGAAGGCCGGTCCCGTGACCGGCCTTTTGCATTTCTTGAAGAATAGTGACGCGGCGGCTATTTGATGATAAAGCCCCGCCTCAACGAAGGTCCGGCACATGTGCCCGATGGGCCGATACAGGTTTCACGCATTCAACATGCCCTGACTTTCCCGCTGATCGAGCGTGGGAAAGCCGCATGTGTTCGAACGGGATAGAAGAATGTCAGTCTCAGAGGCTCTGGCGCCGGTCGCCATCAAGAAGCCGCTCGTCGCCAACCCGGATCTGTTCGGCACCAAGCCGTCGCTGATCGGGCTTTCGCGCGAGGACATGGCGGCAGCGCTCAAGGAAAAGGGCGTGCCGGAAAAGCAGGTGCGCATGCGCGTCAGCCAGCTCTGGCACTGGCTCTATATCCGCGGCGTCTCCGATTTCGATGCGATGACCAATGTCGCCAAGGACATGCGCGAGATGCTGAAGACGCATTTCACCATTGCGCGTCCTGAGATCGTCGAGGAACAGGTTTCCAATGACGGCACCCGCAAGTGGCTCTTGCGCTTTCCGCCACGCGGCGCCGGCCGCCCGGTCGAGGTCGAGACCGTCTACATCCCGGAAGAAGGCCGCGGCACGCTGTGCATCTCGAGCCAGGTCGGCTGTTCACTCACCTGTTCCTTCTGCCACACGGGCACGCAGCGGCTGGTGCGCAACCTGACGGCGGAAGAAATTCTCGCCCAGCTTCTGCTGGCGCGCGACCGGCTCGGCGATTTCCCGGGCACCGACACGCCGCCGGGCGCCTTCGTGCCGACCGGCGAGCGCAAGGTCACCAATATCGTGATGATGGGCATGGGCGAGCCGCTCTACAATTTCGACAGCGTCAAGACGGCGCTCCTGATCGCGACCGACGGCGACGGCCTGTCGCTGTCCAAGCGGCGCGTGACGCTCTCGACTTCCGGCGTGGTTCCGGAAATCTACCGCACCGGCGACGAAATCGGCGTGATGCTGGCGATCTCGCTGCATGCCGTGCGCGACGAGCTGCGCGACATGCTGGTGCCGATCAACAAGAAATATCCGCTGAAGGAGCTGATCGAGGCTTGTCGCAACTATCCGGGGCTTTCGAACGCCCGGCGCATCACCTTCGAATACGTGATGCTGAAGGACGTCAATGACAGCCTGGAGGACGCCAAGGCGCTGGTCCAGCTGCTGAAGGGCGTCCCGGCGAAGATCAACCTCATCCCCTTCAACCCCTGGCCGGGCACGAATTACCAGTGTTCGGAATGGGCGCAGATCGAGAAATTCGCCGACTTCATCAACCAGGCGGGTTACGCCTCGCCGATCCGCACCCCGCGCGGCCGCGACATCCTCGCCGCCTGCGGCCAGCTGAAGTCGGAATCGGAGCGCATGCGCAAGACCGAACGTCTCGCCTTCGAAGCGATGATGATCGCCGGACACGGCGAAGACGATTGATGAGCAACCTCGTCCGGAACGAAAGGACGAAGTCGACGGCGACCTATTTTAATGGGGCCGCCGTCGCTGTCGCGGCGGTCTGAACGCTCGCGCCACTGATTTCCAGCCTCAATACTCCGGCCGGAATACCCAATCTTTCAACGGCCATTTCATGTCTGGTTTGTCTTTTGGCATCCGGCATATTACATTTTATTGCAAGGCGTCTGCTGAAAGGGTTGATCGAATGAACATCCCCGAATTCCTGACATTCCTGATCATGCCGGTCGGGTTGATTATTTTTGCCGGGATCATGCTTTACGTCACGCGGCAGGACCGGATCGACGCCAAGAAGAACAACTCTTCGCACTGACCTCTATCGCGCCTGGGTGAAGAAGATCTTCGCCGCAAAAACCGAAAAAACGCCCGCAAACGTATAGTCGAGTCCGCGCAGGACCTTCGGATTGGCCTGTAGCCAGCCCGAAAGCCAGTCGGCCGCCAGGACGACGATCAGGTTCACCGGCATGCCGATGGCGATGAAATAGAAGCCGAGGAAGATCAGCTTGCCGGTTACATGGGGATCGCCTGCGGTGACGAACTGCGGCAGGAAGGTCATGAAGAAGATGATGACCTTGGGGTTCAGGATGTTGACCCAGAAGCCCGTCGAGATGTTGGCGAGCGGGCTGCTTGCGGTCTTTTCGACCTGTTCCACCGAAAAATTCGAGCCGAAGCGGATCGCCTGGACCGCCAGCCACAGGAGATAGGCGGCGCCGCCGGTCTTCAGGATGAAGAAGGCGGTCGGCGAGGCGGTGATCAGTGCCGAGATGCCGAAGGCGACCAGCAGCGTATGGCAGACGACGCCGAGGCTGGTGCCGAGCACCACGAACAGAGCCGGGCGCCGGCCCTGGCCGAGTGCGCGGCTGATCGATAGGGTCATGTCCGGTCCCGGCGTCAGCGCCAGAAGCAGGCCGGCGGCGGTGAAGGCAAGCAGGGTGGCAAGGCTCGGCAGGAATTCCATGGGTACGCTCGAATAGCCGGGTAAAGGAATGCTCCGTTTACCCGGCTTTCGAAGCCGTGCCAAATCAATCTATCAACGTCCTTTGATGAATTCCTTTGATGCATCGGCAAAATCCGGATGCCAGCGCGACAGCGGCGGGCGGTTTTCGATGATATCGCCGATTGCCCAGGCCATACGGCGTTCGTCGGTTGCGCGGTCCACGTCGTTGTCGGGGCAAAGGATGTAGAAATCGCCGCGCCCGAGGCTCGCCAGCATGAACTCGACGGTCTGTTCCGGTGTCCAGGCGCCAGCTGGCTTTTCGATGCGGTCGCCTTTGGTGAGGCTGGTAAACACGAAGCCGGGGATGAGGAGATGCGCCGAGACCTGGCAGTTCGGCGTGTTGCGCAGCTCGTGCTGCAAGGCTTCGGTGAACGCCTTCACGCCGGCCTTGGCGACATTGTAGGCGGGGTTGCCGGGCGGGGTGGTGATACCCTGTTTGGAGCCGGTATTGATGATCAGCGACGGTTCGCCATGGGCGATCATTGCCGGGCCGAACGTCCGTGTCCCGTTGACGACGCCGAGAAGATTGACCGCGAAAATGCTGTCCCAGTTGACCTGCGGCCCGAAGATCGAGCTTCCCGGGCTGATGCCGGCATTGTTCATCAACACGTGGACCCGGCCAAAACGCTGGATGACGGCGCGTTCGAGCGCCTCGATCTCGTCCGGCTTCGAGACATCCGTGCCGATGGCAGCGACATCCGCATCCCCGTCCTCGGCGAGAGCCGCGACTTCGCGGCACGCTTCGGCGAGCCGGTCGCCTTCCAGGTCGGCAAGGACGACGGAGAGGCCCATCTTGGCAAATTCCTTCGCGGCGGCAAGGCCGATGCCGGATGCGGCACCGGTGATCACGGCGACATTGTCCTTTTTCAGAGCGGGATGAGTGATGGTCATTTGCAGATCTCCTCTAGGGCGCTGCTGTTCAAAGGTCGGGCGGGATATGGTAACCTCATCAAAACCTGTCAACATGACAAGGGCGTCACAACAGAGGCTGTTGTCATTCGCGTCCTTCACCAGCGGATGAACATCGGCCGCCATCTCTGATCGGTCTCTCCCGGTTTTTCTTGCGTGCCTCAAGAAACTCGCTAAAAGTGCCGCAATTCCCGACAGAGCGGTTTTTTAACCGCTTCCACCCGCAGACGGACGCAATCGACATGGCACTCCCGAAAGACGTAAAGAAGGTCGTTCTCGCCTATTCCGGCGGTCTCGACACCTCGATCATCCTGAAATGGCTGCAGACCGAGCTCAACGCCGAGGTGGTGACCTTCACCGCCGATCTCGGCCAGGGCGAGGAACTGGAGCCAGCCCGCAAGAAGGCCGAGATGCTCGGCATCAAGGAGATCTATATCGAGGACGTGCGCGAGGAGTTCGTGCGCGATTTCGTCTTCCCGATGTTCCGTGCCAATGCCGTCTACGAAGGCGTCTACCTGCTCGGCACCTCGATCGCCCGCCCGTTGATCTCCAAGCACCTGATCGAGATCGCCAAAAAGACCGGCGCGGATGCGATCGCCCATGGGGCCACCGGCAAGGGCAACGACCAGGTCCGTTTCGAGCTTTCGGCCTATGCGCTGAACCCGGACATCAAGGTCATCGCGCCGTGGCGCGACTGGGCCTTCAAGAGCCGCACCGATCTTTTGAACTTCGCCGAGCAGAACCAGATCCCGGTTGCCAAGGACAAGAAGGGCGAGGCGCCGTTCTCCGTCGATGCCAACCTGCTGCACTCCTCCTCCGAGGGCAAGGTTCTGGAAGACCCGGCCATCGAGGCTCCGGAATACGTGCATATGCGCACGATCTCCCCGGAAGCCGCGCCGGACAAGGCGACCGTCATCAAGGTCGGCTTCAAGAAGGGTGACGCGGTTTCGATCAACGGTGTCGCGATGTCGCCCGCGACCCTGCTTGCCGCGCTCAACAATTACGGCCGTGACAACGGCATCGGCCGTCTCGACCTCGTCGAGAACCGGTATGTCGGCATGAAGTCGCGCGGTGTCTACGAGACCCCCGGCGGCACGATCCTGCTTGCCGCCCATCGGGCGATCGAGAGTATCACGCTCGACCGTGGTGCCGCGCATCTCAAGGACGACATCATGCCTCGATATGCGGAGCTTATCTATTACGGCTTCTGGTTCTCGCCGGAGCGCGAAATGCTGCAGGCGCTGATCGACAAGAGCCAGGAGCATGTGGAAGGCGAAGTGACGCTGAAGCTCTACAAGGGCAATGTCATGGTCATCGGCCGCGAGAGCGAAAAATCGCTCTATTCCGACAAGCTGGTCACCTTCGAGGACGACCAGGGCGCCTACGACCAGAAGGACGCGGCAGGCTTCATCAAGCTCAATGCGCTTCGCCTGCGCACGCTCGCCAAGCGCAATCTCGGCAAGTAATTTCCGATAGCCCGGTCATTGAAGCCCGCTTGCCCGACGAGGCAGGCGGGCTTTTTCATGGCCTGCGGCTGGCGATCCGGAAACCGATGTAACCGAGCACGGCAATGAAGTGCATGGCCGGGATGATGATGCCGAAGGCCGGCAGCGGCGAGCCGATCGAGGCGGCTGCGACACCGCCCAAAAAGCCGGCGCCCATCTGGATGAAGCCCATCATCGCCGAGGCGGAACCGGCAATATGCGGGAAGGGGATGAGGCCTGCCGCGGTCATGTAGGGCGACACGAAGGCGATCCCGAAGGCGCACATGGCGACCGGCCCCATGACCGACAGGAAGGACGGCGGCAGGTAGTGGACCGAAAGGGCCATGACGAGGCCGCCGCTGCCGCTGAAAATCAGTCCGACGAGGGGCGCGCGTTCCGCCGGCAGCCATTTCGAGATGACGCGGAGACAGACAGACCCCATCAGGAAGAAGCCGGATTGCATCAGCATGCTCAGGCCGAACTGGGTCGGCGTCAGCCCGACCTTCTCGATCAGGATGAACGGCAGCACGGCCGCCTGGGCATACATGGAGCCGACCGCACCGGCGAGAACGACCGCGGTAAACAGGAAGCGCGGCAGGGCGACGATTTCCGCATAGGCCTGGGCGAGCCGCAGCGGCTTCAGCCGGCTGCGATCGGGGACCGTGGTTTCCGTCAGGCAGACGGTCGACAGGAAGACCAGCAGCGCGCCGAAACCGACCATCAGCAGGAAGACCGATCGCCAGCCGAACGCGGCCAATGCGAGGCCGCCGACCGTCGGTCCGAGGGACGGCCCGATCGCCAGGATAATGCCCATCGTGTTGATGATCCGGGCTGCGTCGCCGCCGTTGAACTGGTCGCGCACGATGGCGCGCGACACCGTGATGCCGACCGATGCGCCGATACCCTGGATGAGGCGGCCGGCGAGCACCCACTCGACCGTCGGCGCAAAGGCTGCCAGCAGCGACCCGGCGAGATAGATCAGCAGGAAGCTCAGCGAGGCCGTCTTGCGGCCGAAAGCGTCGGAGACGGGGCCGGCGACCAGCTGCGCCAGCGCAAAACCGGCGAAATAGAGCGACAGCGTCATCTTGATCGCCGCTTCGGTGGTCGAGAAGGCGTGCACCAGTTCCGGCATGGCGGGCGTGTAGATCGCCATCGAGATCGGCCCGATCGCCGTCAGCAGCGCGCCGATGATCGTGGTTCGGCGCTCGCTCATCCGAGCGGGGACAGGCGGCATGTTATCGGTTTTCATCGGATGCGGTCTGGAGCATGGCGGAAGGGGCTGCGGTCTGGAGGTTGGCGTTGAATACGGCAAGCGCCTCGCGCAGGATGCGGTTGTTTTCCTCGTTCAATCCGTCGGTCGCCTGGGCCAGGATGGCGTTCAGTTCCTTGCGGATCGAGCCGATCATCTCGTCGGAGGCGCCGGTGAGGTTCACCCGCTTGGCACGGCGGTCGGCCGCGCATTGCTGCCTTTCGACCAGTCCTAGTCCCTCCAGCTTGTCGAGATAGGCGCAGAGCGTCATCGGTTCGACACCCATGCGCGCGGCGATGTCCAGCTGGCGGCTGCCGTCGACGGCTGCGATGGTGAGGAGCGCCCGTGCCTCGCCGGGCGTCAGGCCGAGACCGGCCTGGGCGATGCGGCGCTCGAATGCGGCGCGCAGCAATCGGGCACTGTCGACGATCAGAAATCCCAAACGGTCCATTGTCCGGCGCCTCTCGCCCTGTCTGTCAATTTTGTAAGGCACCCTTACTATCTTTCGGGTGGGAGGCAAATGGAAAACCGGGTCCGACTGCATTGACACCGGCGAAACCTGCGAGGAAATTGTCGCAGCCTTCCGACGGAGCCTCTCCATGTCCTCATCGCTGCTTGCCGGTGCCTTTTTCGCGGCGCTCGCCTATACGCTCATTCCCGGGCCCGCCTTCCTGGCGCTGCTTGGCATCGGCGCCGGCCAGGGAAGGCAGGCCGGCGCCTTCTTCATGGGCGGGCACCTGGCGGGGGATATCCTCTGGTCCGGGCTGGCGCTGGTGGCGATCATCGGCGCCAAGACGATCGGCACGACACTTTTCGATATACTGGGGGTTTTCTGCGGCCTCTATCTCGGTTGGATCGGCTGGAGCGCCTTGCGGGCGAAGCCCAAGGAAAACGGCGGCGGTCTGATGACGGTCGAAAAGCCGCTGCGGCGCGGGCTGATCTTCGGGCTGACCAATCCAAAAGGGTATCCGGTGGCGCTGGCGACGTTCACCGCACTGCTCGCGAGTTCAGCCGACGCGCTGGATTTCAGCGAACTGCCGGTGCTGCTTGCGGTATCGCTGATCGGGTTCCTGACGGCAGACGTGGTGCTGATCGGGATTATCGGCGCAGGCGTGGTTCGGCGGTTCTACCGAAAGCACGAGAGGGTGATCGTCCGGCTTTCCGGCCTGCTGTTCATGGGCTTTGCGGTGCAGGCGCTCTGGCATTCGGCGCCAGGCCTGTTCGGCTACCGGCGCGCCTGAGGGGTCAAGGCTGGCTGATCAGACTTCGATAAAGGCCATGACCGCGCGCAGGACGTTGGCGCGGGACGTATCGCCAAGCGACATGGCGATTTCGAGCTGGTTGCGATAGAAATCGTGGAAGTTGAAGCCGGTTTCGTCGGTGACCTGCGACAGGTCCATCAGCTGGCCCTGAGCATCGACGGCATGCGTGGGAAGTTCTTCGGAGAGCGTTATGTAAGTGTCCTGGTCGATCTTGCCGGCCTGGTAGTTTTCCAGCGCAAGGGCGCGCAGATCCCGCGGGGTGATCGCCGAATAGTCGATCGGCGATTCATCCATGTCGGGCACCTGAAAGGTGATCTGGCTCTGCCGACTTCCATGCTCCGATGTTTTCTCGACTTTATTGTTTCGAGAGTGGTCTCTTTGCAGTAAGTTGGTAGACCAGCGCAAGGAACTGATTTCCATGGCTATATCCTGATTCATCGGATACTGGGTAAAAACTACCTTTGATTACTGCACTGCGTCAAATGGTTAATAACCGTTAATTGTTGTGTATGATTTCTTAGCGAAAACGAAAATGGGCGGGCGCATACCCATTCCCGCCGCCTTCTCCTATATGAAGGGCGAAGCATCGTTGCGAAGGATATCTGCATGTCTTCTAATTTTCCTGTGAACCCCGCCCTCGTGGACTGGAACGGCCATCACGGCTTGCCGCGTTTCGATCAGGTGAAGGACGAGGATTTTGCGCCCGGTTTCGACGCGGCACTCGGCCTGCACGAGGCGGAGATCGATCAGATCGCCAACGACCCGCAAGAGCCGACCTTCGCCAACACGGTCGTGGCGCTGGAGACGGCGGGAGACGAGCTGTCGCGGGTTTCGTCGCTGTTCTGGGGCAAGGCCGGCGCCCATACCAACGAGAATATTCAGGCGCTTGAGCGCGAGATCGCGCCGAAGATGTCGCGCCATTATTCGAAGATCGGCATGAATGCGGCGCTGTTTTCCCGCATCGACACGCTCTGGGAAAAACGCAAGGAACTTGGCCTGACGCTCGAGGAAGAGCGGGTGCTGGAGCGCCATTGGAAGGGCTTCGTCAAGGCCGGGGCCAAGCTCGCCAAGGCCGAACAGGAACGGCTTGCCGATATCAACGAGAAGCTTGCCGGGCTCGGCGCCAGGTTCGGCCAGAACGTGCTCGGTGACGAGAAGAGCTGGTCGCTGAAGCTGACCGAGGAAGCGGAACTCGACGGCCTGCCGGCCTTCCTGCGTGATGCCATGGCAGCCGCTGCGCGCGAGCGCGGCGCGGCGGACGGCTATGTGGTGACGCTGTCGCGCTCGATCATCGAGCCGTTCCTGACTTTCTCAACCCGCCGGGATCTGCGCGAACAAGCTTTCAGGGCCTGGGCGGCGCGCGGCGCAAACGGCGGCGACACCGACAATCTCGGCATCGTGCGCGAAACGCTGGCGCTGCGGGCCGAAAAGGCAAGGCTGCTCGGATACGAAAATTTCGCCGCCTACAAGCTCGACAACACGATGGCCAAGACCGCGGATGCGGTGAACTCGCTGCTCCGCAAGGTCTGGGACAAGGCGCGTTCCAAGGCGCTGGAAGAAGAGGCGAGCCTTGGCGGGCTGATCGCCGAGGAGGGCAAGAACCACGAGGTCATGCCCTGGGACTGGCGGCATTACGCCGAGAAGCTGCGCCAGCGGACCTTCGATTTCTCCGAAACCGAGTTGAAGCCCTATCTGCAGCTCGAAAAGATCATCGAGGCCTGCTTCGACGTCGCCGAGCGGCTGTTCGGCGTCACCGTGGTGGAGGTGAAGGGCATCGCCGCCTATCATCCGGATGTGCGGGTGTTCGAGGTTCGCGACAAGGACGGCTCGCTGAAGGCGTTGTTCATGGGCGACTATTTCGCGCGGTCCTCCAAGCGCTCCGGGGCCTGGATGAATTCGCTCCAGTCGCAGCACAAGCTGCCGCTGAAGAACGGTGCCACGGGCGAGCTGCCGATCATCTACAATGTCTGCAATTTCGCCAAGCCCGCCGAAGGCAAACCGGCGCTCCTGTCGCTCGACGACGCCCGCACGCTGTTCCATGAGTTCGGCCATGCGCTGCACGGCATGCTGTCGGATGTCACCTATCCGTCGGTGTCGGGCACCGGCGTGTCGCGCGATTTCGTCGAACTGCCTTCGCAGCTTTACGAACACTGGCTGACCGTGCCCGAAATCCTTGAAAAATACGCCGTGCATCACGAGACCGGCAAGCCGATGCCGAAGGCCTTGCTCGACAAGGTGCTGGCGGCGCGCACGTTCAACGCCGGTTTCGCCACGGTTGAATTCACCTCTTCGGCGCTGGTCGACATGGCGTTCCATACCCGCGGCGCGGTCGAGGATCCGATGGCGGTGCAGGGCGAGGTTCTCAGCGAGCTCGGCATGCCGGCCTCCATCGTCATGCGGCACGCGACGCCGCATTTCCAGCACGTGTTTTCGGGCGACGGTTATTCGGCCGGCTACTATTCCTACATGTGGTCGGAAGTGCTCGACGCGGACGCCTTCTCCGCCTTCGAGGAAACCGGCAACGTGTTCGACCCGGTCATGGCCCGCAAGCTCAAGAACAACATCTATTCGGTCGGCGGCTCGATCGACCCGGAAGACACCTACAAGGCCTTCCGCGGCAAGCTGCCGGACCCGCAGGCGATGCTGAAGAAAAAGGGGCTGGCGATGGTCGAGGAGCTTTCGGGCAGCGACGCCTGAGGGCTACTGCGATCCCGGTTTCAGGTGACGCGGCATGCCGGTGATTACCAATCGTCGGCCTGTCATTCGGCTGTCATAAAACCGTAACACCACTGTCATGGAACCTTAATAGGAAACCGGCATCGCCCCCAACCGATGCCGGTTTCCCCATGAGCTTTCAGCCCCCAGCGACACATGCCGCCGTCTCGACGGCCGGGGTGGAATTGCATTACGGCGCGACGCCGGTTCTGAAGGGCATCGATATCTCGCTATCGAAGGGCAAGACGCTTGCCCTGCTCGGTCCTTCCGGCTGCGGCAAGACCACGCTTCTGCGCCTTGTCGCCGGATTGCTGGCACCGACCAAAGGTTCGATCTCGATTGCCGGCCAGGTGGTTGCGGATGCCGCGACCGGCACTTTCGCGCCGCCCGAAAAGCGCAATCTCGGCATGGTATTCCAGGACTATGCGCTGTGGCCGCATCTGACGGTCGGCGGCAATGTCTCCTTTCCGCTCGAAATGCGCGGCCTCGGCAAGGCCGACCGCCAGTCCCGCACGATGCGGGCCCTGGAACGGGTGGGCCTCGGCGCCTATGCGGATCGCCGCCCGAGCGATCTTTCCGGCGGCCAGCAGCAGCGCGTGGCGATTGCCCGCGCCATCGTCGCCGAACCGCAGCTCATCCTGTTCGACGAGCCGCTCTCCAACCTCGACCGGGAGCTGCGCGAAAACATGGTCGGCGAACTCGCCGAACTGATCGCCACGCTCGGCCTGACCGCCATCTATGTCACCCACGACCATGCGGAAGCGCTGACGCTTGCCGACGATGTCGCCGTCATGCGTGGCGGGCTGATCGAACAGCTCGCCTCTCCCGACCAGTTGATCGACAAGCCGGCGACGCCGGAAGTGGCGGATTTCCTGCGGCTCGGCGGCATTGCCGATCTCGACTACCGCGACGGGCTCTGGGTCTTCAAGGGCAGCGACGTGGCGCTGCTGCGGGATGCCGGCGCTGCCGGTAATAACGCTCGCGTGCTCATCCCGGTCGGGGCGATCTCGGCCGGCGACGTCGGGCCGGGGCGGCTTTCGGCCACCGTGCTGCGCTCGCAGTTCCGTGGTGACGGGCACCTGGCGACCGTCTCGCTCGCCGGTCCGACCCGTATCGAATTGCAGGTCCTGAGCCGCGTCAAGCTTCGGCCGGGCGACGCCGTCGGCCTTTCGATCGACACGCATCAGGTCCGCTGGTTTGCCGGCGATATTCATTCGTCCAAAAAGGAGAGTTTGGAACATGCTTAAATCATTGAAGGGCATCACTTTCGGCGTCGTTGCCGCTGCACTTATGGCCGGCGTTGCCCATGCCGACGTCACCGTCTATACCGCCGGTCCCCAGAGCCTGATCGACAAGCTCTCGGCCGGCTTCACCAAGCAGACCGGCATCAAGGTCAATGTCTTCCAGGCAACGACCGGCAAGGTCATGGCCCGTATCGAAGCGGAAGCTGCGAACCCGGTCGTCGACGTTCTCGTCTCGGCTTCCTGGGATACCGCGACCGATTTCGCCAAGCGCGGCTGGCTCGTCAAGTATTCGAGCCCGAACGCCGCCAAGGTTCCCGATTTCCTGAAGACCGACAGCGCCGTCGCGCAGGGCATCTCGGCGCTCGGCATTGCCTGGAACACCAAGAGCGGCACGCCGAAGCCGACCGAATGGGCCGACCTGACGAAAAAGGAATACAAGGACCTCGTCAACATCCCGGATCCGGCGCAGTCCGGCTCGTCCTTCGAGCTGACCGCCGCTCTCGCCGGCCAGGACAGTTTCAAGCTGTTCAACGATCTCAAGGCCAACGGCGCGATCATTGCCGGCGCCAATGCCGATGCGCTGAACCCGGTCCTGCAGGGCGCCAAGGCTGCCGTGTTCGGCGCCGTCGACTACATCACGCTCGCCGCCAAGGCGAAGGGTGAATCGATCGACGTGATCTTCCCGGCTTCCGGCACGGTCATCGCACCGCGCCCGGCGATGATCCTCAACTGGTCCAAGAACCAGGACGACGCCAAGAAGTTCATCGACTACATGCTCTCCGACGAAGGCCAGAAGGCCGTCGCCGACGAAATGCTGATGCCGGCCCGCACCGACATCCCGGCAAACCGTCCGCTGATCAGCGACCTGAAGCTGCTGAAGTACGATACCGCCGCCGTCTACGGCAAGCGCAAGGAAACGCTGGCCGAGATCACCAAGATCTACGGCGGCAAGTAAGGAACGGCTCATGAAGGCGAACGGCGTCACTGGCGCGGCTCCGGCCGCCTGGCTCGCGATCGCGGGTCTGGTCCTCGTCGTTGCCGTTCCCTTCATCGCCGTGGTGCTGCAGGGCATCTTCCCCAATCTCGGACAGGGCTCGTTTTCGGGCCCTTTCTCCTCGCTTTTCGCAACACTTGCCGATAGCGCGCTGATCGGCATGGCCGGCAACACGCTTTTGCTCGGCGGCTGCGTGGTTCTGGCCTCGGCGGTGGTCGCCGTGCCGCTCGGCGTCTTCCGGGCGCTTTACCGCATTCCCTACGCGCCGTTCTGGGATGTGGTCCTGCTCGTGCCCTTCATGATCCCGCCCTATATCGCGACGCTCGGCTGGATCATGACCTTGCAGCCGCGCGGTTACCTGCAGCAGCTGGTCGGCTTCAACCTGGCGCCCTTCCTGTTCTCGCTGTTCGGCATGACGCTGGTCATGGCCTTCAACACCTTCCCGGTCGTCTATTTCGCGGTGTCGCGCACGGTGGAAGCCGTCGGCTCCCGCTACGCGGATGTCGGCCGCGTGTTCGGCGCGACGCCGGCGCGGGCCTTCTGGCGGATCACGCTGCCGCTGTCGGCTCCCGGTCTCGCCGCCAGCCTGATGCTGGTGTTCGCAGCCGCCATCGAAGAATACGGCACGCCGGCGGCGCTCGGCCGCCGCGCCGGGTTCCAGGTGCTGGTGACCGGCATCGACCTTCGCATCACCGACTGGCCGATCGATCTTCCGGGAGCTGCGATCCTGTCGCTGCTGCTGGTCGCCATGTCGCTCGTCACATTCCTGGCCCAGCGCTGGATCCTGTCGCGGCGTTCCTACCAGACGGTGGGCGGCAAGCCGACCGCCAAGGACAAACGCCCGCTCGGTGCCCTGAAGGTGCCGGTCATGATCGCGTTTGCGGTCGTCGCCTTCCTGGCGACCGGGGTGCCGCTGCTGGCGATCCTCGCGACCGCCCTGTCGCGGACGATTTCCGGCGGACTCTCCCTCGGCAATCTCAGCCTCAACAATTTCATCCTGGTGTTCGGCAACAGTGCCGGCGCCGTCGGGGCGCTGGTCAACAGTTTTTCGCTCGGTATCGCCACGGCTTTGATCACAGGGCTGATCGGCGTGACGGCGGCCTATACGGTGGTCAAGACGCGGATGCGCGGGCGCATGACCATCGACGTGATGACCATCCTGCCGAATGCGCTGCCGGGCATCGTCGTCGCCGTCGGGCTGATCCTCGCCTGGAACATGCCCTGGCTGCCGGCGACGCCCTACAATACCGCGTTCATCCTGCTGCTTGCCTATTGCTGCATCCTGCTGCCGCAGCCGGTGCGTTATACGACGGCGGCCTTCCAGCAGATCGGCGACAATCTGGAGGCGGCGGCGCGCGTCTTCGGCGCCAGCGGCATCACCGCCTTCCGGCGCATCCTGCTGCCGCTGGTGTTTCCGAGCCTTGCCTCGGCCATGCTCCTCGTTTTCGCGCTCGCCTCGCGCGAGCTTGTCGCCTCGGTCGTCGTGGCGCCTGTCGGCATGCAGACGATCGCGACCTTCATCTGGCGGCAGTTCGAACAGGGCTCGATCGGGCTCGGCATGGCCATGGCCTTCATCGCCATCGTGATCACCACCCTTCTGCCGCTGCTCCTGCTGACCCTGTTGAGGCGAAGCGGGCTGGTGGCGGAATAGCCGTCAACCATCATCGCGCTCACCCCTTTCGCAATTGCGAAAAACAGGGTATGAGGCCGCAAAACGAATTGGGTGCCGCCTC
>Ga0209051_1000921_pt1 | contig 29186 bp, 26 predicted proteins | sample AraplaCvi_mMS_r2_2_FD_184286 | JGI IMG/M metagenome (GOLD analysis project Ga0209051, IMG submission 184286) | Arabidopsis root microbial communities from North Carolina, USA - plate scrape MF_Cvi_mMS_r2 (SPAdes) (version 2) | ecosystem: Host-associated > Plants > Roots > Endosphere | place...
CAGCGCTTCCGCCACGCGGAAGATCCGGCCCACGTCGCGGGTGTAGAAGTAGCTCGCGAGGCCGAACTCGGTGTTGTTCGCCGCGTCGATGCCGTCCTGTTCGGTCTTGAAGCGGAACACCGGCGCAAACGGGCCGAAGGTTTCTTCGCGCGCACACAGCATGTCGGCGGTGGCGTCGGCAACCACGGTGGGCTCGAAGAACTGGCCCTGCATCCTGTGGCCGCCCGCCAGCGCCCTGCCGCCCTTGGCGACGGCGTCGTCGACATGGCGCTGCACCTTGCCGATGGCCGCCTCCTCGATCAGCGGCCCCTGAACCACGCCGTCCTCGAAGCCGTTGCCGACCTTGAGCGCCTTGACCCTGGCCGCGAACTTCTCGACGAAGGCGTCATAGATGCCTTCCTGCACATACAGCCGGTTCGCGCAGACGCAGGTCTGGCCGGCGTTGCGGTACTTGCTGGCCATGGCGCCCTCGACCGCCGAGTCCACGTCCGCATCGTCGAACACCAGGAAGGGCGCGTTGCCGCCCAGTTCGAGCGACAGCTTCTTGACCGTCGGTGCGCACTGGCTCATGAGGATGCGGCCCACTTCGGTGGAGCCCGTGAAGCTCAGGTGGCGTACCACGCCGCTCTCGCACAGTTCCTTGCCGATCGCGATGCTGTTGTCGCTGTCGGCCGTGAGCACGTTGAGCACGCCCGCCGGAATGCCGGCGCGCATGGCCAGTTCGGCGGCGGCCAGCGCGGTCAGCGGCGTCAGCTCGGCCGGCTTGATGACGACCGTGCAGCCCGCGGCCAGTGCCGGCGCCACCTTGCGGGTGATCATGGCCAGCGGAAAATTCCACGGCGTGATTGCCGCGCACACGCCGATGGGCTGCTTCATCACCAGCAGGCGGCGGTTGTTGTCGAACTGCGGCAGCACCTCGCCGTTCACGCGCTTGGCTTCCTCGGCAAACCACTCGACGAAGCTCGCGGCGTAGCTGACCTCGCCCTTGGCCTCGGCAAAGGGCTTGCCCTGCTCGGCGGTCATCAGGCGGCCAAGGTCCTCGGTGTTGGCGGTCAGCAGGTCGAACCACCTGCGCAGCACGATGCTGCGCTCCTTGCCGGTCTTGCCGCGCCAGGCGGCGAGTGCCTTGTCGGCGGCGCCAATGGCGTGCGCGGCGTCTGCGCGCGTGAGGTTGGCCACGTCGGCCAGCTTCTGGCCGGTGGCCGGGTCGTTCACGTCGAAGCGGCTGGTGCCCGCAACCCAGTCGCCCGCGATCAGCGCATCGGTCTTGAGCAGGGTCGGGTCGTTCAGCAGCGCGAGGGGCGAAGTCCTGGTGTCCATGGTGTCGTGTGGTCTCGAAGCAAAAGAGTCGCCGGTGTCAGCGGAAGGGTACGCCCGGCAGTACGCAGAGCATTTCGTAAAGCAGATTGGCGCCGAGCAGCGCGGTGTTGCCGCTCGTGTCATAGGGCGGGCTGACCTCGACCAGGTCGGCGCCCACCACGTTCAGCCCGCGGCAGCCGCGCACGATCTCCAGCGCCTGCGGCACGGTGAGTCCGCCGATCTCGGGCGTGCCGGTGCCGCCGGCGAATGACGGGTCGATGCCGTCGATGTCGAAGCTGATGTAGACCGGATGCGCCGGCCCGATCCGCTCGCGCACCTGCGCCATCAGCGGTGCCAGCGACTGGTACCAGACCTCGTGCGCCTGCACCACGGTGAAGCCCTGTTCGCGCGGCCAGTCGAAATCGTCCGCCGCGTAGCCCGTGCCGCGCAGGCCGATCTGCCAGACCCTGTCGCAGGCCAGGAGGCCTTCCTCGACCGCGCGCCGGAACGGCGTGCCGTGCGCGATGCGCTCGCCGAACATGTCGTCGTTCACGTCCGCATGCGCATCGACGTGCACCAGCGCGACCGGGCCGTGCTTGCGCGCCACCGCGCGCAGGATCGGCAGCGCGATGGTGTGGTCGCCGCCCAGCGTCAGCGGCGCGCAGCCGGCGGCCAGCACCGCGTCGTAGAAGTCCGAGACGATGGCCAGCGACTTGTCGAGCGAATAGGTGTTGATCGGCACGTCGCCCAGGTCGGCCACGTTCAGCCGGTCGAAGGGCGCCGCGCCGGTGGCCATGTTGTAGGGCCGCAGCAATGCCGATTCGGCGCGGATCTGGCGCGGCCCGAAGCGCGCGCCCGGCCGGTTGGAAGTGCCGATGTCCAGCGGCACGCCGATGAAGGCCGCGTCCAGCCCTTCGGGAGACGTTGCGGCCGGCAGCCGCATCATCGTGCCGGGGCCGGCGAAGCGCGGCATCGTGTTGCCGCCGAGCGGCTGGTTCGGTGAGGCGGTGGGCATCGTGCGTGCGCAGGTTCAGCGCCGCCGGCCGCGCAGCCATTCGAGCGCGAGCAGCAGCATGGTGGTGAAGACGATCAGCAGCGTTGCCACCGCCGCGATGGTGGGCGAGATGTTCTCGCGGATGCCGGTGAACATCTGGCGCGGCAGCGTGACCTGGTCCGGCCCCGCGAGGAACAGCGTGACCACCACTTCGTCGAACGAAGTGGCAAAGGCGAACAGCGCGCCCGAGATCACGCCCGGCGCAATCACCGGAAGCGTGACGCGCATGAAGGTCCGAAACGGCGTCTCGCCCAGGCTCAGCGACGCGCGCACCAGGTTGTGGTTGAAGCCGGCCAGCGTGGCGAGCACGGTGGTCAGAACAAAAGGCGCGCCCAGCGCCGCATGCACCACGATCAGCCCGAAGTAGGTGTCGGCCAGCCCGATGGGCGCGAAGTAGAGATACGTCGCGACGCCCACCACCACGATGGGCACCACCATCGGCGAGATCAGCACGCTCATGAGCAGGCCCTTGAAGGCAAAGCTCGTGCGCGACAACCCCACCGCGGCCAGCGTGCCGAGCACGGTGGCCAGCACCGTGGCGGCCGGCGCGACGATGAAGCTGTTGCGCGCCGCGCGCGCCCACTCGGGCGACTCGAAGAGGTTGCGATACCACTTGAGCGACCAGCCCGGGATCGGATAGGCCAGGAACGAACTGTCGGAGAACGACAGCGGAATCACCACCAGGATCGGCGCCAGCAGGAAGGCCAGCACCGCGACGCAGCCGGCGCGCACCAGCCACCAGCCGAGCTTGTCGGCGAAGGTGGCGTAGGCCGGGAATTGGGGGAGCTTGAACATGCGTGTCGGTCCTTCGTGCCGCTCAGCCGAGGCTCAGCTCGGCCTTGCCGATGCGGCGGTACACGGCATACAGCAGCAGCGTGGCGACCAGCAGCACGGCGCCCAGCGCACAGGCCATGCCCCAGTTGATTTCCACGTTGGTGTAGCGCGCGATGTAGTAGCTGAGCATCTGATCGTCCGCGCCGCCGAGCAGCGCGGGTGTCACGTAATAGCCGATGGCCAGGATGAAGACCAGCAGCGCGCCGGCGCCGATGCCCGGGTAGGTCTGCGGCACGTACACCCGGAAAAAGGCCGCCAGCGGCGAACTGCCCAGCGAGACGGCGGCCCGCAGGTAGGTGGGCGGCACGCTCTTCATCACGCTGTAGAGCGGCAGGATCATGAACGGCAGCAGGATGTGCACCATCGCGATGATCACGCCGGTGCGGTTGAACAGCAGCGCCAGCGGATGGTCGATCAGGCCGATGCCCATGAGGCCGCGGTTGACCAGGCCCTCGGACTGCAGCAGCACGATCCAGGCCGCCACGCGCACCAGGATGGAGGTCCAGAACGGCACCAGCACCAGGATCATCAGCACGTTGGCCTTGCGCGCCGGCAGCGTCGACAGCCACCAGGCCAGCGGATAGGCCAGCAGCAGGCAGAAGAAGGTGACGACGGCGCTGATGTTGAAGGTGCGCAGCAGGATGCCGGCAAAGGCGCGCTGGTCGGCAGGCATGCGCTCCACCTCGCCCGCCACATTGCGCCGCAGATCGACCGAGGCGAGCAGGTAGTCGGGCGTCCAGCGCGAACCGTTCTTGGCAATCGCCTGCCAGTACGGCGGCTCGCCCCAGCGCGGATCGATCTCCAGCATGCGCGCCTTGATTTCTTCCGGCGTGCCGGCAATCGGCAGCGCCCGGAAGGTGCCCATCACGAGCGAGCGGGCGCCTGCGATCTCGGTGTTGAGGCGGCGCGCCAGGGCGCCCGCATCGGAACTGTCAGGCAGCTGGCCGAGGTCGGCCGCGATGGCGGCATAGGCCGCGGGCGCGGGCGCCTCCTTGCGGCTCCATCCGTCGAGTGCGCGCACGGTGCGCGGCAGCGCATTAGCCACTTCCGGGTTCTCGACCGCGCGCTGCAGCAGCGCCACGATGGGCACCAGCAGCGTGAGCAGCAGGAAGACCAGCAGCGGCAGCGTGAGCGCAAAGGCGCGCCACTTGCGGCGCGACTCGGCGCGCGCCAGCGCACGCCGGAGCTCGCCGGGTGGCGCCTCCGCCGAGGCCAGGGGGACAGGCATTGCCGCGTGCATGGCCTCTTGCCTTGCCCGCTTACTGCGTGGCCCAGGATGCAAAGCGCTTCTCGAGCGCCTCGCCCTGGTCGGCCCAGAAGCCGACGTTGAACTGCAGCGAATCCTTGGCGTTGGTGGCCGAGGTCGGCAGGTCGGCCAGCACCTTGGGGCTGAGCGCAGCCAGGGCCTTGGTGTTGGTCGGGCCGTAGGCGATGTTCTGGGCATAGACCGTCTGGTTGGCCGGCTGCATCGCGAACTGGATGTACTTGAGCGAGGCCTCCTTGTTCGGCGCGCCCTTCGGGATCACGAGGTAGTCGAGGTCGTAGATGCCGCCGGGCCAGTAGATCTTGAGGTCGCGGCCTTCGCGATTGGCCGCGTCGATGCGGCCGTTGTAGACGGTGGTCAGCACCACGTCGCCGGCCACCAGGAACTGCGGCGGCTGTGCGCCGGCTTCCCACCACTGGATGTTCGGCTTGAGTTCGGTGAGCTTCTTGAACGCACGGTCGGCGCCGTCCTTGGTGGCGAGCACCTTGTAGACATCGGCCGGCTTCACGCCGTCGGCCATGAGCGCGAACTCGAGGTTGTAGCGCGCGCCCTTGCGCATGCCGCGCTTGCCCGGGATCTTCTTCACGTCCCAGAAATCGGCCCAGCTGGTGGGCGCGGTCTTGAGCTTCTCGCCGTTGTAGGCCATCACGGTCGACCACACGAACAGGCCGACGCCGCAATCGGTGACCGCGGCCGGCAGGAAGTCGGCCTTGCTGCCGATCTTCGAATAGTCGAGCTTCTCGAACAGGCCCTCGTCGCAGCCGCGCGCCGCGTCGGGCGACTCGACCTCGACCACGTCCCAGGTGACCTTCTTGGTCTCGACCATGGCCTTGATCTTGGCTTGTTCGCCGTTGTATTCGACCGGGATGATCCTGGTGCCGGTCTTTTCGTAGGGCTCGTAGTAGGCCTTCTTCTGGGCGTTGGCGTTGGCACCGCCGAAGTTGACCACGGTGAGCTGCTGCTGGGCCAGGGCCGGCAGCGCAAAGCCGGCGGCGGCGATGCAGGCGAGAAGTGTCTTTTTCATGGTGGGAATCTTCCTGGGTGATGAAAGGAAACGAGAGAACAACAAGCCGGATTCAGTGGGCATAGATGCGCGCATGCGCCATCGGGAATTCGAGCACCACCGCCTCGCCGGCCTGCGGCGCGGCGGCACCGCCCGCGCCATCGAGCGGCAGCTTCACGGTGGCGTCGGCCTGGCCGTCGCCGACGCTGCACAGCAGCCGCAGGTGGTCGCCGAAGTAGATGACGCGCGACACCTGGGCGGCAAGCATGTTGGCGCCCTGTGCGGCCGGGCTGCGGTGCAGCACCACGCGCTCGGGGCGGATGCAGGCCTCGACCGCCGCGCCCGCGGCCGCACCGCCGACGTTGAGCCCGTGCAGCACGCGGCCGTCGGGCAGCGTCATCTCGGCGCGCTCGCCGCCGCGGCCCAGCTGGCCCTTGAGCACCGTGTTGTCGCCGACGAAGCCGGCCACAAAGCGATTGGACGGCGTTTCGTACAGCCCGTCGACCGTGTCCAGCTGCTGGATCACGCCTTCGTTGAACACCGCCACGCGGTCGCTCATGGTGAGCGCCTCGCCCTGGTCATGCGTCACGTAGACGAAGGTCACGCCCAGCTGGCGGTGCAGGTCCTTGAGCTCGAGCTGCATGTGCTCGCGCAGCTGCTTGTCGAGCGCGCCGAGCGGCTCGTCCATCAGCACCAGCTGGGGCTCGAACACCAGCGCGCGCGCGAGCGCCACGCGCTGCTGCTGGCCGCCCGAGAGCTGGCCGGGCAGGCGGTCGGTCATGCCGCGCAGCTGCACCATGTCGAGCGCGCGCTGCACGCGGCGCTGCTGCTCGTCCTTGGACACCTTGCGTACAGTCAGCGGATAGGCCACGTTCTGGCCCACGCTCAGGTGCGGAAACAGCGCGTAGTTCTGGAAGACCATGCCGAAGTTCCGCTTGTGCGGCGGCGTGCGGGTGATGGGCTTGCCGTCGAGCAGGATCTCGCCCGAGGTCGGCGACTCGAAGCCCGCCAGCATCATCAGCGTGGTGGTCTTGCCCGACCCCGAAGGCCCGAGCAGGCTGAGGAACTCGCCGCGGTGAATGTCCAGATCGAGCTGGCGCACCACCAGGTGCTCGCCGTCGTAAGTCTTCTGGACGCGCTGGAAGCGCACCAAGGGTTCTGCTGTCATGGAGGATTTCAGGAAAGGATCGTTCGATCAGCGCAGCGCGGCGAAGCTGTCCGCGAGAAGCGCCAGGCCTTCGTCCACAAGCAAGTCGGATGCCGTGAGCGGCACCAGCACGCGAATTACATTGCCATAGGTGCCGCATGACAGCAGGATTAACCCGCGCCGCGCCGCCTCGGCCACCACCTGGCGGGTCAGCGCGGCATCGGGCCGCGCGGTGTCGCCTGCTTCGAACAGCTCGACGGCCACCATGGCCCCGAGCCCCCGCACATCGCCGATGGCCGGCACCTCGGCCGCGATGCGGCGCAGCCCGGCGGTGAGCCGCTCGCCCAGCGCCCGGCTGCGGGCCAGCAACTGCTCGTCGTCGAACACTTTCAGCACCGCGAGCGCCGCGGCGCAGCCGATGGGGCTGCCGGCATAGGTGCCGCCCAGCCCGCCAGGCGCGGGGGCATCCATCACCTCGGCCCGGCCCACCACGCCGGAGATCGGAAAGCCGCCCGCCATCGACTTGGCGGTGGTGATCAGGTCCGGCGCCACCGGCCACTGCTCGCTGGCAAACCAGGTGCCGGTGCGGCCCGCGCCGGTCTGCACCTCGTCGGCAATGATCAGGATGCCGTGGCGATCCGCCAGCGCGCGCAGGCCCTCGACGAAGTCGTTGGGCGCCACATAGAAGCCGCCCTCGCCCTGAACCGGCTCCAGGATGAAGGCCGCCACGCGCTCGGGCTCGATGTCGTTCTTGAACAGCAGCTCGACCGAATGCAGGGCGTCGTCCACGCTCACGCCGTGCAGCGCGTTCGGGTACAGCGCATGGAACACCTCGCCCGGGAACGGGCCGAAGCCGAGCTTGTAGGGCGCCACCTTGCCGGTCAGGCCGAGCGTCATCATCGTGCGGCCGTGGTAGCCGCCGTTGAAGGCGATGACGCCGGGCCGCCGGGTGTGGGCGCGGGCGATCTTGACCGCGTTCTCGACCGCCTCGGCGCCGGTGCTCAGGAAGATCGACTTCTTCGCGAATTCGCCCGGCGCCAGCGCGTTCAGGCGCTCGGCCAGTTCCACATAGGGTTCGTAGGCCAGCACCTGGAAGCAGGTGTGCGAATAAAGATCGACCTGCGCCTTCACGGCGGCGCTGATCTCCGGATGGCAGTGGCCGGTGTTGAGCACCGCGATGCCGCCGGCGAAGTCGATGTAGCGCCGCCCCTCGACGTCCCAGACTTCCGCGTTGGCGGCGCGGCTGACGAAGATCTCATGGGCCTGGCCAACGCCGCGGGCGACCGCCGCATTGCGGCGGGCCATGAGGACGGCATTGCTGAGGTGGGGTTCGCGTTGCATGGGTACGGCCTGTGCTTTGAAGAGGGAGTGCCGGCACTCTAGGTCGCACGAATCGATCCAGCCATGTACACCGGAAGTGATCGCCGGGAAGACTGTACTGGTCTTGTATCCTGTACATACTTTCCTCAATATGGTGCAGGCCGGACTGCCGCAGACGCCCCCGATGCTCATTCTTCGCCCCGAACAGCCGACGCCGCTGGTCAGCCAGATCGTGGAAGGGTTGCGCGGACTGATCGGCGCCCAGAAGCTCAAGGCCGACAGCAAGCTGCCGTCGATCCGCGCCTTTGCCGCGGCGCATGGCGTCAGTGTGTTCACGGTGGTCGAGGCCTACGACCGGCTGGTGGCGCAGGGCCTGCTGGTCTCGCGCGCCAATGCCGGCTTCTTCGTCAAGCGGCGCATCGAGGACAGCGCCGCCGGCGCGGCCAGCGCGCCCCGCCCGGACCCGCGCTTCGACGCCCGCTGGTACCTGCAGCAGATCTTCGAGAACCGCAACCTGCCGCTCAAGCCCGGCTGCGGCTGGCTGCCGCACGACTGGCTGTTCGAGGACGGCATGCGCCGCAGCCTGCGCCACCTGGCCTCCGAGGGGGCCGACATCGGCGGCTACGGCCTGCCCTTCGGCCACATGGCGTTGCGCATGGCGACGGCCGAGGCGCTCTCGGAGCAGCAGATCGTGGTCGATGCCGCCCAGGTGTTGCTGACCCAGGGTTCCAGCCAGGCGCTGGACCTGGTCGCGCGCCGCCTGCTCAAGCCGGGCGATTCGGTGCTGGTGGACGACCCGGGCTATCCGAACCTGATGTTCATGCTCCGCTTCCTGGGCGTGGAGATCGTCGGCGTGCCGCGCATTCCCACGGGCTACGACATGCCGGCGCTCGAGGCGCTGCTCGCGGCGCATCGGCCCAAGGCCTTCTTCACCCAGCCCCGGCTGCAGAGCCCGACCTGCTCGATGGCCTCGCTGCCGCAGCTCGTGCAACTGCTGCAGCTCGCGCAGGCGCACGACTTCACGCTGGTCGAGAACGACATCTATGCCGAGATGGACGCCTCGATGCGCCCCTCGCTCGCCAGCCTGGGGCAGCTGCGCCGCGTGGTCTACGTGGGCAGCTACTCGAAGACCATCTCGCCCAACATCCGCGTCGGCTACGTGGTCGCCCAGCCGGAGCTGCTCGAAGAACTGGCGCAGCTCAAGATGGTCTCGGGCCTGACCTCGTCCGACATCACCGAGCGGCTGGCCTTCGGCACCGTGACCGACGGCCGCTGGCGCAAGCACCTCAAGTCGCTGCGCGAGCGCCTCGCGCAGGCGCAGGGCAGCGTCGCGCGGCGGCTGGACGGGCTCGGCTTCGAACTGTTCCACGAAGCCGCGGCCGGCATGTACCTGTGGGCCCGGCACCCCGACATTGCCGATAGCGCCGAGCTCTCGCGGCGCGCCGCGGCGGAGGGCATCATGCTCGGCCCGGGCCAGCTGTTCCTGGTCAACCCGCATCCCACCGGCTGGCTGCGCTTCAACGTGGCCTTCAGCGAAGACGAGCGGCTCTGGCGCTTCCTGGAGCGCAGCATCGAAGAGCGCAGGCACGACTGAAGCTGCTTCCAGCGGGGCTCCGGCGGGGGCTCGCCACGGCCTGCAAGCAGGCGCACAATGGCTCCAACCCCTGGCGCAGGCGCATCCTGGATCAGCCATGGTGGAGTGGACACGTAAAGGAATGAAGCGCCGCGTCCGGGCTACGCAAGGAGCCGCGCCATGACCCGCTTCATCGATGTTCACAGCCTGGTTCGCCTGGTGGACGAAACCGGCGTTCCGGAATTCCTCAAGGCCCTGGCCGACGCGCTGCGCGACGACTTCATGCGCTGGCGCGAGTTCGACAAGAAGGCGCGCGTGGCCAGCCACTCGCACCTGGGCGTGATCGAGCTGATGCCGGTGGCCGACGACGGCGCCTACGCCTTCAAGTACGTCAACGGCCATCCGCACAACACGGCCGTGGGGCTGCCGACGGTCATGGCCTTTGGCGTGCTGGCCGAGGTCGACACGGGCTACCCCGTGCTGCTGTCGGAGCTCACGCTCACCACCGCGCTGCGCACCGCCGCCACCTCGGCGATGGCGGCGCAGGCGCTGGCGCGGCCCGGCGTGCGCAGCATGGCGCTGATCGGCAACGGCTCGCAGAGCGAGTTCCAGGCGCTGGCCTTCCATGCGCTGCTGGGCATCGAGGAGGTGCGCGTCTTCGACATCGATCCGCGCGCCACAGACAAGCTGGTGCGCCATTTGTCGGCCTGCACGCCGCTCGAGGTGGTGCGCGCGCCGTCGGTCGCTGATGCGGTGCGCGGCGCCGACATCGTGACCACGGTCACGGCGCACCAGGGCCACGCGGTGGTGCTCGCGCCCGGCATGATCGAGCCGGGCATGCACATCAATGCGGTGGGCGGCGATTCGCCCGGCAAGACCGAACTGCACCCTGACGTGCTGCGCCTGGCGCGCGTGTTCGTCGAATACGAGCCCCAGACCCGCATCGAGGGCGAGATCCAGCAGCTGCCGGCCGACTTCCCGGTGCACGAGCTCTGGAAGGTGCTGCTCGGCAGCGTGCCCGGGCGCGAGAGCGCCGGGCAGGTCACGGTGTTCGACTCGGTCGGCTTTGCGCTGGAGGACTACACGGCACTGCGCTACATCCACCAGCTGTCGCTGGAGCGCGGCATCGGCCAGCAGATCGCGCTGGTGCCCGAACTCGACGACCCGAAGGACCTGTTCGGGCTGACCGCGTCCGGCCGGCGCCGGGCGGTGCTGCGGCGTGCGGCATGATGCGCGGCATGCTCACCATCTACAACGACCAGCACGCATTGCACCAGGGCAAAGTCGAGATGTTCCGCGGCGAACTGGTGCCGTGCTTCGAGGTGCCCGCCCGCGTCGACCATGTGAAACTCGAACTGGAGCGCCGCGGCCTCGGCCCGCTGCAGGTGCCCGATGCCTTCGACGAGGCACTGCTGGCCAGGGTGCATGCGCCGCGCTACCTCGACTTCATCGCCCATGCCTGGGACGAGTGGTTGGCGCTCGATCCGTCCAACGCATCGCGCGATGCCCTGCCTTCGTACTGGCCCACGCGCGGCATGCGCACCGATGTATTGCCGAAGAGCTTTCCCGCACGCATGGGGCTGTTCTCTTTCGATGCGGGCACGCCGCTCATGGCCGGCAGCTGGGCCGCCGCGCGCCACGGCGCCGCCTGCGCCTGGACCGCGGCGCAGCGCGTTGCTGGCGGCGAGCGCGCCGCCTTCGCGCTCACGCGGCCGCCCGGCCACCATGCGGGCGCCGATTTCTTCGGCGGCTACTGCTTCGTCAACAACGCCGCCGTGGCCGCGCAGGCGCTGCGCGATGCGGGCGTGGCGCGCGTGGCGGTGCTCGACGTGGACTACCACCACGGCAACGGCACGCAGGCCATCTTCTACGAGCGCAGCGACGTGCATTTTGCGAGCCTGCATGGCGATCCGCTGACCGACTATCCCTACTACCTGGGCCATGCCGACGAGCGTGGCGCGGGCGCCGGGCTCGGCTTCAACCACAACCTGCCGCTCACGCGCGGTGCGGACTTCGCCACCTGGCGCGCGGCGCTGAAGGCCGCGCTCGGCGGCATTGCCGAAGTGCGCGCGGGCGCGCTGGTGGTGTCGCTCGGCGTCGACACCTTCGAAGGCGACCCGGTCGCGGGCTTCCGGCTCCAAAGCGACGACTACCTGCGCATGGGCGAAGACCTGGCGCGCGCCGGCCTGCCCACGGTGTTCGTGTTCGAGGGCGGCTACGCGGTGGCGGAGGTGGGCGTCAACGCCGTCAACGTGCTGCAGGGTTTCGAGCAGCAGGCCGCGGGCTGAGCCGCAGGCGACAGCAGTCGGGTGAGCACCGATTGCCGCCGCGCCAAGGGCAGGGCCCAATGCGCCCTTTTGCTTTTTTCCCGTTCCAGGAACCCGCCACCATGTCCCGCCGATCCCTTCTCCGTGCCGCCACGCTCGCCGCAGCCTGCGGGCTTCTTCTGTCTCCGCTGGCGGCGCTCGCGCAGGCCTTTCCCTCCAAGCCGGTCAAGCTGGTCATCGGCTTCCCCGCGGGCGGGCCCACCGACATCACGATGCGCCAGCTGGCCGACAACGCGAGCAAGATCCTCGGCCAGCCCGTCATCATCGACAACAAGCCCGGCGCCGGCGGCACCTTGCCCGCGCAGGCGCTGCAGACCGCGCAGCCCGACGGCTACACGGTCGCGCAGATTCCGCTCGGCGTGTTCCGCCTCGGCTACACCACCAAGATCAACTGGGACCCGCTCAAGGACATCAGCTACGTGCTCAACGTCACGGGCTATGCCTTCGGCATCGTGGTGCCGGCCGACAGCCCGTTCAAGACCTGGGCCGACTTCGTCGCCTATGCCAAGGCCAACCCCGGCAAGCTCACCTACGGCTCCACCGGCAACCTCACGAGCCCGCATCTCACGACCGAACTGATCGCACAGAAGGCCGGCATCCAGCTGCAGCACGTGCCCTACAAGGGCAGCGCCGACCTGATGCTCGCGGTGGTCAGCGGCCAGCTGATGGCGGCCGCCGACAGCACCGGCTTCGCGCCGCAGGTCGAGGCCGGCAAGCTGCGCGTGCTCAACACCTGGGGCGAGAAGCGCCTGGCCAAGTTCCCCGATGCGCCGACGCTGAAGGAACTGGGCTACGACATCGTGCAGAACTCGCCCTTCGGCATCGGCGCCCCCAAGGGCACGCCGCCCGAGGTGGTGAAGAAACTGCACGACGCCTTCAAGCAGGCAATGGAAGAGCCGAGCTATGTGGCCTCGCTCGGCCGCTACGACATGCTGCCCAACTACATGAGCTCGGCGGCCTACACCAGGTTCGCGCAGGACACGGTGGTGCGCGAGAAGGCGGTGATCGAGAAGCTGGGGCTCGCGAAGGAAGTCAAGACGAACTGAGCACGAACAGCTCGTCCACCAGCCGCTTCGCCAGCGCCGGCTTCACGGGGTCGCCGCCGAACACGAGGCGAAACACGATCGGCGCGATCAGGTGATCGATCACCTGCTGCGCCTCGGGTGCCCGCTCGCCACGGGCGTGCGCCTGCTCGACCAGCTTCAGCGCTTCCTTGCGGCGGTTGCGCAGGCAGTCGGTGTCGGCGCCGCCGTCGGCCAGTGCGGCCGCGGCTTTCAACAGTGAGGTGTTGCAGGGGCGCGCAAGGTGCGTGATGAGTTCCTGCGCCCATGCCGTCAGGTCCTGCCGCAGCGAGCCCGTGTCGGGCAGGGGCCGGTTCGGGTCCAGCCGGTGCGCCGCCGTCTCGGCCAGCAGGCCCGACAAGTCGCCCCATCGGCGGTAGATGCTCGAGGCGCTGACGCCGGCGCGCTCGGCCACCGCCGGGACGGTCACGCGTTCGCGCCCCTGTTCGGCCACCAGTTCTTCGAGCGCAGTGCGCACCAGCGCCTGCACCTGGGCGCTGCGGCCGCCGGGACGCTTGTTCGGAAGGACGACATCGTTCATGCAAGGACTTTAACGCAAAGATATTTGCTTTAGGAGAGATGCGGGTCTAGAATCGTAAAAGCTAAAAAAGTTGCGTTAAGGATTCGCCCATGCCGTCCTCCTGTCCTGAGCTTGCCGCTGCCACTGCCGCCGCGTCCCGTGCCAAGCCGTGGCGCCTGCCCGCGGCCGCCGGATTTGCGCTGCTGGCGACGGTGCTGTTCGCGTTCTTCTTCGCGGCTGCCGCGCCGTCGCCGCTGTTCGTGGTGTTCCAGCACGCCTGGGGTTTCTCGTCGTCGATGCTCACCGTGGCTTTCGCCGTCTACGCGATCGCGTTGCTGATCTCGCTGCTGGTCGCGGGATCGCTGTCGGACCATATCGGGCGCCGGCCCGTGGTGCTGGCAGCGCTGGTGCTGCAGGCGCTGGCGATGGGGCTCTTCCTGCTGGCGCATGGCATCGGCGGGCTGATCGCCGCGCGCGTGGTGCAGGGCGTGGCCACGGGCGTCGCAAGCGGCGCGCTGAGCGCGGCAGTGGTCGAGGCCGCGCCGGCTGCGCGCAAGCGGCTGGGCGCATTGATCACGAGCGTGTCGCCGCTCGCGGGGCTCGCGGCGGGAGCGCTGCTGACGGGCATGGCGGTGAAGTTCAGCGCCGCGCCGGTGGCGCTGGTGTTCGGCGTGCTCGCCGCGGTGTTTGCACTGGGCGCGGCCGCGGTGCTGTGGATGCCCGAGACCGTCACGCCGCGTGCCGGTGCGCTGGCTTCGCTGGTGCCGCGTGTGTCCATTCCCGTTCGGGCGCGGGCCGACTTTGCGCGCGGCCTGCCGGTGTTCATCGTGGTGTGGGCGCTGGGCGGCCTGTATCTGTCGCTCGCACCCTCGCTGATGCACCATGTGTTCGGCATCGACAACGGCGTGGTCAACGGCCTCACGGTGGCGGTCCTCTCGGGCTTCGGCGCGATCGCGCCCGCCCTGCTCGGCCGCCTTGGCGCGCCGCGATCGGTCATCTTCGGCACGGCCAGCATCGCGGCCGGTCTGGCGTTGCTGCTCGCATCGCTGGCCACCCGATCGCTCGCGCTGTTCTTTGCCGGCACCGCGATCGCGGGACTGGGCTTCGGCGGCTCTTTCTCGGCGCTGGTGCAGACGCTCGCACCCCAGGCCGATTCGCACGAGCGCGGCGAGCTGTTCGCCGCCATCTTCGTGGTGAGCTATCTTGCGTTCAGCCTGCCCGCAATGCTGGCCGGCTTCCTGGTGGCGCCGCTCGGATTGCTGGATACGGTGAAGGGCTATGCGGCCGTGCTGCTGCTGATTGCGGCCTTCGGCACCTGGCGCCAATGGTCGGTGCTGCGCCGCTGCGCCCGCAGCGGGCCGGTCAACGGGTAGCGCGGGCCGAGAGAATCGCGCGCACCGCCTCGGCAAAGCCCGCGCCGCGTTCCCCCTCGGTCACATGGCGCGGCAGGTGCTCCAGCTGCGGCACGAAGCGCGCGACGTTCGCCACGCCGATGCTGCTCGCGAAGGTGCGGAACATCAGCTGGTCGTTGGTGGAGTCGCCCACGTAGGCCCAGCGGTCGAGTTCGTCGTCGAGCGTGCGGCCCCAGAGCTCGCGCACGATCCAGCGTGCGCCTTCGAGCTTGTCGTTGTCGCCGTACCAGCCGTTGATGTGGATGCTGCTCACGGTGGCATGCATGCCTTCGCCGCGCATCAGTGCGACGACCTGCGCGATGGTCTCTTCGCCCAGTTGCACGAACTCGCTGTGGTCGATGGCGATGTCGGTCTCGCGGCCCGGTGAATCGGTGGCGCGCTGCGCGCCCGGGATCTCGCGCTCGATGCGCGCGAGCACGGCCTGCATGCGCTCGAAGTTGGCGCTGCGCGTGGGCGCATCCTGCATGTAGCGCTTCTCGATCTTGCCCTCGGCCGCGGGCAGCAGCGCCACCGCGCCGTTCTCCGCCACGATGGCATCGACCGGCCAGGTGTTGACGAAGGGCAGGCTCCAGCCCACGGGCCGGCCCGTGATGGCCACGATGGAAAGGCCCGCGGCCTTGAGATCGCCCAGAGCCTGCAGCGCATCGGGCGTGATCGCGCCCTCGGTGGTGAGCGTGTCGTCGATATCGGTGAACACACCCGCGAGCGCGCGGCGCACGGGCGCGGCCCAGCGGTCCAGCGGCAGCAGGTGGGTGGGCGAGGGCGGAAGGGAGGTCGGCGAAGGCATGGGGAGCGGGCAATCTCTGCAGAGCCCGTGATCGTACCGGCGGTTTCGTGTAGCATCCCGCCCCCGCCGCGCGTTCCACGCCGGCGCGGCGCCTTCCATGCCCCACATCCTCGTCGACCGCCTCCTCAAGAGCTACCGCATTTCCGAGCGCGGCCCGGGCGTGATGGGCGCGCTGCGCGGCCTCGTGCAGCGCCGCCAGCGCACGGTGCAGGCGCTGTCGGGCGTGTCGTTCTCGCTCGAGCGCGGCGAACTGCTGGGCTTCATCGGGCCGAACGGCGCGGGCAAGTCGACCACCATCAAGATTCTCTCGGGCATCCTGCGGCCCGACGGCGGGCGCGTGGAGATCGACGGGCGCGATCCCTTCGCGGACCGCGAGCGGCACGTGGCGCGCATCGGCGTGGTCTTCGGCCAGCGCACGCAGCTGTGGTGGGACCTGCCGGTGGGCGACGGCTTCGACCTGCTGCGCGACATCTACCGTGTCGATCCGCAGCGCTATCGGCGCACGCGCGACGAACTGGTCGCGCTGCTGCATCTGGAGCGCGTGCTCGGCCAGCCGGTGCGCCAGCTCTCGCTGGGCCAGCGCATGCGCGCCGAGATCGCGGCGGCACTGCTGCACGAGCCCGACATCCTGTTTCTCGACGAGCCGACCATCGGCCTCGATGCGCCCTCGAAGCTCGCGGTGCGCGACTTCGTGCGCCGCGCCAACCGCGAGCGCGGCACCACCGTGCTGCTGACCACGCACGACATGCACGACATCGAGGCCCTGGCCCAGCGCGTGATCGTCATCGGCCACGGACGCGTGCTGGCCGACAGCCCGGTCGAGGCGCTGCGCGCGCAGGTGATGGCCGAGCGCCGGCTGGTGGTCGACTTCGCGCAGGATGCGGCGCTGCCCCGGCAGGTGCCCGGCGCCACGGTGCACGCGCGGGACGGCCAGACGCTGGTGCTCGACTTCGATCCCGCGGTCACCTCTGCGCCCGCGCTGATCGCGCGCATCGCGGCCGAGCACGCGGTGGAAGACATCCGCCTCGAAGGCCTGGCCATCGAGGCCGTGATCGCGCGCTTCTATGCCATGCACGGAGCGGCCGAGGCGTGAGCCCGCGCGATCTGCTTCGCCCCTATGCCGCGGCCTTCGTGTCGCGCTTCATGCAGATGCTGCAGTACCGCACTGCGGCGCTCGCCGGCTTTGCAACGCAGTGCTGGTGGGGCGGCATCAAGGTGATGGTGTTCGCGGCGTTCTATGGCGGCAGCGCCGTCGCGGGCGCGGCGTCGCCGATGTCGCTCGCCCAGGCCATCAGCTACACCTGGCTCGCGCAAGGCCTGCTGGTGCTGCTGCCCTGGCTCGGCGACCCGGAGGTGGCGCAGGCCGTGCGCACCGGCGCGGTGGCCTACGACCGGCTGCGGCCGGTGGATGCCTACGCGCTGTGGTTCGCGCGCAGCGCCGGCTGGATCGCGGCGCGGCTGTTGCCGCGCGTGGCGTTGATGGCAGCCTTCTCGGCGGTCGCGTTACCGCTGGCAGGGTTGGGCGAATGGGCCTGGCAGCCGCCCGCGAACGCGGTGGCCGGCATGGCGTTCCTGCTGTCGGTCGGGCTCGCGCTGCTGCTGTCGACCGCGATGGTGATGCTGCTCAATGTGGCGGCCACGGCGGCGCTCAACGAGCGCGGCATCAGTGCGGTGGCCACCCCCGTGGTCATTGTGTTCTCGGGCAACCTGCTGCCGCTGGCGCTGCTGCCCGACGTCTGGCAGACCGCGCTGCTGGTGCAGCCGCTGGCGGGGCTGTTCGACCTTCCGGCGCGGCTGTATTTCGGGCAGCTGGGCGGCTGGCATGCGCTCGGTGGACTGGGGCTGCAGTGCTTCTGGATTGCCGTGCTGGTCGCGCTCGGGCGGGTGGCGATGGGGCGCACCATGCGCAGCCTGCAGGTGCAGGGTGGCTAGGGTGACTGGCGTGCGCAGGGGGCCGCTCCAACCATCGGAGGCCGTGCTGCCGTATGGTGGAGGGTGCGACAATCGCGCCCCAGCCATGCGCCCCGCCATTCCCGCTGAAGCCGATACGCCGGTGCCCCGCGCTGCGCAGATCGGGACCTGCGCGATGGAGCAGGTCGCGGTGGCCGACCTGCCGCGCAGCGCAAGCTCCCCCCTCTTCGAGCGCCTTCGCCGCGCTGTGCACGGCGTGACCCTTCGCACGCCGCCCCTGAACGAAGCCGCGCGCTGGCACACGCACACAATCGGCGGCATCGAGCGGCGCCTTGCGCAGCCCCTCACGTTCACGCCGTATGCCTCCGTGAAGCCTTGTTCGGCACGCTGCGGCTTCTGCTCGGAAAACCTGCGCAAGGCCGGGGGCGGCACCTCGGCGTCCCGGCTGCGCCCGGCGTCCGGCTACTTCGACGGCCTGTCCTGCGCGCTGCGGGCCTTGCGCGGCGTGCCGCTGTCGTGGTCGCTCTCGGGCCTGGAAACGAGCGACGACGCCGACTGGATGCTTCGGCTGCTCCACACCCTGGCCGCGGGCGAAAGCGAGGGGCCGGTGGTCGAGGACCGCGTGCTCTACACCAACGGCGCGGGCTTTGCCGGGCCGCAAGGCGAGGTGCTGCGGCGCGCGCTGCCAAGCTTCGGGATGAGCTGGCTGGAGCTGTCCCGCCATCACCACGACGGCGCGGCCAACCAGGCCATCATGCGGTTCCGCCCCGAGGTGGCCATCGGCGACCAGACCGTGTTCCAACGCACCGCGCGCCGGCTCGCCGATACGGTGGCGCTGCGGCTCGTGTGCATCCTCCAGCGTGGCGGCATTGCGCAGCCGCCGGACGTGGCCGCGTACCTCGCGTGGGCACGGCAATGCGGCGCCGGCACCGTCGTCTTCCGGGAGTTCTCGCGGCTCGGCGACGGCTATCGCGACAACGCCACCGCGCGCCACCTGCGCGCGGAGCGGGTCTCGATGGACGCGCTGCTGACGGCCTGCCTCGACGACCCCGGCGTCTCGCGCGGGTGGACCCTCGAAAGCCTCACCGAGGGCTACTACTTCTGGAACCTGCGCCTGCGCACCGGGAACGGCCTGGCGGTCGTCTTCGAAAGCGCCGACTACGGTGCCATGCACGCGCGCCATGCCACCGGCGATGTCTACAAGCTCGTCTACTTTGCCGACGGCCAGCTCTGCGCCGGCTGGGAACCCGGGCACGACGTGTTGCTCGACACGCGCACCGCGCAGGCCTGCACATGACCGGTCACAGCTGGCTGAGGCTCGACCATGAATCGCCGCGCTACCGGCTGCCGGACGACCTGCGCGCGCGGGACCCGATGGGCGGGCGCGATTGCGGATGGGTCGAGCAGATGCGGCCCTTCGTGTGCCGGTTCTCGCAACCGGGCGACACGGTGTTTGATCCATTCGCCGGCTTCGGCACGACACTGCTCGCGGCGCGCCTCGATGGTCGACAGGCCTTGGGCTGCGAAGTCGATGCCGGCCGCATCGACCTCATCCGCGAGCGGCTGGCACGCCACGGCCTCGCACACGGCACGACGCTCCTGCACGCCTCGTGCGATGCGCTCGAAGACGCTGCGCTCCCGCCCTTCGACCTCTGCCTGACGAACGTGCCCTACTTCGGTTGCCGCTGGACCGGTGCGCAGGCAAGCTCCCAGCTCTACGGCAGCCAGAGCTATGCGCAGCACCTCGACGGCCTGCGCAACGTCTTCCACCGCGTCCGCGCCGGATTGCGCGAGGGGGGCGCCTGCATCGCGATGGTGCAGAACCTCCGGATCGGCGATCGCGTGCTGCCGCTGGCCTTCGACCTCGCGCGCATCCTGGGTTCGCTTTTTGCGATGGAAGAAGAGCGCGTGCTGGTCTATCCGCACGACGCGCAAGACAGCGACGCCGATGCCCGCACCGACCGGCGCCACGAGTACGCGCTGGTCTTTCGCAAGCAGCGCGAGCGCATCGACCTGCCAGCCACGGCTGCATTGCTCGATGCCATGCGTGCGGAAGGACACGACTTCACGTTGTTCGGCAGCTTCGCGCGCTGGCGGAAGGACCCGCAAGGCACGCCGCCTGCAGACGCCGACATCCGCGTCGATGCCGAGCCGCAGCGCCTGGATGCCCTGCTGCGATGGCTCTGCGAGCGCGGCTTTTCGGTGACGAGCTGGGGCGATCCGGTTGTCGTGCCCCTTCACCTCGACAGCTACCGCGGCCGCTTTTACTTCCGAGCCGACCGCATCGATGCCCGCGGCGCATTGGTCCGGCTCGACATCTGCTACGAGCAATGAGTGGCATGACCCCATCCACACAGCGGTCGATCGACCAACACCACGACCGCGCTCAGTGTGCGCAGGACACCGGGTGCTTCCCGCAGCGAAATCAAGGAGGAGGGCGAAGCCCGGGGGACATTCGCGGAGGGAAGTACCCGGTGGCCTGCGCACGCGCCCTGAACAGCTGCAAACCAAGCCGAGCGGGCCACTGAAGATGGGCGCACTTCCCCTTTTCTTCCGCCTCATGGCCGCCTCCATCAGCGGCCAGGCCAGGTACCCTGCGTCCGCCTTGCTGTTGACCCTGGGCCAGTTCCTCGGAACAGGCATCGAGGTCGTCGCCGTCTGGGCGCTGTTCCATCGCTTCGGCGAGGTGCAGGGCTGGGGTATCGGCGAGGTCGCGCTGTTCTATGGCCTCGTGAACTGCATGTTCGCGATTGCCGATGCGCTGGGCCGCGGCTTCGACGTGCTGGGCACCGAGTTCCTGCGCACCGGCACCTTCGACCGGCTGCTGCTGCGCCCGCGGCCGCTCGCGCTGCAGCTCATGGGACACGACGTACGGATCAGCCGCCTGGGCCGGCTGCTGCAGGGCCTGGGCGTGCTGGCGTTCGCGACTGTTCAGGCCCACATCGCGTGGACCCCGGGCGCCGTGGCCATCTTCCTGTTCGCACTGGCCGGCGGCATCGCGCTCTTCCTCGGCATCCTGGTGCTGCAGGGCACGCTGTCGTTCTGGACCGTCGAAAGCCTGGAGATCGCCAACGTGCTCACCTACGGCGGCGTGCAGGCGGCGCAGTACCCGCTGGCGCTCTATGCGCAGTGGTTCCGCCGCGTGCTGACCTTCATCGTGCCGCTGGCCTGCGTGGCGTACTACCCGGCGCTCGCGATCCTCGGCAAGCCGGACCCGCTGGGCGCGCCGGGCTGGGTGGGCATGGTGTCGCCGCTCGCGGGCTTCGTGTTCCTCGCGGCGGCATTCGGCGCATGGCGCATCGGGCTGCGCCACTACGCTTCGACGGGCAGCTGAGCCTGCGTCAGCCCGCGTTCTGCAGCGCCAGCCCCGCGTGCTCCCGCAGCGGATGGAAGTGGATCTTCGGAAAGCGCTCCTGCGCGAGCCGCACGTCGTAGGGCGAAGTGCACAGGAAGGCGAGCGTGTCGGCCGCGTCCTTGGCCATGCGCTGTGGATAGGCGTTGACGAATTCGCGCAGCTCGGCCGGCGAATCGGCCGTGATCCAGCGCGCGCCCGTGTACTGGCAGCCTTCGAGCCGCACGTCGGCGTCGTACTCGGCCTTCAGGCGGTGCTGCACCACCTCGAACTGCAGCTGGCCGACGGCACCCAGCAGCATCGGCCCGCCGATCTCGGGGCGGAACACTTGAATGGCACCTTCCTCGCCGAGCTGGGCCAGGCCCTGCTGCAGCTGCTTGGTGCGCAGCGGGTTCTTCAGGATCACCGTCATGAACAGCTCGGGCGCGAAGAAGGGCAGGCCGGTGAACTGCAGGCTCGCGCCGTCGGTGATGGTGTCGCCCAGCTGCACGCCGCCATGCGTGGTGAAGCCCACGATGTCGCCTGCATAGGCCTCTTCGACCGCCTCTCGGCGCTGGCTCATGAAGGTGACCACGCTGGTCGGCCGCAGTTCCTTGGCGGTGCGCTGCACCTTGAGCTTCATGCCCGGCGTGTACTTGCCCGAGGCCATGCGCACGAAGGCGATGCGGTCGCGGTGATTGGCGTCCATGTTGGCCTGCACCTTGAACACCACGCCCGCGAAGTCCTTGTCCTCGGGCTGGATCTCCTTCACCACGGGCTGGCGGTTGACCATCGTGGTGCTGGTGCGCGACTGCGGCGACGGCGCGAGGTCGACCAGCGCGTCGAGCACTTCCATCACGCCGAAGTTGTTCACGCCGGAGCCGAAGAACACCGGCGTCTGCTTGCCGGCCAGGAAGGCTTCGCGGTCCCAGGTCGGTGAGGCGCCGGTGGCCAGTTCCATGCTTTCCATGGCGTGCTCGAAGTCGGCGCCGAAGCGCTTGGTGAGCGTCTCGCGTTCGCTCAGCGGAATGGTCTCGAAATCCTGCGGCAGCCGCTCGCTGCCCGACTCGAACACCGTCATCGCCTGCGTGCGCAGGTTCATGATCCCGCGGAAGCTCTTGCCCTGGCCCACGGGCCAGGTCATCGGCACGCAGGGCATGCCGAGCTCGCGCTCCACTTCGTCGAGGATGTCGAGCGGCTCGCGCACCTCGCGGTCCATCTTGTTGACGAAGGTGATGATGGGCGTGTCGCGCTGGCGGCAGACCTCGATCAGCCGGCGCGTCTGCGCCTCCACGCCGTTGGCCGCGTCGATCACCATCAGGGCCGAGTCCACCGCCGTGAGCACGCGGTAGGTGTCCTCCGAGAAGTCCTTGTGGCCGGGCGTGTCGAGCAGGTTGATCACGTGGTCGCGGTACAGCATCTGCATGACCGACGACGCCACCGAGATGCCGCGCTGCTTTTCGATTTCCATCCAGTCGGACGTGGCGTGGCGCGAGGCCTTGCGCGCCTTCACCGAGCCGGCGATCTGGATCGCGCCGGAGAAAAGCAGCAGCTTTTCGGTCAGCGTGGTCTTGCCGGCGTCGGGGTGGGAAATGATCGCGAAGGTGCGACGGCGGCGGGTTTCGGAGAGAAAAGACAAGATGGGGCAATCTGCGGGGGGATGGCCCGATTTTAGAAGGCGGCCCCGAACCGCCTGCCCGACCTGCCGAAAACGCCTTACTTGCGCTGCAGCAACTTCGTCACTTCATCCACATTGGCCTGGATCCGCTGGCGCACCAGTTCGAACGCGTCGGCCTGCGACTTGGCCGCGAGGTTGGCCAGTTCCTTGATGTCGTCGATGGCGCGCTGGAACGACTGGCGGCCGAGTTCGTCGAGCTTGGCGAGGTTGGCCTTGGCATCCTTGCCGGGCATTTCCTTGGCGGCCGTCTGCCATTCGGCGATGGCGCTCTTGATCATCTCGGTCTGCCGCTGCACCACGGTCTGCAGGCCCTGGTAGGACTTCTGGTTCGCCTGCATCAGCGCCTGGAGGTCCTTTTGCCCGCTCTCGAGCAGCTTGCTCGCGCCGCCGGTCAGGTTGAGGTCCTGCAGGCGGTCGGTCATGGCCTTGAGATTCTTCAAGGGGTCGAGCATGTCGGCGGCGTCGGGAGCCGCCTTGGTGCTGCTGCTGGCGGTGGTCTTCTTCGCGGCGGCTTTCTTGGCAGTGGCCATGGTGCGGTATCTCCTGTGTCGGGTGAAGAACGGGTGAGCGGCAAGGACCGGCCGGACGGCCGACGGTCCCTCGCCACGATACGCCGCGGCAGCCCGCCCGCGGCGCCGCGGCGGCAAGAATTGCCTGCGGGATTTCCCTTGGGCTACATCGGCGGCGCGAAGCCGTTGCGCCCGGCGGTGACGCGCAGCGCCGTGGGCACGCCGTTCCTTTCCTGCGCATTGACCAGCACCTTGGCGCCGGGCACCAGCAGGGCTTCGGTGCCGGGGCGGAAGGTCACGACCGGCACGTCGGGCGGCACGATGACGGTCTTCTCGCCGCCCTTGTAGGTCAGCCGCAGCTGCTGCCCGCCGCGCACTGATGTCGGCGCCGCGGCCAGGTCGGCCACGGTGGCGTTGGTCATGGTGCTCTGCGGCAGCAGGTCCCAGGGACGGTGGCCTTCGCCCGTGCCGCGCGCGGCCTCGGGGAACACCACCACCTCGAGCGCCTTTTGCGTGCCGTCGGCCTGCGGCATGGCGGCGGTGCCGATGAAGCTGCCCTGCCTGATGTCGGACAGCTTGATCGGGTAGACCTCCGACACGGCCATGTCGGCCGGCCGCGCCAGGCTGACGACCTCGCCGCCGCGGTCCTGGACCACGAGGGCCTTGGCGTCGATGCGCACGATGGTGCCGCGGATGCGCACCGGATCGGGGGCGGCCTGCGCTGAGGCCAGGACCGGCGCGCCGGCCACAAGAAGAAAGGCGGCCGAGGCCAGCAGGACGGGGGAGAGTCTGGACAAGCGCATGGGTGGAACTTCCGGCGTTGGGGTCAGGTCAATGTACGCCCCGGATGCGAAATGCGCTTTCCGGCATGTGGGATGCCCCCGGCGGTTGGCTCGCCTTGGCGGCCCGTCTACAATCCGCGGTTCCGAGGAGCGTTGCAGCGCCGCCAGGCGTGAGGCTCGGACCACATCGCAACCACGCTCACCCGCTGTTCTCGCGGTGAGTCTTTCCCCGAACGCAGTGGCACCTTTCAAACTAGCTTTGTTGGAGTTCTCATGAGCGCTGTTCTCAAGCCCACCCCCGTTTCCACCGCCGACCAGGCGATTGCCGACCTCTCGCTGGCCGCCTGGGGCCGCAAGGAAATCCGCATCGCGGAAACCGAAATGCCCGGCCTGATGGCGATCCGCGAGGAGTTCTCGAAGGCGCAGCCGCTCAAGGGCGCGCGCATCACGGGCTCGCTGCACATGACGATCCAGACGGCCGTGCTGATCGAGACGCTGCAGGCGCTCGGCGCCACCGTGCGCTGGGCCTCGTGCAACATCTTCTCCACGCAGGACCATGCCGCCGCCGCCATTGCCGCCGCCGGCACGCCGGTGTTCGCGATCAAGGGCGAATCGCTGAAGGACTACTGGGACTACACGCACGCCATCTTCGACTTCGGGCCCAAGGGTTCCCAGGGCGAAGGCCCCAACATGATCCTGGACGACGGCGGCGATGCCACGCTGCTCATGCACCTGGGCCAGCGCGCCGAGAAGGACCTGGGCGTGCTCGCCAAGCCCACCAGCGAGGAAGAGCGCATCCTCTACGCCGCCATCAAGGCCAAGCTGGCGGTCGATCCGACCTGGTACACCCGCAAGTCGGCCGAGATCATCGGCGTGACCGAGGAAACGACCACCGGCGTGCACCGCCTGAACGAGATGAGCGCCAAGGGCACGCTGCTGTTCCGCGCCATCAACGTGAACGACTCGGTCACCAAGAGCAAGTTCGACAACCTGTACGGCTGCCGCGAATCGCTGGTGGACGGCATCAAGCGCGCGACCGACGTGATGATCGCCGGCAAGGTGGCCTGCGTGGCCGGCTACGGCGACGTGGGTAAGGGCTCGGCCCAGGCGCTGCGCGCCTTGAGCGCGCAGGTGTGGGTGACCGAGATCGACCCCATCAACGCCCTGCAGGCCGCGATGGAAGGCTACAAGGTCGTCACCATGGAATACGCCGCCGACAAGGCCGACATCTTCGTGACCACCACCGGCAACCGCGACGTGATCCGCCACGAGCACATGGCTGCCATGAAGGACCAGGCCATCGTCTGCAACATCGGCCACTTCGACAACGAGATCGACGTCGCGTCGATCGAGAAGTACGAGTGGGAAGAAATCAAGCCGCAGGTCGACCACATCACCTTCCCCGACGGCAAGAAGATCATCCTGCTGGCCAAGGGCCGCCTCGTGAACCTGGGCTGCGGCACGGGCCACCCGAGCTTCGTGATGTCGTCGTCGTTCGCCAACCAGACCATCGCCCAGATCGAGCTCTTCACCAAGCCCGATGCCTACCAGGCCGGCAAGGTCTACGTGTTGCCCAAGCACCTCGACGAGAAGGTCGCGCGCCTGCACCTGAAGAAGGTCGGCGCGATGCTCACCGAGCTGACGGACGAGCAGGCCGCCTACATCGGCGTCGACAAGGCGGGTCCGTACAAGGCGGACACGTACCGGTACTGATGCGCGCTGATCAATTGCTGGTCGAACGCGGCCTCGCCGCTTCGCGCTCGCAGGCCGTGCGGCTGATCGCCGGCGGCATGCGCTGGCGCGATGCGGGCACCGCGGACGCATGGCGCCCGGTGGTGAAGAACCGCGACGAGGTGCCCGAGTCCGCCGAGGTCGCGCTCGACGATGCGGCCGAGGCGCGCTACGTCTCGCGCGGCGGGCTCAAACTCGAAGGCGCGCTGGCGACGAGCGGTGTGGATGCAACGGGCAAGCTGTGCCTCGACGTCGGCCAGTCGACCGGCGGCTTCACCGACTGCCTGCTGCAAGGCGGCGCGGCGAAGGTGGTGGGCGTCGATGTCGGCCACGGGCAGCTGCATCCGCGGCTGCGCGAGGACGAGCGTGTGGTGGCCATCGAAGGCATCAATGCGCGTGCGCTGTCGCCTGCCGATCTGCAGGAAGAAGGCGAAGAGCCTACCGAACTGCGCTTCGACCTGATCGTGGGCGACCTGTCGTTCATCTCGCTCACGCTGGTGCTGCCGGCCGTGGTGCCGTTCCTGGCCGGCGACGGCCAGCTGCTGATGCTCGTCAAGCCGCAGTTCGAACTGCAGCCGGGGCAGGTCGGCAAGGGCGGCATCGTGCGCGACGCGTCGATGTACGCGGTGGTCGAAAAGCGCCTGCGCGATGCCTGCGAGGCGCTCGGGCTGCGCGTGCTGCGGTGGTTCGACAGCCCCATTGCCGGCGGCGACGGCAACCGCGAGTTTTTCATTCACGCCGTTCGTGCGAACCAGGCGAACGGTTCCTAGGAGACGCAGGTGCGCCTTCCATTGAGCTTCGAATTCTTTCCGACCAAGACGCCCGAAGGGGCGGTCAAGCTGCGCGCGGTGCGCCAGCAGCTGTATGCGCGCAAGCCCGAGTTCTGCTCGGTCACCTACGGCGCAGGCGGCTCCACGCACCACGGCACGTTCGGCGCGGTGCAGGAGATCCTGTCCGAAGGCGTCGATGCCGCGAGCCATTTCTCGTGCATCGGCGCCACGCGCGCCACGGTGCGCGAACAGCTGGCCGAGCTCAAGGCCATGGGCGTGAAGCGCCTGGTCGCCCTGCGCGGCGACCTGCCGAGCGGCTACGGCATCGGCGGCGAGTTCCTGTATGCGAGCGACCTCGTGGCCTTCATCCGCGAAGAGACCGGCCGCGACTTCCGCATCGAGGTGGCCTGCTACCCCGAGGTGCATCCGCAGGCTCGCTCGCCCGAGGCCGACCTGCAGGCCTTCGCCACCAAGGTGAAGGCCGGCGCCGACTCCGCGATCACGCAGTATTTCTTCAGCCCCGAGGCGTATTTCCGTTTTGTCGACGATGTCCGCAAGCTCGGGCTCGACACGCCGATCGTGCCGGGCATCATGCCGATCACCAGTTCGGCGCAACTCATGCGCTTCTCGGATGCCTGCGGCGCCGAGATTCCGCGCTGGATCCGCCTGCGGCTGCAGGGCTTTGGCGACGACACGGCATCCATCAGGGCCTTTGGCCTGGACGTGGTGACCGACCTCTGCGCGCGCCTGCGCGACGGCGGCGCACCGGCGCTGCACTTCTACACGATGAACCAGTCGACGGCGACGCTGGCTGTATTGGAGCGCCTCGGTTGAAGGGGGCGCGTCCAGGAGCGGGGCGCCCGCTGCGCGCGGCGTTTCGGGTTGCGCTTGTCGCAGCAGCCTGTGCGCTGGCAGGCTGTGCGATGCCTCCCGCCACCGAGGGCGGGCAGACCGACAAGGACGCCAAGCTCCTGCCCTTGCCGCGCAAATTGGCAGTACCTCCGGGGGCGCCGGCTCGATCGAACGTGCCTTCGGTCCGCTACGACCTTGCCGTGTCCGGCGCCGGCGAGCTGGGGCCCGACGACGGCGTGCCCGGCGATGGCAGCTCCCGCGAGATCTTCGAGCGCGGCGGGGCCTCCTGGTACGGCATTCAGTTCCACCAGCGCAAGACGGCGAGCGGCGAGCGCTTCGACATGACGGCCATGACGGCGGCCCACAAGACCCTGCCGTTCAATACCCGTGTCTGCGTGCGCAGCCTCGTCAACGGCAGCGAGGTGCTGGTGCGCATCACGGACCGGGGGCCTTATGCGCAGGGCCGCATCATCGACCTGAGCCGTGCCGCGGCCGAGCGCATCGGGCTGATCGGGCTCGGCATCAAGCAGGTCGCGCTGACGATCATCGACCACGAGGGCATGCGTTGCGGTGGCTCCGAGATAGAGGCGGCCGACACCCAAGCGCCGGCGTCTGCCCCCGCAGCGGCACCCGCATCGCGCAAGGCCAATGTGCGGCCGCGCCGCCGCCGATAACCCGCGCAGGGAAAGCGATGGAGCCTAGCCGCCCGTATCGAGCGAGAAGGCGGCGTGCCGGTCCTGGGCCAGCCGTTCCACCAGCTGGGGCAGGGCGGCAGCCAGCAGCGGCTTCAGGGTGTAGGGCGGGTTGATCAGGAACATGCCGCTGGCCGGCAAGCCGGGGCGCTGGGTTTCGCCCGTTGGCGTGGTGGTCAGCTTGCTCGACTTGACCGTGAGCGTGGCGTGCAGCCAAGGCTTGCCGGCCTTGGTGGCCAGGGTCTTGAGCCGGCGTGGCAGGTCGTGCGCCTCGGGGCGCGGAATGATTGGGTACCAGATGGCATAGGTGCCGGTTGCAAAGCGCTTGAGCGCCTCGGCCGCGAAGTCGAGCACGCGGCCGTAGTCGCTCTTGATCTCGTAGCTCGGGTCCATCAGCACCAGCGCGCGGCGCGAGGGCGGCGGCAGGAACTTGGTGGCGCTGCCGAAACCGTCTTCGCGCAGCACCGCGATCTGCCGGCCCGCCTCGAGCTGCGCGATGTTGGCGTCCAGCGTGCGGGCATCGGTCGGGTGCAGTTCGAACAGCTTGAGCTTGTCGTGGTCGCGCAGCAGGTGCTGCACGATGAACGGCGAGCCCGGATAGATGCGGGCGCCGCCCTTGGGGTTGAAGTCGTGGATCACGCTCAGGTAGCGCGCAATCGCGTCGGCCAGGGGCGCCTCGGCTTCGGGCGCTACTTTTTTTGTAGCTGACTTTGCAGCAGGGGCCGGCGAGGCAGCTGCTTTCTTGTCGGACAGCAGGCGCAGCACGCCCTCGGCGGCCTCGCCGCTGGTGCCGGCGTAGTCGCCGTCGAGCCGGTACAGGCCAGCGCCGGCGTGGGTGTCGACCACGGTCAGTGCGGCTTCTTTTTCGAGCAGGTGGTCGAGCGTGGCAATCAGCACCGTGTGCTTGAGCACGTCGGCGTGGTTGCCGGCGTGGAAGGCGTGGCGGTAGCTGAACATGGGGTCGATGGTAACGGCTTGGGCGGCCTGCTGGCCCGAATTTGCCCCGATTGGCCGATTCTTCGTATAATCGCGGGCTTCGCAGCGTTTTTGTAGCCCCGCGGCGGAGAATTATCCCCACCTAAGAGATTCCCGTCAGAGGAACGCCGACCGTGGAAAAGGGCTCGCCAAACCCTCTTTATAGAGAAAACTCATGACCAAAACGTTCAGCGCCAAGCCCGCTGACGTGACGCACGAGTGGTTTGTGATTGACGCGACCGACAAGGTCCTCGGACGAGTAGCCAGCGAAGTTGCTCTCCGTTTGCGCGGCAAACACAAGGCCATTTACACGCCTCACGTCGATACCGGTGACTTCATCGTCATCATCAACGC
>Ga0209051_1000924_pt1 | contig 29157 bp, 22 predicted proteins | sample AraplaCvi_mMS_r2_2_FD_184286 | JGI IMG/M metagenome (GOLD analysis project Ga0209051, IMG submission 184286) | Arabidopsis root microbial communities from North Carolina, USA - plate scrape MF_Cvi_mMS_r2 (SPAdes) (version 2) | ecosystem: Host-associated > Plants > Roots > Endosphere | place...
CCTGCGAGCCTTCCATGCCCACGCGGAAGCCGCCGACGGAGCGCATGAGCTCGGTCGAGAGCACGCCCAGGTGGCTGAACATGTTCTGCGAGCGGAAGAGATCGACGTTCCAGTCGGACTTGAAATAGGGCCCGAAACGGTGGCCGCCCTCGTCGACCTTGTCTTCGTCCGAATAGATCAGCTTCACGTCGGGATGGGCCGCGATGCAATCGGCCACCCAGAAGAGCGCGTGGGCCGGCAGCAGGTCGTCGTGGTCCATGAGTGCGACCCAAGGGCCGGAGACCAGTTCGAGCGCGCTGTTGGACGCGGCCGAGATGTGGCCGTTCTTCGGGCGGAACACGACCTTGATGCGCGGATCGCTCTCGCTGTACGACTTAAGGATCTCGCGCACCTCCGCCGAAGGGGATGCGTCGTCCGCGATGCAGAGCTCCCAGTTCGGATAGATCTGGCCGCGCACGGACGCGATCGCTTCACGCAGCCAGGCCGGGTTGGGGTTGTAGGTGGGCATCACGACCGAGATCAGCGGCCGATCGGTCATGGCGGCAACGCGCCGGGCGATCTTCTCGCGCAGTTCGGGAGTGAGGGTGTCGTAGCGCTGCACCCACTTCGTGTAGTCGTTGTAGCCACCGAATCGCCGTCCCAGTTCCCAACGGATGCCCGGCCAGCCCGACTTGTTGAACATTCGCCATGCCCGCTGCACGCGCCCCATCATTCCGGGTCCTTGCCAGAGTCCGGCTAGGCCGAGGATGAATCGATAGACAGATTTCATAGAGGGATCGAGCACCCGTGGGGGGCGACGTGTGAGAGAAATACCGGCAAACCGGGCCGCTCCAGGACAAAGCGTCGCGGCCATGCGGGAGGCGATTATCTTCGCAACCACCCGCCGAATTGGCCGGCCTACGCTGTTTCGCCCCCGAAACAGGGCCACGGGGCTACCCGTAAAATCCGCGCGTTACAAAGCAAAAGGAAAAGAATGAGGCTGCTCTCAGTGGTGCTCTCGGGAGGCGCCGGATCCAGGCTCTGGCCTGCTTCGCGCCAAGCCTTTCCCAAGCCCTTCATGAAGATCGGCGACTCCACGCTGCTTCAACAGGCCATCGAACGGGGTCAGGCCTGCGGCACTGGCGACCTGATGGTCGTGACCAACAAGGACCACCTGTTCCTTACCCGCGACGTGCTTCAGCAGATGAGCGACCCTCCCGCGACGAGCTTCCTGCTCGAGCCAAAGGGTCGGAATACCGGTCCGGCCATTGCTCTGGCGGCGTTGCAGTGCGCCCGCCAGTTCAGCGGCGACACGGTGATGCTGGTGCTCTCGGCGGACCACTTGGTGCCTGACGTGCATGCCTTTGTGGCCAGCGCGACAGAGGCCTTCCGCCTGGCGCAGGAGGGGAACCTTGTCGTCTTTGGCGTGAGCCCCACGAGCCCGGATACCGGCTTCGGCTACATCGAGGTCGAGCATGTCTCGCGCGAGAGTCAGGCGGTCAAGCGCTTCGTCGAAAAGCCCGATCTCGAGACCGCCCAAAAATATCTCGCAACGGGCCGCTACTACTGGAACAGCGGCATGTTCGCCTTCACGGCGGACACCATCGTCGCTGCCCTCGAAAGGCATGCCCCGGAAGTGATCCGGGCGGCGAGGCATGCGCTGGAGACATCCAAGGCATCCGGAAACTCCATCAACTTCGACCTGCATGCATTCGGCCTGCAGCCGGACATCAGCATCGACTACGCGGTGCTGGAACACGCCTCAAACGTCCACGTGGTGCCCGCCAAGTTCAGTTGGAGCGACGTGGGCTCCTGGCCAGCCGTCTCCAATGCGCTGACGCCCGATGCGAGCGGCAACACCCTCCCCGACGACGTCGTCGCCCTCGACACCACAGGCACCCACGTGCAGGTCGAAAGCTACGGTCCGAAGGTCGTCGCCACCGTGGGAATCCACGACCTCGTGATCGTCGACACGCCCGACGCCCTGCTGGTGCTCCACAAGGACAGCGCGCAGAAGGTCAAGAAGGTGGTCGACGTGCTCAAGGCACGGAAGCACGAGACGGTGCACCTGCCGCCGGTGGTTCATCGCCCGTGGGGAACCTACGCCTCGCTCAAGGAAGACGAGGGCTACAAGGTCAAGCGCATCACTGTGCGCCCGGGCGAGGCGCTGTCGCTGCAATACCATCACCAGCGCGCCGAGCATTGGGTTGTGGTGCAGGGCCAGGGCATCGTGCAGATCGGAGAAGTCGAGCATCAGACCTTCCCGGGCCAATACCGCTACATTCCCCTCGGGGAAAAACACCGCCTGACCAACACCGGCGAAGAAGAGCTGGTGCTCATCGAGGTGCAGTGCGGCGGCTACCTGGGCGAAGACGACATCGTCCGCCTTGCAGACACCTACGGTCGTACATGAGTCAAGTCCACTCCAATCTTCATCGAAGCGCCCTTTCCGACTGGTGGCAGGGCACCCGCCGCACAGACATCTGGTGGACCCTCGCCTGGTTCGACATCGTTCTGCGCTACCGTCGATCCATGCTGGGGCCGATGTGGCTCACGCTGAGCATGGGCGTGATGATCGCTGGCATGGGGCCGCTGTACAGTTCGCTGTTCGGCACCGAACTCTCCCGCTTCTTCCCGCACCTGGCGCTGGGCATCATCTTCTGGGGCTTCTTCTCCAGCATCGTGACGGACGCCTGCAATGCCTTCATCGGCTCGTCCAACTATCTCAAGCAGGGCTACTTTCCGATCAGCCTGTTCGTCTGGCGCAGCCTGGCACGCAACCTGATCCAGTTCGCGCACCAGATCGTGCTCTACATCCCCGTGGCCATCTGGGCTGGCGTCTCGCTGTCCTGGTCTGTGCTGCTGGTGCTGCCGGCCTTTGCCATCCTGATCATCAATGCCCATGCACTCGGCCTGCTGCTGGGACTCATCTGCACGCGCTACCGCGACGTCACCCAGATCATCACCAGCGTGATGCAGATGCTGATGTTCCTCACGCCCGTTTTCTGGCTCCCCGAGAACCTGCCCGGTCGCGCCAAGTACGTGCTGTGGAATCCCTTCGCGCAGATGCTCGACCTTCTTCGCACGCCACTGATGGGCGGCACCGCGCACATCCACAGCTGGATCGGCATCCTTTTCTGGACGGTGGTTTGCCTAGCCTTGGCGATCCTGATTTTCTCGAAGTACCGCCGCCGCGTTGTCTACTGGCTCTGATCCATGGCATTCATCTCCCTCAAGAACGTCGCCGTCAACTTCCCGATCTATGGGGCCGGCGCCAACTCGCTCAAGAAGACCCTCGCTGCCTCGGTGACCGGCGGTCGGTTCGGCAAGGAAACCGGCGTGACCGTCGTACAGGCGCTCAGCGGCATCAACATCGAACTGAAGAGCGGGGACCGGCTCGGCCTGGTCGGCCATAACGGCGCAGGCAAGTCGACTCTGCTGCGCACCCTCGCCGGGGTCTACGAGCCATCTTCCGGCGAGTTCGCGCGCCAAGGTTCGGTGGCAAGCTTGATCGACCCTTCGCTGGGCATCGAGATGGATGCCACCGGCGTGGAAAACATCATGCTGCGCGGGCTCGTGATGGGCATGAGCAAGAAGGAAATCGACCACCTCACTCCCGAGATCTGTGAATTCAGCGGCCTGGGCGAGTACGTGAACATGCCGGTGCGGACCTACTCCACCGGGATGATGATGCGCCTCGCTTTCTCGATCTCGACGAGCGTCGAGGCCGACATCCTGCTGATGGACGAATGGCTGTCGGTAGGCGATGCCGAGTTCACCGAGAAGGCCGAGCAGCGGATGCGCGACGTGGTCTCGAAATCCGGCATCCTGGTACTCGCGTCGCACTCGCCCGAGCTCATCGCGAAGGAGTGCAACCGGGTGATCCACCTCGAGCACGGGCGGATCGTCGAGCAATAGGCACCGTCGGATCAGCGCCCCGAGTGCCGCCGCAACACCTCTATTTCCTCGAGGCGCTGCCTGATCCTTAGCCCCGCAGCCTCCAGCGAGAGATTGGCCTCGGCGCTCGCCTTGGCGCGAGCCCCGATCTCACGAGCCCACGCCTGATCGTCATAGACACGGCGCATGAGCCGCGCGGCGTGCTCCACCGATGGCTCTGCCCACTCCAGGTCGGCATCGTACGGAGGAATGGGCTTGCCGAGCTTCACGAGCTCATACGGCACCAGCAGGCTGTTGCTGTCGTCCATGAAGTCCACGTTGCCCGAGAAGTTGGTGGCAATCACGGGCTTGCCCATGAGCATGGCCTCGGCCATCGTGAGGCCAAGGCCCTCGCTGCGGTGGAGCGACACGTAGGCGTCGCAGGCATGCATGAGCGAGAGCACTTCGTCGGGGCTGAACACCTGGTCGATGACCTTGATGTTCGAGTCGGCGGCCGCGTCGCGCAGCTTCTGCAATTCCGCCGGGTGCCGGTCGCCGAACGAAGTCTTGAGCACCAGCGAGACCTTGTCGTCCTTGTGGAAGGCTGCCCTGAACGCGCGTATGAGCCCCAGCGGGTTCTTGCGCTCCATGACGCTCATCATGTGGAAGGTGAACAGGAAGGTGTAGCGGCCCTCGTCCAGTCCGAAATCGCTGCGCTTGCGCACCTCGAACGGAGTCAGCCGCACGCCGGGGAACAAGGTGCGAACCGGGATGGACAACCGCTCGCGCAAGCCGCGCGCAATGAACTCCGTCGCCGTCCACACCTCGTCGACCTGTTTCGCGCAATCGACCCACGCGTCGGGGATGGAGTCGAACTCCCAGTACCAATAGGCGATCCTGTAGGTGCGGGGCGTGCGCTCGGCGAGGTCGGACCTCGCATAGGCTTCCGGGAAGAAGGGGTCGGGCTGCGTATGAATGACGGTGATGTCGTGCACTTCGGGGCCGCCGAAGTCGACATGATGCGGATCGTCCTTCGCATCGGTCCGAAGGTCGCGCAGCGACGTGTCCACGCCGGCCTGCCCCAGCGCCTCCGCGATCGACTCGACCGACACCCGAAGACCCGAGGGATAGCAGAAATGGCCGATGATGTTGACGCCCGGCTTGAGCAACTCCGACGTCACTGCCGGCATATCCAAAGCCTGGCACCACTGGCGCGCCGTGGCACTCAGGCCGGCATCCCCGTCGGGGGAACCAAGCCAGCCGATCAGTGCGTGCGCCTGGCCAACATCCGAAAGCGCCAGCGGATACCTGGCCGACCATGCGTCTCGTGCGCCATAACTGATACGCAGCTGCAGCGCCGGCTCATGCCACTCGGGAGCGACGGCAACATCGACCCAGTTCGGATCAGCGCCATAGTGATGGACGAACCAAGACGCAAATCCGGGCCACCCGAAGACAGTCAACGCATCGGGAAACTTCCGCTGCCAATCCGGCGTGAATTCATAGGCCCGCGCCAGTTCCATCCTCGGGTTCTCGGCCGCCTGCATGAAAAGCCAAAGAATTTCCTCGCGCCGCAGGTGAGTCCCGGCCTCGCTCCATACATGCTGCATGAACCATCCGAGCAGGCTGTGCTGGCCGGCGGGGGTCAGCCCGTGAGGCAAGACCTGCCTGATACGTGCATCGGCCATGAACGCCTGCCGCGCCCGCGCGGCAAAATCGCCGGAAAAGAGCCCGACGATATGCAACTGCGAAGCGGGTGTCAGCCCGGTATTCTGCGCACCTTCGTCGCTTTGAAGCCACGCCAAGAAGGCATTTTTGTCGGCCGCTTCCGACAAAGCATGGGGAAACCTCGCATACAAGTCCTTACGGCCGCGCAACAATGACATGCAGAAACGTGCCGCGGCCCACCTATCTTCCACTCCCCGAGAATCGGTCGGGGCGCCAAGAATCGATGGCAGCGGCAGACCCGCCGCTTCGGACAATGCGGAGTCGCTGCACAAATCAAGCGGCGACATGGCGGCGGACGCGTTCCCCTGCGCCAGGGACTCCAGACGCGAGCGCTCCCTCTCGACCAGGCCATCCAGCAACCTCGCCCGCTCCTGCATGGCTGCCCGTTCCCGCAGAAAACGGATTCGCTCGGGCATTCGCCACGGCGTCATCAGCCAAAAAGCGGCCTTGGGAACCCTTCGCGCGTTTCGGCGCAGCGAATCTAGCCCTGTCATTTTTTATTTACTTTCACTAGCAACCGTAAATTCTTCCGGATCGTGGGATATCCGCTGGGAGATGATGCCCAAGAATGCGCATTCTCACCTCGTAAAATGCGAAACATCCACCTTTCCCAGTGCATGCTTCCCAGAGAACTGCCACGATTGTGTCGGCCAACTCTCTTTGCACTTTCGTTCGCAACCAGATGACGTTTATCTCATACGCGCAGAACTTCGAAGACGTCATGCTCTGGCGCGCACTCGGGCACGTGCCGGCCGGGAGATACATCGATGTGGGCGCCCAAGACCCAGTCGTCGATTCGGTCAGCCGGGCGTTCTACGAACATGGCTGGCGTGGGATCCACGTCGAGCCGGTTCCCCGCTATGCGGACATGCTGCGCCGCGACCGTCCCGATGAAACAGTGTTGCAACTGGCACTGTCGGACCAGGCAGGCATTCTTGAGCTCAACGTGTTCGAGGACACCGGTCTGAGTACCGGCGTCAAGGAGTTCGCGGACAGCCATCGCACACAGCATGGCCTCACCCACCGCACCGTTGCGACGCCGATGCTGCCCATGAGCACCGCTTTCGCTTCGCTGGCGGGGCAGCCTGTGCACTGGCTCAAGATTGATGTCGAGGGGCTGGAAGAGGCTGTGCTGCGCGGCTGGGACAGCGAAACGCTGCGTCCCTGGATAATCGTCATCGAGGCGACCGTGCCGATGTCGACCGAGGTCCGCTACCAGGGCGCGGAAGACATTCTTCTGGCTGCGCGCTATGAATTCGTCTACTTCGACGGCCTCAATCGCTTCTACCTCGCGGCCGAGCACCCGGAGTTGAGGCAAGCTTTCTCGTCTCCACCCAATGTGTTCGATGGCGTCCGCCTCAGTGGTCTGGCCAGTTCCGAACTGTGCCGAGGCCTGCTTGAAGCCCATGATTCCGAAACGAGCATGCTCGTCGAAACGATCCGCATCCTGCGCGGCGAGGCTCTTGAGGCGCACGCCGAGTCGCAGCGCAGGCAGCACGAGACCGAGATGCAGGCGCAGCGCGACGTGCAGGCAGCATTGGCCGCGCTCCAATCGGCCGAATTGCAACGCGGCACGATCCAGCATCGGTTGGATGCCGTCATGAACAGCACGTCCTGGCAGGTCACAGCTCCTCTGCGTGCGGCGGGCACATTGTGCCGTCGCTTGCTATCCGCGCTCAGGGAGGGCAGGCTGGGCAGCGGCATCAAGCGCCGGATCAAGGCTGTGCTGCGCCGCTGCGCTCTTGCCGTGATGCGCCGCTCTACACTCAAGCGCGGCCTGCTGGCCATCCTCGACCTGGTGCCTCCCCTGCGCCGGAGACTAAGCGCCATGCTCGCGCCCCCGCCCGCCGCGCCGCAAGGTGGCCTCACATCTGCGGAAGCCTTGTCCCCCATGTCACCCGCCACACGCGCCGTGTATCAGGCGCTGAAAGCGGCCAGCGGACGCGAATGAAGACGTTGCGCCCGCCGATTCACGTACTGCTACAGCTTCCCCTTCGTCACAGAGAAAGAGCGCACCGCTCGGAGTACCGCAAATGATCATCGTCACCGGAGCGACAGGCTTCATCGGATCGAATCTCGTCTCCCACCTGAACCAACTGGGTCGCACCGACATCGTCATCGTCGACTGGCTCGGTAGCGGCGAGAAGTGGAAGAACATCGCCAAGCATCGCTTCGTGGAATTCGTCTTCCCCCAGGACTTGCAGGCCTTCCTCGAGAAGAGCAGCGGTGCAGCCGAAGCCGTGTTTCACCTGGGTGCGATCTCGTCGACCACAGCAACGGATGGTGACGAAGTCGTCAGCAACAACATCCAGGTCTCGATGAGCCTCTGGAACTGGTGTGTCGCCAGGCAAGTGCCGTTCTTCTACGCATCATCGGCCGCGACCTATGGAGACGGCGACCAAGGCTTCGACGACACACAGGACATCGCACAGCTTCGGCCCTTGAACCTCTACGGGTGGTCGAAGCAGGCATTCGACCGCTGGGCGCTCGGACAGCAGGAAAAAGGCAACGCCCCGCCCCGCTGGGCCGGCTTCAAGTTCTTCAACGTGTACGGCCCCAACGAGTATCACAAGGCCGACATGATGAGCATCGTCGCGAAGAACCACTCTCGAGTGATGGCCGGAGAGCCGATCCACCTCTTCAAGTCGCACCGCCCGGACTACAAGGACGGCGAGCAACTGCGCGACTTCGTCTACGTGAAGGACTGCTGCAAGGTCATGGCGTGGTTTATGGCGGGCGCACGGCAGAGCGGCATCTACAACCTCGGCACCGGTTCGGCCCGGTCTTTCCGCGATCTCATCGAAGCAGTCGGCACGGCCAGCGGCATCAAGCCCGACATCCAATACGTACCCATGCCGGAAAACCTCCGCGGTAAATACCAGTACTTCACGCAGGCGGCAATGCAGAAGCTCCGCACAGCGGGCTATGACGAAGCCTTTTACTCCCTCGAAGAGGGCGTAGCCGACTACGTGAAAGGCTATCTCAACACGCCCGACAAGTTCGCCTGATATGCAGCAGCCCTCTTCTTCTCCCGCAAAGCCGCGCATCCTGGTCGTTGGCGACATCATGCTTGATCGCTACGTGATCGGCGAGGTGTCGCGTATTTCGCCGGAGGCACCGGTTCCGGTGCTGGCCGCCAAGCATGAAGAGAACCGGCCGGGTGGCGCCGCCAACGTGGCAGCTAACATATCTGCGATGGGCGGCGACGCGACTCTCCTGGCAGTGGTCGGCGAGGACAGTGCCTCGACAGAGCTCGATTCGTGCCTCCACCGCTACAACGTGAACACGTTGTTCGTCAAAGATCCTCAGGGCGGCACGACGCAGAAGACGCGGCTGGTGGTCGGCTCCCAGCAGATTGCGCGCGTCGACCGGGACGTGCGGCCCACAGGCCAGACGCAGCAACGGTTATTCGATGAGTTTGAGCGCCAGGTGAAAAACTATGACCTGGTGGTTTTTTCGGACTATGCGAAAGGCACGCTGGACCGGTTGCCGGAATTCCTCGAAGCAGCGCGCAAGCAAGGGGTGCCGACACTGGTCGATCCGAAGCGGGTCACGCCGGCTTTCTACCGTGGCGCTTCCCTGCTGAAGCCGAACAACAACGAGTTCATAGGGCTCTTCGGTGCCTATGGATCCGATCAGGAGCTAGTGGCCAAGGCCAGTGCCGCGATCGATGAACTGCAACTGCAGCACCTCGTCATTACCCGCGGCGCCAAAGGCATGGTCATCGTCAGCGCGGGCGGGCGCACGGATTTCGTCCCCACGCGGGCACGCGATGTCTTCGACGTGTCCGGTGCGGGAGACACGGTGCTGGCAGCGCTGGCCACAGAACTGTCGACCAAGCGCTCCATCTCGGACGCCGTGCATCGTGCCAACGTTGCAGCCGGCATCGCCGTATCGCATCCCGGCACCTACGTCGTCAGCGAGCAGGAAATCGACGCAGAGGCCAACGAATTCAATCACGAACACCCCAAGGTGTTAACCGAAGATCAGCTCAAGATCGCCTTGATCAACCCCAGGCTCCATGGCAAGAAGATCGTGTTCACCAACGGGTGTTTCGACATCCTCCACCCGGGGCACGTCCGGCTTCTGAAGGCGGCGCGCGCCTTAGGCGATGTCCTGGTGCTCGGACTGAACTCCGATGATTCCGTCCGCAAGCTCAAGGGGCCGAGCCGACCGATCAACAGCTTCTCTCATCGCGCGGAAGTTCTGGCCGGCCTCGCATCGGTGGACTACATCGTTGAGTTTGACACGCCGACCCCGCTGGAGACCATCCAGTACGTGCTGCCCGACGTTCTGGTGAAGGGAGGCGACTATCCCGTCGCCGATATCGTTGGCTACAGCGAAGTGACGGCGCGCGGCGGACAGGTGCTCGCGCTGGACTTTCACGATGGCTATTCGACGACGAAGATCGTCGACGAGATCAACAAGACGCGAAAGTCGTAAGCCCGGTGGAAAATTTCGAAGAGCTGCGCGCACGTGCCAGCAACTGGTTGAGCGCCGACGCACTACCGCTATGGATCGATCGCGGCTATGACGACAAGTTCGGTCTCTTTCACGAAAAACTCGATCTTTCGGGTCATCCGCTTGAAGGACTGCCACGACGCCTGATGGTGCAATGCCGCCAGTTGTATGTACTGGCCCATTTGACCTTGCGTGGCGTTCGCGACAACCGCGCATTGATCGAGCGCACATGGCTGCAGGTCCAACGCCACTTCTGCCGCAAAGAATTGCCCCATCGCTGGGCATTTTCCATCGATGCCCACGGCGAGATACATGACGGCAAGTGCGATTCGTACACCCTCGCATTTCTGGTCTTCGCGCTCGCATGGCTCTATCGAGTGAAACCCGATTCGTCCTATCTCGCACTGGCCGACGAAATCTTCACGACACTGGAAGGCCCTCTGGCAGCCGACAAGGGTGGGGTCATCGATGCACTGCCGCGGCCTGACGAACTCCTGCGCCAGAACCCGACGATGCATCTGCTGGAAGCCTGCCTGGCGCTTTACGAATCCGCAGGGCGCCCACAGGACCTGGCCCGTGCCCGCGAGCTTCACGCAAATTTCTCGAGGCACATGCTCTGGCGGCCTCAGGCGGCTTTGCCCGAACAGCATGACAACGCCTGGAGTGCTGAAGGTATTGCGGACAACTGGTACGAGCCTGGCCATCACTTCGAATGGGTATGGCTGCTGCGCCGCTTCTCCATGTTGAGCGGTGTCGAGGTCGATGAGGACGTTCGGCTCCTGCTGTCGCGCGCAGAGCGAGAAGGTGTGGACGCTGAAGGCTTCGCGGTCGAGAGGGTCGGAATCCTCAGCGGCGTTCCCGTGGAAAGCCGGCGCTCCTGGGGCACCTGCGAATACCTCAAGGCATGTGCCACCGAGGCAGAGTCGGCGCCCGAAGATTCGGCCAGATGGCGGGAAAAGGCGGCGAGTGCACTTCATGCGATGTTCACGGGTTTTCTCGCTGTCACCCCTTCGGGCGCATGGCGAGACCGCATCGATGTCGATGGACGACCACTGTCCCTCGACGTGCCCGCAAGCAGCCTCTATCACTTCGTGTTCGCGCTCATGGAGTGTGAACGCGTGTTCGGCCGAATCTCGCAAAGCCCGCCTGCTTTCACACCGAGCAAGTCGCCAGCGCTGTTTCTCGACCGCGACGGCGTGATCAACATCGACACCCGCTATCCGAGCAAGCCCGAGGACATCACATTCGTGGACGGCGCGGCCGACACCATTCGGCTCGCCCAATCCCTAGGCTACAAGGTCGTCGTGGTGTCGAACCAATCGGGGATCGCACGCGGCTATGCGAGCGAGGCTCAGGTGCTGGACCTGCACCGCTGGATGGCAGCACGCCTGCGAGAGAAAGGTGCCCATGTCGATGCGTGGTATCACTGTCCTTTCCATGACGAGGCGAAGCTGCCGGTCTACCGGCAAGAAGATCACTTCGATCGCAAGCCGAACGCCGGGATGATCCTTCGTGCAGCGCTGGACATGAACATCGATCTCGGCAATTCGCTGCTGATCGGCGACAACGAATCAGATGTCGTTGCAGCCTCCCGTGCGGGTGTTCGGGGCCATCTTTTCAAGGGAGCGAACCTTTTCGAATTCGCACAACCGCTGGTGGAAAAAATACGCACCTCGGTCTCTACATCTGTCACACCAAATCAATCGTAGATCCGATGCGAATCATCATTGACATGCAGGGGGCTCAGACTGAAAGTCGATTCCGCGGGATCGGACGATACAGCCTGTCACTGGCCCTGGCCATCGCACGCGCCGCGGAGAAGCACGAAGTCTTCCTGGCGCTGAACGGGTTGCTGCCCGACTCAATCGGCGCCATCAGGGAAGCCTTCGCAGGCATCCTGCCGCGCGAGAACATCAGGGTGTGGAATGCGCCTGGCCCTACGCGAGAGCTCGACCCAGCGAATGGCTCGCGCCGTGAAATCGCGGAGCGTGTGCGCGAAGCATTCATTCTGTCGCTCCAACCGGACGTCGTGCTGGTAACCAGCCTTTTCGAAGGGCTGGGCGACGACGCAGTCGTCAGCGTCGGCCGATTCGATGCGAAGACGCCGACAGCGGTCATCCTGTATGACCTGATCCCGCTGCTCAACCCCGATATTCACTTTCGTTCCAGCTTGCTCCGGCAGGAGTACTACGCCCGGAAGATCGAATCGCTCAAGCAAAGCAGGCTCTTGCTGGCCATTTCCGAAAGTGCCCGCAATGAAGCGCTGAGCGGCCTTTCATTCGCGCCAGAGGACGTCACGAATATTTCGGGCGCGTGCGATGTCTCGTTCAAGAAAATCACGCTGACCGATGCAGAGCAGCAAGCGATCCGCACGAAGTTCGCAATTCCTCGGGAATTCGTGCTCTATACGGGTGGCGCGGATGAACGGAAGAACCTTGCCCGCTTGATCGCAGCCTATGGAAAGTTGCCAGCGGACGTTCGCGCGGCTCACCGACTCGTGATGGCCGGCCGCATGCCCGGCGGCGAAATCTCAGCCTTGCAGGAACGGGCCAGGGAAGCCGGCCTGGGAAGCGAAGATCTCGTCTTCACCGGCTACATTTCCGACGAAGAACTGCTTGCGCTCTACAACATGTGCAAGCTCTTCGTGTTTCCTTCTACTCACGAAGGCTTCGGGATTCCCCCGCTGGAAGCAATGTCCTGCGGCGCCGCGGTCATCGGAGCGAACAGCACCAGCCTTCCCGAGGTCATCGGCTTGCGCGAAGCAATGTTCGACCCGGAGTCGGTCGATGCCATCACAGACAGGATGCATCAGGCTTTGACCGACGACGCGTTTCGCTCCCTGTTGCTGCGCAATGCGGCCACCCAGGCAGCAGCGTTCTCCTGGGATAGAAGCGCCCGCAAGGCGATAGACGCCCTGGAGCGCTTCGATCCCCAGGCAGCAGTAAGCGGCCTGCGTCCGTCTCGCATCGAGAAGACGACCATCTTCCAGCCGAGCGACAAGCGCATCCTCGTCCTCAAGCTCGATCACCTGGGCGACCTGATCCTCGCGATGCCGGCCATCGCCAAGCTGAAGGCACGCTACCCCGCGGCAACGCTCGAGATCGCGGTAGGCAGCTGGAACCTCGAGCTTGCGAAGATGTTCCCTTACTTCGACAAGATCCATACCCTGGACTACTTCAAGAAGCAGTCCGCGAGCCAGGCATCGATAGCGCAAGAGGAATTGCGCTCCTTCCTCTCGCAGATCGGAACCTACGATATCGCCATCGATCTGCGCAGACAGAGCGACACCCGCTTCGTGCTGAAGGGGGTCGAGGCCGAGCTGAAGGTCGGCTACCAGACCTTCGACCCGTCGCTCGACGACTCTCTCGACATTGCGCTGGAAGCGGTCCAGGACGCTCCATTCGTCGAAACTTCGATGAACCGGACATCGATCAGCAATCAGATGCTCGCGCTGGTCGACGCCCTCCCATCCGATGCCAGCGACTTCATTTCATTGCCCCGCCTTTTCGATTCGACGGAAAGAAAGAAGGGCGCCATCGCACTGTTCCCGTACGCGGGCAACGATGTGAAGGAATGGGAGATCGCGAAGTTCCAGACGCTCGTGTCCAGGTTATGTGCCAGCGATGGCGTGGCGGAGATCAATATCTTCTTTGCGTCGCCCGCGGAAGCGCAAAGGCACACCTTCGATTCTTCGCCCAAGGTGATTGCGCATGCGGGCCTCAGCATCCCTGCTCTGATGGAATCGGTTGCGCGCAACTCCATCTGCATCGCCAACAATTCTGGCGGGGCCCATATAGCGTCCTACCTGGGCCTGACGGTGATCGGTGTCTATGGCGGCCACGAAACGGCGGCCGAATGGGCCCCGGTGTTCCCGAACAGCTACGTCATCCATCGGGAAGCCGACTGCTCTCCCTGCCATATCGCCACGCGTGCCGATTGCAGGTATCAGCTGCATTGCCTGTCCGAGATTTCAGTCGACGAGGTGTATGGACTTGTCATGGCAGCGGTGAATTCGACAGCCATTTCGACTTCGGAACCCGTACTGACGGCCAAGGCTGTCAAGAACCAGCTGATTGCTGCGCTCGCCCCATTCCTGCACGAGCGAACCGATGGCGAGATCGCCGCGATTGCCCAGTGCATCACGGCGAACATCCGCCCGAACAATGCCAGCGCCCGCATCTTTGTCGACATTTCGGAACTCGTGCAGCGAGACTCCAAGACAGGCATCCAGCGCGTGACGCGCAGCATTCTCAAGGAACTGCTCCAGAACCCGCCTGCCGGCTTCGAGATCGTGCCTGTATACGCGACGATGGAAGCCCGGGGCTACTTCGCCGCGAGAGGCTTCCTGAGCAGGTTCAGCGGCAAGAACTCCCCGCACAGCCCTCCTGACGAAGCGATCGACTTCTACCCCGAGGACATCTTCCTTGGGCTGGACTTTCATCCGCACGTAGTGTGCGCTCAGAAGAATGCTCTGGATGCCATGCATCTTGCTGGCGTCAAAGTGCTCTTCGTCGTGTATGACCTGCTTTGCGTTCAGATGCCGCAGCACTTCGTTGACGGCACCGTCCAGGGATTTGGTCAATGGCTGGACACCATCGCTGCCTACGCCGGTGCGCTATGCATTTCGAAGTCCGTCGCAGACGATCTGGCCGCCTACATTCAGCGGGCCCACCCTGCCCGGTCCAAGCATTTCGAGATCGGCTGGTTCCACATCGGGGCAGACATAGAAAACTCGAACCCGACCAGGGGAGTGCCCGCGGACGCCACGCAGACGCTGCATTCGCTGCAGGCGCGCCTCAGCTTCCTGGTCGTGGGAACGGTCGAACCGCGCAAAGGGCATACGCAGACTCTCGATGCCTTCGAACTGCTCTGGTCGCGCGGATTCGATGCGAATCTGGTCATCGTGGGCAAACAGGGCTGGCTGGTCGAGGGTCTGGTGAATCGGCTGCGCAATCATTCCGAGGCGGGCAAGAGGCTTTTCTGGCTGGAAAACATCAGCGACGAATACCTGGAGCGCATCTATAGCGCCTCGACCTGCCTGGTCGCGGCGTCGGAGGGAGAGGGATTCGGACTGCCTCTTATCGAAGCCGCGCGCCACAAGATTCCGATAGTTGCCAGGGATCTGGCTGTCTTCAAGGAGGTGGCAGGGCAAAATGCATACTATTTCCATGGAATCACAGCGACTGCGCTGGCGGATGCGATCCAATCCTGGGCCGTGCTGTTCAGGGAACAGTCCCACCCGAAATCAGACGCCATGCCCTGGCTGACCTGGCGTCAGACCACGCAGGACCTGCTGAAGCTGGTTCGTTGCGCCGATGCTGGTACCGGTGCCCCTTGTATCCAATCTAAACCCCTCGAAGAGTTGAGTCATGAGTAAAAGAGCTGTCATCACTGGAATTACGGGCCAAGACGGGGCCTATCTGGCGGAGCTTCTGCTGGCTAAGGGCTACGTTGTCTATGGCACGTACCGCCGCACGAGTTCGGTGAATTTCTGGCGCATCGAGGAACTCGGTATCCAGAACAATCCCAACCTGCACCTGGTCGAATACGACCTGACTGATCTGGGCAGTTCGCTCTCCCTGATCCGCGACACGGCGCCGGACGAGGTCTACAACCTCGCGGCCCAGAGCTTCGTCGGCGTAAGCTTCAACCAGCCCTCGGCCACGGCCCAGATCACCGGCGTGGGTGCGCTGAACCTGCTCGAAGCCATCCGTTTGACAAATACCAAGATCCGCTTCTACCAGGCATCGACCTCGGAGATGTTCGGTAAGGTCCAGGCTGTGCCGCAGGTCGAGGACACGCCGTTCTATCCGCGCAGCCCCTATGGCGTCGCCAAGCTCTACGCGCACTGGATCACGATCAATTACCGCGAGAGCTACGACATCTTCGGCTGCAGCGGCATCCTGTTCAATCACGAGAGCCCGCTTCGCGGCCGCGAGTTCGTGACTCGTAAGATCACCGACAGCGTTGCCAAGATCAAGCTTGGCAAGCTCGACGTGCTGGAACTCGGAAACCTCGACGCCAAGCGCGACTGGGGCTTCGCCAAGGAGTACGTGGAGGGCATGTGGCGCATGCTGCAGGTCGAGGAGCCGGACACCTATGTGCTGGCGACCAACCGCACCGAGACCGTTCGCGATTTCGTGAGTATGGCCTTCAAGGGCGCCGGTATCGCGGTCGAGTTCAAGGGTAGCGGCGAGAACGAATCGGCCGTGGATACGGCTACCGGCAAGACCGTGATGCGCGTGAATCCGAAGTTCTACCGTCCGGCCGAAGTCGAACTGCTCATCGGCAATCCGGCCAAGGCCAAGCGGAAGCTCGGCTGGGAGCCCTCCACAACCCTCGAACAACTCTGCCAGATGATGGTCGAGGCCGACCTCGAGCGAAACAGGAAAGGCTTCTCGTTTTGAAGATCTTCCTGACCGGCGCGGAGGGCTTCACCGGTCGGTACTTTGCCGACCGCGCAGTCGCTGCCGGGCACGACGTGATCCCGATGCAGGCGGACCTGACGAACCGGGAGAACTTGGAACGGGAGGTGCTTTCGGTGCAGCCCGAGGTTGTCGTTCATCTGGCGGCTATCAGCTTCGTCGGACACACGGACAACAGCGCGTTCTACGCGGTGAATGTCGTCGGCACGACGAACCTGCTGGAAGCGTTGACGCGGTTGCCCTCCGCGCCGCATCGCGTGCTGCTCGCCAGCAGTGCGAACATCTACGGCAATAGCGAGCAGTCGCCGCTGGCCGAGACCCAGCCGCCTGCACCAGTCAATCATTACGCGATGAGCAAGCTGGCGATGGAATACATGGCCAGGACCTTTGCCGACCGCTTGAATCTCGTGATCGCGCGCCCGTTCAATTACACAGGCCGCGGCCAGGACGTCAACTTCGTCATCCCGAAGCTCGCCAAGCATTTCGCCGAGAGAGCGAGCTCCATATCGCTTGGCAATCTGGATGTGGAACGCGAGTTCAACGATGTGCAGTTGGTGTGCGATGCATATCTTTGCCTCATGAAGTTTGGCCGTCCCGGCGAGGCCTACAACGTGTGCTCGGGCCAGCCTCATACCCTGCGCGAGGTGATCGCGTGCTTTGAAAAGGTCACCGACCATCGGATGGATATCGAGATCAATCCGGCCTTCGTCCGCAAGAACGAGGTACATCGCCTCTGCGGCAATCCCGACAAGCTGAACGCCCTGCTGCGTGACTGCGGCGTCAACATCGCTCCGCCAACGCTTTCGGAAACCCTGGCGCGGATGCTCTGACACACATTTGCCAAGACAGCGCGGAGAGCCCATCACCAAACCTCCTATCCCCGGTTTTCCGCTTCGATCAACCATAACAACATCATGAGCCAGTCCATGTCGACGACTCTTTACCGAGGGCAGCGCGTTGCGCTGATCGTTCCCTGCTACAACGAGGATCCCACCATCGCCGGTGTGATCACAGGTTTTCGCGCAGCCATGCCATGCATCGAGATCCACGTCTTCGACAACATGTCGACCGACAGGACCGCTGAATTCGCGAGAGCTGAAGGCGCGCGCGTGAGAACGGTTACCTTGCGCGGCAAGGGCAATGTCGTGCGGCGCATGTTCGCGGACACCGAAGCGGACGTCTACGTGATGGTGGATGGCGACGGAACCTACGACGCGTCCTCGGTCTGCCGGATGGTGGACAAGCTGCTCGACGAGGGCCTCGACATGGTCGTGGGATGCCGGGAGACCAGCGCCGAAGAGGCTCAAGCCGCATATCGGCGCGGTCACCAATGGGGCAACAGAATGCTCACCGGAAGCGTCAAGGGCATCTTCGGCGGCGATTTCAACGACATGCTCTCGGGATACCGAGTCTTCTCGCGGCGCTACGCCAAGTCCTTCCCGGCACTGTCTCGGGGTTTCGAGACCGAAACCGAGTTGACGGTACACGCTCTCGAACTGCGCATGCCCTATGGGGAACTGATGACGCCGTATGGATCGCGTCCCGAAGGATCGGCAAGCAAGCTATCCACCTATCGTGACGGCTGGCGCATTCTCAAGACGATCATCCGGCTTCACGCGAGCGAACGTCCCATCGCATTCTTCGGTGCGTGGGCGGCCGCGTTCTGCATTGCCGCGCTGGTCCTGGCCTTTCCCCTGCTCGTTCAGTATCTCGAGGCAGGAAATGTCCCTCGACTGCCCACGGCGGTGCTGTCAGCCTCGCTCATGCTCATGGCCATGCTCGCACTGACGTGCGGGCTGATCCTGCAGAACATCACTCAGGGCCGACACGAGATGAAGTGCCTGGCCTTCCTGGGTATTCCGGCCAACCGTGCCGACACTACTGCAGAGCACTGAGCAATGAAGTTCCTGAGAGAGACGAGAGTCCCGATATGGCTGGTTCTGGGTCTGGGCACGCTGGTCTATTGCTACTTCTATTTGAACCACCCTGCGCTGCCGGGCAACAACCTCGAGTACCCCCGCGGGTGGTGGGGCTGGTTCGATCAAGGCGAGTACCTCAAGGCCGCGGCGGCCATCGGGGTGGGCGATTTCTCTCCCGCCAAGCACGCCTATCCGCCGCTGTACCCGGCGATCGGATCGGTCTTCCTGTCGGTTCTGCCAGTACATCCGTTCTTCTTCTTCAACCTGCTGGGCCTGCTGGCGTTTTCGTACGTTTTCGTGGCGTTCGCAACGCGCTACGTGTCGCAGTTCGAGGCATTCGTACTGCTCGCGATTTCGCTTTACTTCAACGAAATCATCATCCTCAATTTCGCCATCCCGTGGACGACCACAGGCACGGCGCTGATCTACGCGGTGACCATCTATCAGCTTCTGCAGAAGTCCAAGCGGGAGAAGTTGAATGACGGAATGGCACTGGCGAGCATCAAGGCATTCCTCTTTTCGGGAATCTTCAGCCTGCTGGCTATTCTTCGTCCGGTCGATGCAGGAGCTGCTGCCATTTTCTATCCGGCCTACCTGTACTTTTCGTACAAGAGCCTGAGTGGAACATCAGCCCCCAGACGCAACGCGCTCCTGTTCGCTCAAACGATCGCACTCGGTGCGGGCCTGCTCATCGGGATAGGCCTGTTCCTCCTGTTCAACCTGGAAGTTCACGGCCACATACTAGGTGGCTATTTCAAGTCGACGGCGGTCGGGTCCGGCTACTTCCCGCTGGAACTACCGAGGAAGATCTTCTCGCTGGTCTTCGATTCGAATACGGTCTTTCTCGAGCCCAACGGATCACTGGTCACGCACTTCCCATGGCTGGTACTGAGCGTCGTGGGCTTGGTTGCGTCCCTGGTACGTGGGTCCGCACTGCTTCGCATGATGGCCGCGGCGATCTGCCTGCAGTTCTGCCTGTACGCGCCCTACGGCGACTTGCTGCCGAATGGTATCTATCGCTACTACAACATTCACTACTTCAAGTGGATGTTCCCTTATCTTGCATTCTTCGGCTGGCTCGTGGTTCGCTGGGTATTCGAAGGTTCCGCCGCTCCGCGGGCCAAGAATCTCGCGATCCGCCTGCTGGCGGCTGTGATCACGGTCGCTGCCGTGCTGGCGGTGCAGTACAAGGTCAAGCCAGCATCGCCAATCGCCATCGAACAGGTTGGTCCGGGTAACACCATCTCCTTCTCGGCCAACGGGGACGGTATCGACTTCATCGATTTCTACGGCCTAGCCGGCGGGTTCAACGAAATTTACCTCGGTGACCACCATATGCTCGCCGATGGAAAGCCGCTGAGCCGCGTCAGGGAGTTCCGGCTACTGCCTGCGCCCTGGGGAGTACGAGTCTTCTTCAACCGGCGAGTGCGGGCCAAGGAATTCCTGCTCACGCCCGACAAGGGGGTCAACCCGCACTCCGGTGAGCTGAAGATAAAAGCCTCGACCTACCGATTCAGTCTCGGCTGGCCACGCCTGGTGCACGACAACCCGCAATAGCCGTCTTCGGCGGTTATTGCTGGAATACTTCAGCAGCGTCGAAGCTCGCCCCTGCCGCATCCTTGGCGGACAACACGGGGGCGCCTCCCGTATCCGGCCACTCGATGCCGATCGACGCATCGTCCCAACGGATGCACCGCTCGTACGCGGGCGCGTAGTAGTCGGTCGTCTTGTAGAGAAAGTCGGCTGTCTCGCTCAACACCAGAAATCCGTGGGCAAATCCTGCCGGCACCCACAGCTGCCTGTGATTGCTTTCCGAAAGCTCGACACCCGCCCATTGGCCGAAGGTGGGCGACGAGCGGCGGATATCAACCGCTACATCGAACACGGTGCCGCTGACCACTCGCACGAGTTTCCCCTGCGGCTGCTGAATCTGGTAATGCAATCCACGCAGCACGCCTTTCGCCGAGCGTGAATGGTTGTCTTGCACGAAGTCGACGTGCCGACCAATCGCCTCGTCAAAGGCCTTCTGGTTGAAGCTCTCGAAGAAGAAGCCGCGCGCGTCGCCGAAGACCTTGGGCTCGATCACGATGACATCGGGAATGGATGTGGGTGTTGCTTTCATGATTGACGTCCAGAAATGATGAGGCGATCAGGCAACGCGTTTGAGATACCCGTCAGGCGCCACGCTCACGAGCAGCTTGTTGTCCATGGCGCGATCGATCTCGAAAGAGGTCGCGTTCGTCTTCAGGAATTCGTGAACCGCTGTCTTGGGGTTGTCGCCGGGCCCCCAGGGCCGATCCGGGTACATGCTTTTCGGCAGGTCCTCAACGACCGTATCGAAGACGACGCAATAGCTGCCCACAGTCACCATGGGTGCGTAGGCGCGCAACTCGTCGAGAACGTGAGCATGGGTGTGGTTGCTGTCGAGACACACCAGCACGCTGCGTTTTCCCGAAGCCATGCTGCGCACCTTCTCGATCACATCCGATGCAACGCTGGAGCCTTCGATCATCGAAATCCGCTTGACCATCGGATGCTCCTCGATAGCCTTTCGGTTATGAGCGCGGATGTCGATGTCGATCCCGAGCACGTGCGCATCGGCAGGGCCGCCGCATGCGGCATTCAGCTCCAGCATCGCGGCGGAGAAGATGAGCGATCCGCCGTGCGCGATCCCGGTCTCGATGATCAGGTCAGGCTGCACGCGCCAGATGATCTCCTGCATCGCGACGATGTCCTGCGGGTACTGGATGATCGGGCGCCCCAGCCAGGAGAAGTTGTAGGAATAGCCAGCCTGGATGGACGACTTCATCAAGGCCTTAGCATCGTCGCGCAAGGTCTCGTTGGTTTCATTGGCCGCCACGCGTGCCGCAACTTCAGCTTCAAATGTCATTCTGGTCTACCTTCACAAGACGAAACTTGCCGCGGGACTGCTCCGCGATCTCGTCGAAATAATTGGAATTCATCACGAATACGAGCGAGTCCGGCAGCAGCAGCCGCAACGCGGCCTCAGGGGACACGATTTTCAGCCCGGTCCCCGCCATATGCCGGTCCTGCTTGACGGGATTGATGTCCACGGCCACGTCAAATTCGATACCGGCGGCCTGCAGATGGTGAGAGAAGATGACTCCCTTGGAAGAAGCACCCCATATTGCCTTCGGACCCGGCGTCGACCTTGCGAGAGCCTTGCTTTGCTCGATGCCCGAGAAGAAATCCTTCGGCAATTCGATGCGGTCCGGCGGTGCCTCCGCGGACTCCCGCAGCGATGCCAGGTCGGCCACGACATAGAGATACTGTCCTCCGAACACGTGCCCTTGCTCGTGAATGCGCCCGAACATGCGCCGGAAGTCGGTGGCCCGAAAGTAGTTCACGTGCTCGTAGAAGATGTCGAACCATGCGCGACGCGCGCAGATCCAGTCGAAGCACGGCACCTCGATGTAGACCTTGCCCTGGCCAGCGTTGGCTCGGGCGATGTCCTGCAGGAAGCGCAAAGGTTCCCTGATGTGCTCCAGCACGTGCCGCAGCACGAGAGCATCCGCGGACAATCCGAGCGATGGAGAAAACGCCGCCTTGACGACGTGCGGACTGTCTCCCTCATAGGCAGGATCGATGCCCGTTGCATCGTAGCCGGCGGCTCGCAGGTAGTTCAGGAAGTACCCCTTTCCGCAGCCGACCTCGATCAACGACGAGGTTTGAAAATGGCGCTTGACGATGGACAGTACTGCGTCCAGATGCTCCCGGAAGACCGATGAGCATGCCTGTTCGTTCTGATAATCGGCATCGTAGGTCAGCAGGGCCGGGTCGAACTCGCGGTTGAAGACCAGGCCGCTGTCCTGGTCCTGGACAAGCACCATGTTGCCTCGCGGCGAAGCCACTCCAGACAAAGCGCTGTCGAACACCCGGTTCTGCAACACAGGGAGACCTGTGATGCGCAAGAGTTCGTTCTGCATCAGCTGTGCTCCAGTAGCCGCAGCAACTTGGCGTTGCTGCCCCAGAAGGCCATCGGCTCATGGCTTGGATAGGGGAAGTGCCCCAGCGCAAGCTTCATCGGCACGCCCAACGAGTCCCGCCATCCCTCCACGAGCGATCGCACCGACGTGGGCCGGCCTGAGCAGACGTTCACGATGCCGCCACCTGGTGCGGTCCGGGCAAGCGCCGACAAGTAGCGAGCGACCTCTTCGACCGGGAGATAGTCGCGCAGCTGCTCTCCCCTGGACATAGGAAACTCGGCATCACCCCGCCCACGAGCGGCCAGGAACTGGCTGTACAGCGCGCCAGCGGACTGACCTTCTCCATACATGTAGAACAGCCGCGCCCAAGTCAGCTTGACCCCGGCATCCGCTGCAAGAAACTCCAGCTGGCGCCGCAGCGCATCCTTCGCGAAACCGTAGGGGTTGCGGGGATCGGTGGGAAGCGACTCGGTCAACTCTCCCGACTGCATGCCGTACTCGAAGCAGGTACCGGCACACACCAACTTCGAAAGCCCTGCTGCTACGAGCCGCTCGAGGAACCGGTACTGCTCCGCCAGATGCGTCTCGAAATGGTGTCTCGACTGGTAGTTCGGCAAGCCGCTCCAGGCCAGATGGATCAGCACGTCAGGACATCCCAGCATCTCGAATGCATCGGAAGGCACCGAAGCCATATCGATGGCCACATGGCGGACACCCGATGGCATCGGCGAGCCGGGAGCCTGGCGCGACATTGCCACGACCTCGACGTCAGGACACCCCACCAGCGCGCTGAGCACGTGGCGCCCCACAAAACCGCTGGCTCCGGTAACTGCGATCTTCATCGTCAGAAGATCTCGAGTCGAGGAACCGCGCAGACGAACCGGCCACCCCATTCGCGGATGTAGGCAAGCTGATTCATCACTTCTGCCTTGAGGTTCCAGGGCAGCACAAGTACATAGTCGGGCCGTTCGCGCTGCAGACGCTCCTCATCGACGATGGGGATGCGGCTTCCAGGCATGTACTGCCCCTGTTTGACAGGGTTCCGATCGACGACCCAGGGAAGCAGGCCCGGCCGGACTCCTGCGTAGTTGAGCAGCGTATTTCCCTTTGCGGCGGCGCCATAGGCGGCGACTCGCTTGCCCGCCCTGCGCGCCTCGATCAGGAAGGTCACCACGCCATCGCGGATGTCGTCCGCACGAGCCTGAAAGCCCTCGTAGTACGCCGCAGTTTCGATGCCGGTCTGGGTTTCGACGCGCGTCAGCTCCGCCACCCGGGACTCGACCGAACGTGCTCCCGTGTCGCTGCGCTGCGCGTAGACCCGCAGGCTGCCACCGTGCGTAGGCAACTGCTCCACGTCGAAGATGCACAGTCCGTTGGCCTCGAACAGTCGACGCACCGCTGCCAGGGACAGGTAGGAGAAATGCTCGTGGTAGATGGTGTCGAACTGGCAGTCGTCCACGAGTTGCATCAGGTGCGGGAACTCGAAAGTAGCCACGCCATTTGCCTTCAGCAGTCTCGCGAAGCCGGAGACGAAGTCGTTGATATCCGGTACATGCGCCAGCACGTTGTTGGCTGCGATGAGGTCGGCTGCCTTTCCTTGCGCAACCAATCGTTCGGCAAGTTCGACTCCGAAGAACGCTTCGACGATCTCCAACCCCTTGGCCCGCGCGGCGCTGGCAGTGCTGGCCGTCGGCTCGATCCCCGTGCACGGAATGCCTGCCTGCTGTACATACTGGAGAAGGTAGCCGTCGTTGGCAGCTACCTCGACCACATGCGACACGGGAGACAGTCCGAATCGTTGCACCATGTCGTCGACATAGCGTTTGCTATGGACCAGCCAGCTCGTCGAGAACGAACTGAAGTAGGCATAGTCGCTGGAGAAGAGTTCAGCATAGTGTGCGTAGTCTTCCGTCTGTACTAGCCAGCACCGGGTGCAGGTGAACACACGCAGCGGATACCACCTCTCCGGCGCAGCAAGCTGCGCCGCAGTCAGGTAGGCATTGGATGGAGGCGAAGCCCCCAGATCCATCAATTGCAGAATGAGTTCCGCGTGGCAGTGGCGACATCTCATCTCAGATACCGCCGAAATCGGGAGTCAGACGAGCATGCGCGGCATCCCGCTGCGACACCTCGGCAAAAGGCAGAGGCCATGCAATCGCGAGCATCGGATCGGCCGGACTCAGACCGCCCTCCGAGCTTTGAACATAGGGTGTCGAGTGCAGGTACAACAATTCTGCGTCATCTGAAAGAGTCTGGAATCCATGCGCGAACCCCTTGGGGACCAGCAGGCTGCGGCCATTCTCGGCACTGAGCTTCTCGGCGTGCCAGCGAAGAAAGGTCGGCGAATCCTTGCGTAGGTCGACAGCAACGTCGAAGACCTCTCCGCGCAGACAACTGACCAGCTTGTCTTCAGCGTGAGGCGGATACTGGAAATGCAGGCCGCGCACGGAGCCGCGGCGGCGCGTCAAGGTGTGATTAATCTGGGCAACCGGCTGGGCAAAGCCGGCAAGCGCCAGCTCGTCTGCACAAAAGAAGCGGCTGAAAAACCCTCGGGAATCCTCTAGCCTCTGCCGCTGTATCAGTTTCAAGCCGTCCAACGCCGTTGCCTCGATGACGAATCTAGCCATGTGCAGCCATGCCTTCGTACACCTCGATCTGCGACAGACAGACATCCTGCATGTCGCTTCCCGATCGCCAGGCGGCGTCCCAGGCCACAGTCTTGTCGAGCGCTTCATCGAGCGCCCACCGCGGCCGCCATCCAAGCAAGCTTCTCGCTTTGCTGCTGTCGAGCTTGAGATATCCAGCCTCATGCAGGACCGATGCGCCGGTCTCCCGCCATTGCGTTCCTTCCACCTTGCTCACCAGTCGGTCCAGCAATTGGCGCACGGGCACAGCATCTTCGTCGGTCGGACCGAAATTCCACGCGGAGGCAAACTGCGGGTCGCCAGAAGCCAGGTTTTCGGCAAGCAGCAGATACCCCGACAAAGGCTCCAGCACATGTTGCCAAGGCCGCGTTGCGCCTGCATAGCGCACTTCGAGCGGCCGGCCAGCACGGGCTGCTCGAAAAAAGTCCGGCACGAGCCGATCATCGGCCCAGTCACCGCCGCCGATCACGTTCCCCGCCCGCGCGGTCGCGATCGCCACGCCCGCCTGTGCCAGGAACGATGCCCGGTATGCGGCCGTGACGATCTCGGCGCAGGCCTTGCTACTGGCATAGGGATCGGAGCCGCCCAGCGCCTCGCCCTCGCGGTAGCCCCAGAACCACTCCCGGTTGTCATAGCACTTGTCGGTCGTGACATTCACAACCGCTCGCACATTTGTAGAAGATCGAACGGCTTCCAACAGGTTGACGGTCCCCATCACATTGGTGGCATAGGTCTCCGCCGGTTCGTGGTAGGACTGGCGAACCAGAGGCTGCGCAGCCAGGTGGAAAACGATCTCCGGGTCGGCTTCTCGCAGTGCCTGCCGCACGGCATCGGCATCGCGGACATCGGCCGTGGCGTGGCTCTTCAGCACTCCGGCAACACGCGCCACCGAGAACAGGTTGGTCGAAGTTGGTGGCGGCAATGCATAGCCGTGTACTTCGGCTCCCGACCTGTGCAGCCACAGTGAAAGCCAGCTGCCTTTGAACCCGGTGTGTCCCGTCACCAGGACTCGCTTGCCTTGCCAGAACGAGCGACTCACGGCCACACCTTCCAGGGCGCGGCATTGCTCGCCCAGAGTTGCTCAAGATGCGTCTTGTCGCGCAAAGTGTCCATTGGTTGCCAGAACCCTGCATGTTCGAACGCCATCAGTTGACCATCCTTCGAGATCTGTGCAAGCGGCTCGCCTTCCCAGCTGGACTGGTCGCCATCGATGTATTCGAGGCATTTGGGCGAGAGGACAAAAAAGCCGCCGTTGATCCAGCCGCCGTCCCCTCGGGGCTTCTCGATGAAGCCTCGAACTGATTCCCCGTCTCGCTCGAGAGCCCCATAGCGGCCGGCAGGCTGCACGGCAGTTACCGTCGCCAACCGGCCATGCGAACGATGGAAGTCGATCAGATTGTCGATCCGCAGATCCGATACGCCATCGCCATAGGTGAAACAGAACGCCTCTTCGTCTTTCAGGTATTCCCCTACCCGCTTCAGGCGCCCCCCGGTAAGGGTCTCGTCCCCGGTATCGACCAGCGTGACTTTCCAGGGTTCAGCCTTGCGCTGATGGACGTGCATCTCGTTGCTACGCATGTCGAAGGTCACGTCCGACATGTGGAGAAAATAGTTTGCGAAGTACTCCTTGATGACGTAGCCCTTGTAGCCGCAGCAGATGATGAAGTCATGGATGCCATAGACCGAGTACAGCTTCATGATGTGCCAGAGCACAGGCTTGGCACCGATCTCGATCATCGGCTTGGGCTTGAGATGCGTCTCCTCCGAGATTCGAGTCCCCAGTCCACCGGCCAGAATGACTGCTTTCATCGTTTTGAGCTAGCGATTCGAAAGAAAGAAAGAAAAAATCCCGGCGACCTTGTGGCCGCCGGCATGCGGTGAAACACCGGCGCCCGGGCTCTTGCCCGGAGTGTCATGCGACCGTGGGAGGCTTTCTGAACAGACTGACCGCCTTGCGTGCCAGCCGTTTCGGAACATAACGCAACGAACCCATTCGCTGGGCTTCACTGAGGCTGTGCTCCAACTGCGTGCATGCTTCCCGCCATGCCTGCGCCTGCGACATCAGATCGGCCATGTTGGCTGCAGCAGCGCTCAGATCATGATTCGTGCGACGCAGTGTTTCGGCAGCCTCATTGTGCGCACGTTGCGCATTCTGCCTTTCCGCCTCGACCTGCGCGCGCATGTCGTTCAAAGATGGCACATCGAAGGGAATCGCTTGCCCACCCACGCCGAGCAGCGACGCCGACAGTGTTACCGCACCCGAAACGTCCTTCACGCCGAAAGGCTCTGCATCAAGGCTCAACGTGACACCGTCAAAGCCGAATCGCCGCGGACGAAACGTATGGGCGGCTGCCGGAGGCAGATGCGGTGCCTCGCTGTCGAACCATTGCAGCAACTCGGGGCTGTCCGCGACCGAAGCCCTGATGATCTGTCGCACCTCGTCTCGTTCTGCGGGATCGGTCTCAAGTATCGCGCCCAGACAGCGCTCTGTGATCGCCTTCCGGTCCAGCACCAGCGTGTTGTCGTGGGGAAAGAGCGCATCCTTCGCGTGAAGAAAGGAGTCGGCGACATGGACCGGCGCAAGAATCATCTTGTCCGGCACGAACGGGTGCCGCCGATAACCGAAGGTCTCGTTCAGTTGCGAGAAGTCGCGCGCTATCGCGGTCCTCTTTTCCTTCATGAGCGTTGCAACGCCATTGCTGGCGTGCGAAAGGCCAGCGATGTTCATGGGCGTACTGATCGATAGATAGTTGCCAACCAGATATGCAAAGCCGAAGCCGGAGTAGATGTCGGGATAGACGTTCAGGAAAACACGCCCTGTCGCCTCCCGATGTTTCGCGATCAGATCGCGGTGGATAGCCGAACAATAGATCATCGGCAGCGAGTCCGTTCCATCCTCGAACCGTATGACCTTGGCTATCTGGGAGCGCCCTTCGATCTCGGTGATCGTGCGCGACAGCGTGATGATGAGCAGGTTCGCTTCGCCTTCGATCCCGATCGTCGGCCACGTGTAGATGCCACGTTGCCAGCGCATTGCCTTGGCACCGGTGCTCGATGCAAGGCGATCCAGTTCGCGCAGCGCATATGGCATGAGCCCATCGTCGTCGCCGAGCACCGTGACGTACTCGCCACGAGCTTCGCTCAAGCCTCGCTCCCAGTTTGCGCTCATCGCCAGAGGCCGTTCGGCAGGCAGATATCGCACGCGCGAAGATGCAACTGCTGCAACGATTTCGGCGACCTGGGCCGCCGCCGCCGGATCGCTGTTGTCGCAGATCAGGATTTCATAGTCGTCGAAATCCTGATCGAGGCATGTCGCCAGGGAGTGACGCAAGGTCTCGGGGCGATTGCGCGTCGGCAGGACGATGCTGAACCGGGGTGTATCGCGCATTGGCTCCCTCGACGTCAAGAGCGAACCTCTTCGCGCAGCAAGTGCTTCAGGTACTTTCCATATCCACTCTTGGCCAGCGGCGCCGCAAGCTTCTCGAGCTGTTCGCCCGTGATGAACCCATTGCGCCACGCGATCTCTTCCGGGCACGCAATCTTCAAACCCTGCCGATGCTCCAGCGTCGCGATGAACTGCCCCGCTTCCAGCAGGCTGTCGTGCGTCCCGGTATCGAGCCACGCATAGCCGCGCTGCATGATCTGCACATTGAGCTGATCGCGGTCCAAGTACGCCTGATTGACGGCGGTAATCTCGAGCTCGCCGCGCGCGCTCGGCTTCACCGCCTTGGCAATATCCACCACCTGGTTGTCATAGAAGTAGAGACCGGTCACCGCATAGCTGCTCTTGGGCTTCAGCGGCTTCTCTTCGATGCTGCTCGCCTTGCCATTGCCGTCGAACGCAACGACGCCGTAGCGCTCCGGATCCTGGACGTGATAGGCGAACACGGTGGCACCGGAAGTCTTCGCATCCGCATCGGCCAGCAGGTGCACGAAGTCGTGTCCGTAATAGATGTTGTCGCCCAGCACCAGCGCGCTCGGCGAATTGCCGACGAACTTGTCGCCGATGATGAAGGCTTGCGCGAGCCCGTCCGGGCTCGGCTGCACCGCGTACTGCAGGTTGATGCCCCACTGGCTGCCGTCCCCCAGCAGCTGCTGGAAGCGCGGCGTGTCCTGCGGCGTGCTGATGATCAGGATGTCGCGCATGCCACCCAGCATGAGCGTGCTGAGCGGGTAG
>Ga0209051_1000926_pt1 | contig 29132 bp, 19 predicted proteins | sample AraplaCvi_mMS_r2_2_FD_184286 | JGI IMG/M metagenome (GOLD analysis project Ga0209051, IMG submission 184286) | Arabidopsis root microbial communities from North Carolina, USA - plate scrape MF_Cvi_mMS_r2 (SPAdes) (version 2) | ecosystem: Host-associated > Plants > Roots > Endosphere | place...
GGCCGTGGCGTTCACGCCCGCACAGGACACCGACCTGACGCAGGTCGTCGCGCCGATCCTGCACGACGACAAGAAGGACCTGGAGACCGTCGGCCTCGCGATCTACGACGACGCCGGCGGCGTGCCCGGCCAGCGCCTGCACACCTGGCACAACCTCGGCACCCAGAACCAGCTCACCGCCGACAACGTCGGCCGGTATTGCTGCAGCGTGGTGGTGAAGGACGCCAAGCGGGGCGCGGTGCCGCTCGCGGCCGGCACGACCTACTGGCTGGTCGCGCTGACGACCGACCGCAGCCGCTTCCAGGGCCTGTGGTACTACAACTCGACCGGCGCCACGGGCACCAGCGCCTACTGGAACGACGTCAACGACGCCTGGACGGCGCAGCAGGACGTGCTGCTGCCGGCGGTCGGCATCTACGGGATCCCGCGCTGACGCGCCCGCCCCTGCCCCCTGCCCTTGCCCTCTTCCAGGAGCCGACCATGATCCTCGCCCCCCTCGCCCCCCTCGCGCGTCTCGCCGTCCTGCTGCCGCTGGCGCTCGCCGCCGCCGCCGCTTGCGCCCAACCCGTCGTGCGCCGCATCGCCGCGCATCCGGCCGCCCAGGCGCCGGCCGCGGCCGGCGCACCTGCAACCCTCTACTCGACGATCTCCTCGCCCGTCGACATGTACCTGCCCGATTCGGGACTGGCGGTCTCGGGAGGCCATTCCGCGGCCTCGCAGCAGGCGATCGCGCTGTCCTTCACGCCGGCCGCGGACGCGACGCTGACGCGCCTCGTGCTGCCGCTGGCGCTCGCCGCGGGCGACCGCCTCGGGCTGGCCGTCTCGGTGCGCGCCGACGCGGGCGGCCTGCCGGGTGCCGAACTGGCGAGCTGGACGGGCCTCACCCCGTTCGACCTGAAGACCCGCGAGGGCGAGTTCCAACGCTGCTGCAGCTACGTCCAGGTGGCCGCGACCGACGCCGGCGTGCCGCTCAAGGCCGGCGCGACCTACTGGATCGCGGCCACCGGCGCCGACGACAGCGACGTGGCCGCGGTGTGGCAGACCTCCACGAGCGGGAAGACCGGGCGGCCGGCCGTGCGCGGCAGCGACGGCACGTGGACGCTGATGGACGCCACGGTGTTGCCGGCGCTCGGCGTGTACGGGCCCCTGCCCTGAGCGCGGCCGCGGGGCCACCGGCCGGGGCCCGGGCCCCGCGTACGACGGATCCCTAGGTCCGCAGGAAATCACGCTTTTCCTGCACACCGGCGATACGAATGGTTGCACACTGTCATCGAGGGTGCGCCAGGGATATTGGAGGGCGTTAAACGGCGACAGACCACCGGCCCTCGCCACGTTCACCGCGGGCGCTCGAGCACGTCGGAGGCCGTCGCGACGTCCGCGCCCCTCGGGTCGCTCAGGCCAGGTCGCGCAAGGGATGCAGGGCCGCGGGCCAGGGGCTCGCGAAGTAGGCCGCGACCTCGGCCGGGTCGACGTCCGCGACCGTGGCGGGCTGCCAGCGCGGGCGCTGGTCCTTGTCGACGGCAAGCGCGCGGATGCCCTCCAGGGTCTCGCTCGCGCGGCCGCGCAGGTGGAAGCAGTGGCGCATCATGCCGCGCTCCAGGCGCAGGTCGTCGGCCAGGCCGAGGCCGCGCGCGCGGCGGATCTGCTCCAGCGTCACGGCCATCATCAGCGGCGAGCGCTGCGCCACCAGGGCCGCGGCGTGGGCGGCGAACTCGCCGGGCTCGGCGGCGAGCGCGTCGACGATGGCCTGCAGGGTGGGCAGCGCGAAGACGCGATCGATCACCGGCCGCGCCGCGACGATGGGCGCCGCGCCCGCCTCGGTCGCCTGCGCGCGCGCGGCCGCCAGCGCGGCGGCGCCGCCGGACTCGCTCGCCTCGGCGACTGCCCGCACCAGGTCGTCCAGGCGCGCCGAGGGCACGTGGATGTCCGCCCAGCCGACGGCGAGCGCGTCGGCCGCGCCGAGCGCATGCCCGGTCAGGCCGAGATATTCGCCGAGTCCGCCCGCCATGCGCGAGAGGAACCAGCCGCCGCCGACGTCGGGGAACAGCCCGATGTGGGTCTCGGGCATCGCGAGGCGGCTGTGCTCGGTGACGACGCGCAGCGCGCAGCCCTGCGAGATGCCCATGCCGCCGCCCATCGTGACGCCGTCCAGCAGCGCGATCACCGGCTTGGGGTAGCGGTGGACGAGGTGGTCGAGCGCGTATTCCTCCGTGAAGAAGTCCTCCACGCGCGGGTCGCCCGCGAGCACGCCCTGGTGGAAGAAGCGGATGTCGCCGCCGGCGCAGAACGCGGGCGCCTTGCCCGGCCGGCCCGCGCCGCGCAGCACGACGGCCGCGATGCCCGCGTCGTCACGCCAAGCGGCGAGCTGCGCGGCGAGGCGGCGCACCATGTCGAGCGAGAGCGCGTTGAGGGCCTGCGGGCGGTTGAGCGTGAGGATGCCGAGTCGGGCCCGGCGGTCGATCAGGAGGGGGGGAGCTTCTGGCGAGTTCATGCCGCGATTCTCGCGGCAATGCGGGGACGGGCCGCAGGCCGGCCCCTCGGGCCGTCACAGGTTCTCAGGCCTTGCGCAGCCCGAGCAATTCGTTGCCGACCAGCGCGCCCACGACGAGCGCCCCGCCCACCAGCGCCGCGCCGCCCGGGGCCTCGCCGGCGAACAGCCACGCCCACAGCACGCCGAAGATGACCTCCAGCAGGCCCAGCAGCGCGATCTCCGGCGAGGCGAGCTCGCGCGTGAGGCGCACGAGCAGCAGGCACGGGAGGGCGAGCTGGAAGACGCCGAGGCCGGCCAGCAGCGCGAGGTCGTGGGCGTTGGCGCGGAAGGGCCAGGCGACGGGCAGCGCGTAGAGCGCCGACAGCGCGGCGCCGATCAGGACGGCGATCAGCATGTCGGGCGCCTCGGCCGGGGCGGCGGCGTCGGACCCCGCCGGGCGGCGGCCGGCGTGGTGCAGGACGGTGTAGTTGAGCGCGGACGACACCGGCACCGCGAAGGCGACCGCCATGCCGGCGAGGCTGCGGGCGTCGGCCGTCTGCAGCCCGGCGCCGAACATCCAGGCGATGCCCGCGCCGGCCACCGCGATGGCGGCCCAGGTGCGCGCAGGCAGCCGGTGGCGCAGGAACAGGCGCGCGCAGAGCGCCGTGAGCAGCGGCCCGCTCGCCATGGTGACCAGCACGTTGGCGACGCGCGTCATCGTGAGGGCGACCATGAAGGCGGTGAACATCACCGACCAGCACAGGCCCGAGAACCAGACCTCGCGCGGCGCGTCGCGCAGCTTCGTCCAGAGCGCGCCGCCGCGCATCCACGCCAGCGCGACCGCCAGCGCCGCCAGGTTGAAGGCGCTGCGGAAGAAGGTGACCTCGAAGCTCTCGGCCGTCTGCAGCGAACGGCTGACGACGCCCGCCGTGCTCCAGAGCAGGGTCACGGCGACCATGCCGGTGGCGGCGCGGGCGTGGTCCAGGGGGGCGGGGGTGGTCGGGCTCATGCAGGCGTGGCGAGGGGACCGGCTTTCGGCCCGTCCCCGTGTTCATCGGGACACTGCGAATACGGGGACAGGCCGGAGGCCAGTCCCCTTCCCGAGCTCAGGCCGACTCTCGCGACGCGCGCTTGCGGTCGTGTTCCTTGAGGTGGCGCTTGCGCAGGCGCACGCTCTTGGGCGTGATCTCGACCAGCTCGTCGTCGTCGATGAACTCCACGCCGTATTCGAGCGTCAGGTCGATCGGCGGGGTGATCTTGATCGCGTCCTCCTTGCCGGAGACGCGGAAGTTGGTCAGCTGCTTGGTGCGGGTCGCGTTGACGACGAGGTCGTTGTCGCGGCTGTGGATGCCGACGATCATGCCCTCGTAGACCGGATCGTTCGCGCGGACGAACATGCGGCCGCGGTCGTCGAGCTTGCCGAGCGCGTAGGTGAAGATCTCGCCGTCGTCCATCGAGATCAGCACGCCGTTCTTGCGGCCGCCGATGTCGCCGCGGTGCTTCTCGTAGCCGTCGAAGATGTTGCTGATCAGGCCCGAGCCGCGGGTCAGGTTCATGAACTCGTTCGAGAAGCCGATCAGGCCGCGCGCCGGGATGCGGTACTCGAGGCGCACGCGGCCCATGCCGTCGGACTCCATGTTGACCAGCTCGCCCTTGCGCTCGCCGAGGGCCTGCATGACGCCGCCCTGGTGCTGCTCCTCGACGTCGGCCGTGACGAGCTCGATCGGCTCGTGCTTCTCGACCTGGCCGTCCACCTCGACGTCGTGGAAGACGACGCGCGGCTTCGAGACGGCCATCTCGTAGCCCTCGCGGCGCATGTTCTCCAGCAGGATGGTCAGGTGCAGTTCGCCGCGGCCCATGACCTCGAAGATGCCGTCCTCCTCGGTCTCCTTCACGCGCAGCGCGACGTTGCTCTGGAGCTCCTTCTGCAGGCGGTCCCAGATCTGGCGGCTGGTGACGAACTTGCCCTCGCGGCCGGCGAGCGGCGAGGTGTTGACGCAGAAGTTCATCGTGAGCGTGGGCTCGTCGATCTTCAGCATCGGCAGCGGCGCGGGGTTCAGCGGGTCGGTGACGGTGACGCCGATGCCGATCTCCTCGATGCCGTTGATCAGCACGATCTCGCCCGGGCCGGCCTCGGGGGTCTGCACGCGGTCGAGGCCCTGGAAGGTCAGCACCTGGTTGATGCGGCCCTTGGTGGAGGCGCCGTCCGGGCCTTCCATCACGACCACGTCCATGCCGGGCTTGATCGTGCCCTGGTTGACGCGGCCGACGCCGATGCGGCCGACGAAGCTGGAGTAGTCGAGCGCGGAGATCTGCAGCTGCAGCGGGGCCTCCGGGTCGCCGCCGTGCGGCGGGACGTGCTTGAGCACGGTGTCGAACAGGGCCGACATGTCCTCGCCCCACTTGCCGCCCGGCTCGCCCTCGACCAGCGAGGACCAGCCGTTGATGCCCGAGGCGTAGACGACGGGGAAGTCGAGCTGCTCGTCGTTGGCGTGCAGCTTGTCGAACAGGTCGAAGGCGGCGTTGACGACGTGCTGGGGCTTGGCGCCCGGCTTGTCGACCTTGTTGACGACCACGATGGGCTTGAGGCCGAGGGCCAGCGCCTTCTTCGTGACGAAGCGGGTCTGGGGCATCGGGCCTTCCTGCGCGTCGATCAGCAGCACCACGCCGTCGACCATGGACAGCGCGCGCTCGACCTCGCCGCCGAAGTCCGCGTGGCCCGGGGTGTCGACGATGTTGATGTGCGTGCCCTTCCAGCTCACCGCGCAGTTCTTGGCGAGGATGGTGATGCCGCGCTCGCGCTCGATGGCGTTGCTGTCCATCACCGTGTCGACGACCTTCTCGTGCTCGGCGAAGGTGCCGCTCTGGCGCAGCAGCTGGTCGACCAGGGTGGTCTTGCCGTGGTCGACGTGGGCGATGATGGCGATGTTGCGGATCTGCGTGCGTTCGGTCATGGGACTTCTCGGAAGGACTGATTCAGGAGGCCCTGCACCTCGGCGGGGCTGAGCAGGCGGTCGGCGATGAGCTCGCCCGCCTGGACGTGCGCGCTGCCGAGCAGCGCGCCGGGTTCGGGGCCGTACACGCGCACCTGCGCGCGGTCGGGTTCGGGCACTCGCCGGCGCAGGCCGGTCAGGAAACGGGCGGCCTCGGGGGCCGCGAGGCGGATGGCGGGCCAGTCGGCCAGGAGCACGTCGGGCGGCAGCAGGCGGGCGGCGCGCTCGTCCTCCGGCAGGGCCTCGAGCGCCTCCAGCGTCAGCGCGCCGTCGAGCGCGACCGGGCCGCTGGCGAGCCGGCGCAGCGCCGTGAGGTGCGCGCCGCAGCCGAGCGTCTCGCCGATCTGCTCGGCGAGCGTGCGGATATAGGTGCCCTTGCTGCAGCGCACGTCGATTGTCGCCGTCATCGGCTCGGCAGCATCCCAGGCGACGATGGCGATCGTGTGAATCGTCACGGCCCGCGGCTCGCGCGCGATCTCGACGCCCTCGCGGGCATATTCGTAGAGCGCCCTGCCCTGGTGCTTGAGCGCCGAGTGCATGGGCGGCACCTGCTCGATCGGGCCCGTCCAGCGTGCGCAGGCGAGTTCGAGGCGGGCGCGGTCGACGTCGACCGGGCGTTCCGCCACGAGCGCGCCCTCGGCGTCGCCGGTGGTGGTGGTGCGGCCCAGGCGCAGCGTCGCGCGGTAGGCCTTGTCGGCGTCGAGGCTCACCTGGGCGAACTTGGTGGCCGCGCCGAAGCACAGCGGCAGCAGGCCGGTGGCGAGCGGATCGAGCGTGCCGGTGTGGCCGGCCTTCTCGGCGCGCAGCAGCCACTTGGCCTTCTGCAACGCGTCGTTGGAGCTGAGGCCGTGCGGCTTGTCCAGCAGCAGCACGCCGTGCACGGGGCGGCGCTGGATCTTCACGCGCGCGGGTCGGCGCGCCGCCCGCACGGGGGCGGCGGCGGTCGCGTCGGCGGTCGCGTGGAGCTCGCTCATGGACGGGTCAGTCCTTCGCGGGCGCGTCGGCCGGCGGCGCGGCCGGCTCGTCGTCCTTGGCGCGGGTCTTGTTGGCCTGCAGGATCATCGCGTTCAGCTCCGCGGCACGCTCGGTGGTGCGGTCGAACTTGAAGTGCAGGGTCGGCACGGTGTGGATCGCGAGGCGCTTGAACAGGCCGTTGCGCAGGAAGCCGGCGGCCTCGTTCAGTGCCGCCTCGCTCTCGGCCGGGTCGCCGATCAGCAGCGAGAAGAAGATCTTCGCGTGCGCATAGTCGGGCGTGACCTCGACCGCGTTGATCGTGATCATGCCGACGCGCGGGTCCTTCAGCTCGCGGATCAGCTCGGCCAGGTCGCGCTGGATCTGGTCGGCCACGCGGAAGCCGCGGTTGGGGATGGATCGCTTGTGTCTCATGGGGTCTCTCCAAGGCAAAAGCCCCGCCAGGTTTCTGGCGGGGCTTTGCACTGGTGAAGTGCGTCCCGCCTTACAGCGTTCGTGCGACTTCCTTGATCTCGAAGAACTCCAGCTGGTCACCCTCGGTGATGTCGTTGTAGTTCTTGATCGTCAGGCCGCACTCGAAGCCTTCCTTGACCTCGCGCACGTCGTCCTTCATCCGCTTCAGCGAATCGAGCTCGCCGGTGAAGATCACCACGTTCTCGCGCAGCAGGCGCAGGCGCGCGCCGCGGCGGACGACGCCCGAGGTGACCATGCAACCCGCGATGGAGCCGATCTTGGAGACCTTGAAGACCTGGCGGATCTCCGCCGAGCCGATGACCTCCTCGCGCTGCTCCGGCGCCAGCATGCCGGTCATGGCCGCCTTCACCTCGTCGACCGCGTCGTAGATGATGTTGTAGTAGCGGATGTCGACGCCGTTGCCCTCGGCCAGCTTGCGCGCACCGGCATCGGCGCGCGTGTTGAAGCCGATGATGACGGCCTTGGAGGCGATCGCCAGGTTGACGTCGGACTCGCTGATGCCGCCGACCGCCGAGTGCACGATCTGCACCTTGACCTCGTCGGTGGACAGCTTGAGCAGCGACGAGCCCAGCGCTTCCTGCGAACCCTGAACGTCGGCCTTGATGATGATCGGCAGCACCTGCACGTCGCCCGAGCCCATCGAATCGAAGAGGTTCTCGAGCTTGGAGGCCTGCTGCTTCGCCAGCTTGACGTCGCGGTACTTGCCCTGGCGGAACGTGGCGATCTCGCGCGCACGGCGCTCGTCGGTCAGCACCATGAACTCGTCGCCCGCCTGCGGGACGTCGGTCAGGCCCTGGATCTCGACCGGGATCGACGGGCCGGCCTCGGTGGTCGACTTGCCGTCCTCGTCGAGCATGGCGCGCACGCGGCCGTAGCTCGCGCCGGCCAGGACCACGTCGCCGCGCTTGAGGGTGCCGGACTGCACCAGCACCGTCGCGACCGGGCCGCGGCCCTTGTCGAGGCGGGCTTCGATGACGAGGCCGCGGGCGGCGGCCTCGGCCGGCGCGCGCAGCTCCAGCACCTCGGCCTGCAGCAGCACGTTCTCGAGCAGCGCGTCGATGCCCTCGCCGGTCTTGGCCGAGACGGGCACGAACGGCGAATCGCCGCCGAACTCTTCCGGCACGACCTGCTCGGCCACGAGCTCGTTCTTCACGCGCTCCGGGTTCGAGTCGGGCTTGTCGATCTTGTTGATCGCGACCACGATGGGCACCTCGGCCGCCTTCGCGTGGTGGATCGCTTCCTTCGTCTGCGGCATGACGCCGTCGTCGGCCGCGACCACCAGGATCACGATGTCGGTCGCCTTGGCGCCGCGGGCGCGCATCGCCGTGAAGGCGGCGTGGCCCGGGGTGTCGAGGAAGGTGATCATGCCGCGCGGCGTCTCGACGTGGTAGGCGCCGATGTGCTGCGTGATGCCGCCCGCCTCGCCGGCCGCCACGCGGGCGCGGCGGATGTAGTCGAGCAGCGAGGTCTTGCCGTGGTCGACGTGGCCCATGACGGTGACCACGGGCGCGCGCGGCAGCAGCTCGCCGGTGACGGCGGCCTGTTCTTCCTCGCTGAAGGCTTCCGGATCGTCCAGCTTGGCCGTGATCGCCTTGTGGCCCATCTCCTCGACCACGATCATCGCGGTCTCCTGGTCGAGCTGCTGGTTGATCGTGACCATCTGGCCGAGCTTCATCATCTGCTTGATGACCTCGGAGGCCTTGACGGACATCTTGTGCGCCAGGTCGGCGACCGAGATGGTCTCGGGCACGTGCACTTCCTGGATCACCGTCTCGGTGGGCGCCTGGAAGCTGCTCGCGCCGTCGCGGTCTCCGCGGCCGCGCGCGCCGCCGCGCGGCGAGCGCCAGCCGGGACGGCCCGCGGTCGCGCCGGTGGGCGTGGCCGGGCGGCCCTTGTCGCCGCTGCGCTTGCGCGAGTCGTCGGCCCAGCTGGAGGACAGCTTCTCGGACTTGACGGCCTTCTTGTCGCCCGGCTTGGCCGTGGCGGCGGGCGCGGGAGCGCCCGGGACGGCCTTGGCCTTGTGGATCGTGCCCTTGATGCCGGCGGCGCCCGCGGCCGCTTCCGCGGGCTTGGGTTCTTCCGGCTTCTTGGCCACCAGCACCTTCTTGGGCGCGGACATCATGGCGCGGATCGCCGCGGCCTCGGCCTCGGCGGCCTTGCGGCGGTTCTGCAGGTCGGTCAGGCGCTTGGCCTCCTCGGCGGCGGTATCGGCGGCCTTGACGACGCGCAGGCCGGGCTTGGGCGCCTCGGCCGGCGCAGGCGCCGGCGCGGGCGCCGGGGTGGGCGCGGCACCGCGCGCCGGCACCGGGGTGGGCGCAGGCGGCGGCGGCGGCGGAGCGGCTTCGGCCGGGGCGGCCGCCACGGGCTCGGCCTTCGACTTCGCCACGGCGGCCTTGGCGGCCTGCTCGGCGGCGACGCGTTCGGCCTCGGCCTTGGCGGCTTCCTCGGCCGCCTTGGCGGCGGCCGCGGCGGCCTCGCGCTCGCGCTCCTCGGCTTCGGCGCGCAGGCGCGCTTCCTCGGCCTCGCGCTGGCGGCGCTTCTCGGCGAGTTCCTCTTCCTGCTTGCGCATGGCCTCGGCCTCGCGGCTGGCCTCTTCCTCGCGGCGGCGCAGCTCGGCTTCCTCCTGGGCGGCCGCGGCAGCGGCGTCCAGCGGGGATTCCTCGGCGGTCTCGTCGTCACGCTTGACGAACACGCGCTTCTTGCGCACCTCGACCTGGATCGTGCGCGCCTTGCCGCTCGCGTCGGCCTGCTTGATCTCGCTGGTCGACTTGCGCGTGATGGTGATCTTCTTGCGCTCTGCGCCCGAGCTGCCGTGCAGCGTACGCAAGTGGTCGAGCAGCCGCTCCTTGTCTGCGTCGTTCAGCGCTTCCTCGGCCGCCTTCTTGGCGACGCCCGCGGCCTGCAGCTGTTCGAGCAGCGTTGCGACGGGGCGATTCAGCTCCGTTGCAAGCTGGGCGACGGTGGTCACTGCCATTTGAGAGATTCCTTGCTCGTTGTTCCGGGCGTTCGATGGGTCGATGGGCGGTTGATCAGGCGTTGCCGGCGAACCAGTGTTCGCGAGCCTTCATGATCAGCGCCTTGGCGTTCGCGTCGTCGACCCCGGTCAGTTCCATGAGCTCGTCGACCGCCAGGTCGGCGAGTTCGTCGCGCGTGTGAACGCCGCCGTCCGCCAGCTTCCCGATCAGCTCGGGCGTCAGTCCGTCGAGGTCGCGCAGGTCCTGCGACACCTCGTCCACCCGTTCTTCGCGGGCGATTTCCATGGTGAGCAGCGCATCCTTGGCGCGCGTCCGCAGCTCGTTGACGGTGTCCTCGTCGAAGCCCTCGATCTCGAGCATCTCCTGCAAGGGCACGAAGGCGACCTGCTCGAGGCTCGTGAAGCCTTCCTCGATCAGGATGTCGGCGACTTCCTCGTCGACGTCCAGCTTCTCGACGAACAGGGCGCGGACGCTGCCCGATTCCTCGGCCTGCTTGGCGGCCGATTCCTCGGCCGTCATGATGTTGATGCGCCAGCCGGTGAGATCCGACGCGAGGCGCACGTTCTGGCCGCCGCGGCCGATGGCGATCGCGAGGTTCTCCTCGTCGACGACCACGTCCATCGCGTGCTTCTCCTCGTCGACCACGATCGACTGCACGTTGGCCGGCGCCAGCGCGCCGATGACGAACTGGGCCGGATCCTCGCTCCACAGCACGATGTCGACGCGCTCGCCGGCGAGCTCGTTGGTGACCGCCGTGACGCGCGAGCCGCGCACGCCGACGCAGGTGCCGATGGGGTCGACGCGCTTGTCGTGCGACAGCACGGCGATCTTGGCGCGCGAGCCCGGGTCGCGGGCGCAGCTCTTGATCTCCAGCAGGCCCTGCTCGATCTCGGGGACCTCCTGCGCGAACAGCTCCACCATGAAGCCGGGCGCGCTGCGGGACAACATGATCTGGGGACCGCGGGCCGTGGGATCAACCCCCGCGATGAACGCGCGAACGCGGTCGCCGGAGCGCAGGTTCTCCTTCGGGATCATCTCGCCGCGCTTCAGGCGGCCCTCGACGCGGCCCGACTCGACGATGATGTCGCCCTTGTCCAGGCGCTTGACCGTGCCGACGAAGATGCGCTCGCCGCGCGACAGGAAGTCGTTGAGCAGCTGCTCGCGCTCGGCGTCGCGGATCTTCTGCAGGATGACCTGCTTGGCGGCCTGCGCGCCGATGCGGCCGATCGGCACCGATTCGATCGGCTCCTCGATGTAGTCGTCGACCTCGATGTCGGGGATCTGCTCCTGGGCCTCGAACAGCAGGATCTCGGCGTCGGGGATCTGCAGGCCGGCCTCGCTCGGGACGACGTGCCAGCGGCGGTAGGTGTCGTAGTCGCCCGTCTCGCGATCGACGGACACGCGGATGTCCACGTCGGCACCGTGAAGCTTCTTGGTGGCCGAGGCGAGCGCGGCTTCGACCGCACCGAACACGATATCGCGTTCGACGGTCTTCTCGCGCGAGATCGCGTCCACCAACATCAGCATTTCGCGGTTCATTCTTCTTGACCTCCGTCGTCGGATTGAGCACCTTGGTCAGGCGCGGCGGAGGGCTCCGCCTTGCGGCGGCGACCCTTGAAGTCGAGCACCGGCACGAGCCGGGCCTCTCGCAATTCGTCCAGCGTGAAGTCGAGCACCTGCTCGACGTCGACGTCCTCGGCCTCGGGCTCGCCCGTCGCCGCCTGCGCGGCGCGCTGCCGGGCGAGCGCCTTGGCCTTGGTCTTGCTCGGCGCCTCGGGGGCGGGCAGCACGATGCGCCAACCGCCTTCGCGGGCGAGCAGCTCGCCGGCGAACCGCTTGCGGCCCTGGAACGGCACCTTCAGCACCAGCTCGACCTGCGAACCGGTGAAGCGCGCGAAGTCCTCGGGGCGCTTGAGCGGGCGGTCGAGGCCGGGCGAGGTCACCTCGAGGCGGGCGTAGTCGACGTTCTCCACCTCGAGCACGTACTGCAGCTGGCGCGTGACCGCCTCGCAGTCTTCCACCAGCACGAACTCGGCATCCCCGGTGGGATAGGTCTTGCCCGGCAGGCGGTCGATCGTCACGCGCAGCGTCCCCCCGCCCGTGCGCTCGACGTCGACCAGGTCATAGCCCATGCCTGCGACGGTGCGTTCCACGGCCGTGTTCCCGCTCATGTTGTTCGAGGTGCCAGTCAAGTACGTCGGTCGATCGTTCGTTGATGAAAAGCTCGCGCCCAAAAAGCCGCAAAGGCCCCTGAGGACCCTTGCAATTTGCGTCGGTACCGCGCGGAAGATCTCGCTTCCGCCCGGCCCGTCAGGTTCTTGTTGCTGATGTGGGGACACCGGTCATATTTCACGACCCGGATGGCGCGGCAAAAAAAATGGGCAGAACTCGTATCCGCCCACCTCTTGCGCCGTGTCGCCGGGCGCTCGTCCAACCAGCTGCCCAGCCACCATCACGGACGAATCCGGTAGTCCATACTCCAGCGAAGCTCGTATTATAGCCTGCAAGAGCCATACCGGCAACCCGCGCGGTGCCACAATGGCCTGATCAGCAACAATCCGGAGACCGCATGGGATTCCTCGCCGGCAAACGACTGCTCATCACGGGCGTCCTGAACAACCGCTCGATCGCCTATGGCGTGGCCAGGGCCTGCCATCGCGAGGGCGCCGAGCTGGCCTTCAGCTACCAGGGCGAGCGCTTCAAGGAGCGCATCACCGAGTATGCCGCCGAATTCGGCTCGACCCTCGTCTTCGAGTGCGACGTCGGCAGCGACGAGCAGATCGCCCGCCTGTTCGCCGACCTGAAGACGGCCTGGCCCGAGGGCTTCGACGGCTTCCTGCACTCGATCGGCTTCGCGCCGCGCGAGGCCATCGCGGGCGAGTTCCTCGACGGCCTGTCGCGCGAGGCCTTCCGCATCGCGCACGACATCTCGGCCTACAGCTTCCCGGCGATGGCCAAGGCGGGCCTGCCGCAGCTGCGCGACCGCAGCGCCCTGCTCACGCTCAGCTACCTCGGCGCCGTGCGCGCCGTGCCGGCCTACAACACCATGGGCCTGGCCAAGGCCTCGCTCGAGGCCAGCGTGCGCTACCTCGCCGCCAACCTGGGGCCCAAGGGCATCCGCGTCAACGGCATCTCGGCCGGCCCGATCAAGACGCTCGCCGCCTCCGGCATCAAGGGCTTCGGCAAGCTGCTCGGCGTGTTCGAGGACAACGCGCCGCTGCGCCGCACGGTGACGATCGACGACGTGGGCAACGTCGCGGCGTTCCTGTTCTCCGACCTGTCGGCCGGCATGACCGCCGGCATCTCGTACGTCGACGCCGGGTTCAGCGAGGTGATGGGCGGCGGGAACCTGCTCGACGCCGAATAGGGCAGACCGGGAGCGTTACCCGGAGACTGGCCGGACCGGCCTCCGGCCCGTCCCGATGTTCGTCGCAGTCGGACTTCCGGGAACACGGGGACAGCCCGGAGGCCAGTCCCCCCACAGCGGCATCGGCCATGCCGCAAGGCCGCATCCGCCCGCCTCAGAGCTCGTCGAGCGCCCGGGCCGCCCCGATCAGGGCAGGCGAGGTCTCGGCGTGGATGACGAAGGTGGGAATGCCGGCGAGCAGGCGTTCGCGCATCCGGCCCTTGGCGAGGAAGCGCTCGCGGAAGGTCGAGCGGTCGATCCAGTCGCCCAGGCGCGGCACGATCCCGCCGCCGATGTACATCCCGCCGCGCGCGCCCAGCGTCAGCGCCAGGTTGCCGGCGACGCTGCCGAGGCGGGCGAAGAACAGCTCGACCGCCTCGACGCAGTGCGCGTCGCTGCCGGCCAGCGCCGCGGTGGTGACGCCGGCCGGGTCGAGCGCGGCGGCGACGACGCGGTCGAGGTCGCACAGCGCCTCGTACAGGTTGACCAGGCCCTGGCCCGACAGCGCCCGCTCCGCCGAGGCATGGCCGAAGCGCGCGCGCAGCGCGGCGACGACCGCGTCCTCGCGGGCCGTCGCCGGCGCCAGGCTGACGTGTCCGCCCTCGCCGCCCAGCGGCACCCAGTGCGCGCTGCCCGGCACGCGCAGCAGCCCCGACACGCCGAGCCCCGTGCCGGCCCCCACCAGCCCCACCGCCGACAGCGGATCCGCGACGCCCTCGCCCACCTGGCGCACGTGCTCGGCCTCGAGGCCGGGCAGCGAGAGCGCCAGCGCGGTGAAGTCGTTGACCACCAGGAAGCGCTCGAAGCCGACCTCGCGCCGCACGGCCTCGATCGAGAACGCCCAGTGCGAGTTGGTCATCTGCACGTGGTCGCCGACCACCGGGTTGGCGATGCCGATCGCGCCCTGGCGCGGGCGCAGGCCGGCGGGCAGCTGGCCCAGGTAGGCCTTGATCGCGTCGCCGAAGGTGGCGTGGTCCTCGACCCGGTAGGTCACCACCTGCGTCGGCGCGGCGCCGGGCGCCTCCTGCAGCGCGAAGCGCGCGTTGGTGCCGCCGATGTCGCCGGCGAGGCGGGGGAAGGACGGGGTGCGGTCTGCGGTCATGGCGCGGAGTTTACTGAGAGCCGGTTACCGGGCGGGCACAAGGCGCGGCGCCGCGAACCACCGACTGCGGCGGGCACGCGGCGTGCGTCCGCGTCGACACAAACGCCTCCCGAGGGTAAAGAAGGTTGAAACCAGGAACATCGCTCCCGTAATCGGGCTCGACGTTTGCTATGGTGTCGCGCGTTCGCGGCGGCAAGGGTCGCCGCGCCGCCTCGCGACGCCCCGGCAGCAGCCGCCGCCACCCCCCGGGTACGACGCCGACCAAGGACCGAGATGGAACAACAACGACCGCCCCGCGGCGACGACGCCGCCCCTGCGCAGCCGGCGGCGCCTGCGCCCACCGCCCCGAAGAAGCCCCGCCGCTGGCTGGGCACCACCATCGCGGTGCTCCTCGTCGCCGGCCTCGGCGCCCTGGCCTGGCACCTCACCCATCCCGCGGCGGCCGGCGGCCGACCCGGGGCCGCCGGCGGCCCCGGCGGCGCCCGCGGCGGCCGCGCCGGTCCGCCCGCGACCACCGTCGGCGTCGCCGCCGCCACCCGGGCCGACATCCCCGTGACCATCGACGCCCTCGGCACCGTCACCCCCTCGGCCACGGTGACGGTGACGCCCCAGGTCTCGGGCGTGCTGACCAAGGTCGCCTTCCAGGAAGGCCAGATGGTCAAGGCAGGCCAGCTGCTCGCCACCATCGACCCGCGCCCCTTCGAGCTGGCGCTGATGCAGGCCCAGGGCCAGCAGGTGCGCGACGAGGCCCAGCTCGACGCCGCCCGGGTCACGCTGCAGCGCTACCAGGCGCTGCTGGCGCAGGACTCCATCGCGCGCCAGGACGTCGACACCCAGGCCGCCCTCGTCAAGCAGCTCGAGGGCACCGTCCTCGGCGACAAGGCCGCGGTCGGCACCGCGAGGCTGAACCTGACGTGGTCGAAGATCACCGCCCCGGTGGCGGGCCGCGTCGGCCTGCGCACGGTGGACGTGGGCAACCTCGTGAGCGCCGGCGGCGCCACGGGCGTGGCTGTCATCACCGAGCTCGCGCCGATCGACGTCGAGTTCGCCGTGCCGCAGGACCGCATCCCGCAGGTGCAGCAGCGCATCGCCGGCGGCGCCACGCTGCAGGTCACCGCCTTCGACCGCACGCGCACGCAGACGCTGGACACCGGCGTCTTCCTGTCGCTGAACAACCAGACCGACGTCTCCACCGGCACGGTCAAGGCCAAGGCGCGCTTCGCGAACGCGCGCAACACGCTGTTCCCGTCCCAGTTCGTGAATGTGCGCGTGCTCGCCGACACGGTCAAGGGCGCCACGGTCGTGCCCGTCACGGCGCTGCGCCACGGGCCCAACGGCGACTTCGTCTACGTGCTGGCCGAGGCCGACCGCACCGTCTCGCTGCGCACCGTGACCCAGGGCCTGCAGACGGCCGACGCGGTGCAGATCACCGCCGGCCTCCAGGTCGGCGAGAAGGTCATCACCGAAGGCGCCGACCGCCTGAAGGATGGCGCCAAGGTGGTGCTGCCGGGCGACGCACCCGCCTCCGGCGCGGCCGGCGGCCGCCACCGCGGGGCGGCGTCGGGCGCCTCGGGCGCCTCGGGCGGCTTCTTCGGCCACCGGCGCCACGCGGCATCCGGGCCGGTCGAGCCGGCCTCGGCGAACGACGAGCTCAACCCCGCGAGCCGCCCGCGCGACGGCCGCCGCGCCAGCGACAACGCGTCCTGACGCGCCCCCCGAACGCGCCCCCCCGGCCATGAGTCCGTCCAGACCCTTCATCGAGCGCCCCGTCGCGACCTCGCTGCTCATGCTCGCGATCGTGCTCGCGGGCATCGTCGGCTTCCAGTTCCTGCCGCTCTCCGCCCTGCCCCAGGTCGACTACCCGACGATCCAGGTGCAGACCCTGTACCCCGGCGGCAGCCCGGAGGTGATGAGCCGCACGGTCACCGCGCCGCTCGAGAAGCAGTTCGGCCAGATGTCCGGCCTGCAGCGCATGGGCTCGACCAGCGCCGCCGGCGTCTCGCTCATCACGCTGCAGTTCAACCTCGGCCTGTCGCTCGACGTCGCCGAGCAGGAGGTGCAGGCCGCCATCAACGCCGGCAACTCGCTTCTGCCGGCCGACCTGCCGGCGCCGCCGGTCTACGCCAAGGTCAACCCGGCCGACGCGCCGGTGCTGACGCTCTCGGTCAGCTCGAAGTCGATGCCGCTGCCCGACGTGCAGAACCTGGTCAACACGCGGCTCGCGCAGAAGATCAGCCAGGTGAGCGGGGTCGGCCTCGTCACGCTCGCCGGCGGGCAGCGCCCGGCGATGCGCATCCAGGCCGACACGCGCGCGATGGCCTCCTACGGCATCGATCTGTCGTCGCTGCGCACCGCCATCACCAACGCGAACGCCAACTCGGCCAAGGGCAGCTTCGACGGGGCGGCGCGCGCCTACGCGATCAACGCCAACGACCAGCTCGTCACGGTGGACGACTATCGCCGCCTGATCGTCGCCTACAAGAACGGCGCGCCGGTGCGCCTGTCGGACATCGCGCAGGTCGTCGACTCGGCCGAGAACCTGCGCCTGGCCGCCTGGGCCAGCGAGACCCCGGCCATCATCGTCAACGTGCAGCGCCAGCCCGGCGCCAACGTGATCCAGACGGTCGACCAGATCAAGAAGCAGCTGCCCGACCTCACCGCCTCGCTGCCCGCCGCGCTCGAGGTGCGGGTGCTGGCCGACCGCACCACCGGCATCCGCGCCTCGGTCGAGCACGTCGAGGTCGAGCTGGTGCTGGCGGTGGTGCTGGTCGTGCTGGTGATCTTCGCCTTCCTGCACAGCCTGCGCGCCACCGTCATCGCCAGCCTCGCGGTGCCGATCTCCCTGGTCGGCACCTGCGGCGTGATGTACCTGCTCGGGTACAGCCTCAACAACCTGAGCCTGATGTCGCTCACGATCGCCACCGGCTTCGTGGTCGACGACGCGATCGTCATGATCGAGAACATCTCGCGCTACGTCGAGGAGGGCGAGCGGCCCATGGCGGCGGCGCTCAAGGGCGCGGCGCAGATCGGCTTCACCATCGTGTCGCTGACCGTCTCGCTGATCGCGGTGCTGATCCCGCTGCTGTTCATGGGCGACGTGGTCGGCCGCCTGTTCCGCGAGTTCGCGGTCACGCTGGCCGTCACCATCCTCATCTCCGCGGTCGTCTCGCTCACGCTGGTGCCGATGATGTCGGCGCGCCTGCTGCGCCCCGAGAGCGAACAGCACGGCCTGTCGCACCGCATCCAGGCGGGCTTCGACTGGGTCATCGCGCGCTACGACCGCGGCCTGGTGTGGGTGCTCGGGCACCAGGTGCTGACGCTGCTGATCGCACTGGCCACCTTCGCGCTGACCGCGGTGCTGTACCTCGCCATCCCCAAGGGCCTGTTCCCCACCCAGGACACCGGCCAGCTGCAGGCGCGCATCCAGGCCGCCGAGTCGGTGAGCTTCGAGCGCATGTCGCAGCTGCAGCAGGCCGCGGCGAAGGCGCTGCTGGCCGACCCGGCGGTGGACAACCTCGCCTCCTTCGTCGGCGTCGACGGCGCCAACAACACCATGCTCAACACCGGCAGCATGCTGGTGAACCTGAAGCCCGGCCGCCAGGGCACGCGCGACGAGATCACCGAGCGCCTGCGCGAGCGCGTCGCGCGCGTGGCCGGCGTCACGCTGTACCTGCAGCCCACGCAGGACCTGACCATCGACTCCGACACCGGGCCCACCCAGTACCGCGTCTCGCTGGAGGGCGCCGACGACGCCACCGTCGCCCTGTGGGCGACGAAGCTGGTCGCCCGCCTGCAGGACGACGCCCAGGTGCGCAACGCGATCACCGACGTCGGCGCCACGGGCCTCGCGCTCGAGGTCGACATGGACCGCGACACGGCCTCGCGGCTGGGCATCAGCGCCGCCAACGTCGACGACGCGCTCTACAGCGCCTTCGGCCAGCGCATCGTCTCGACCATCTTCACCGAGACCAACCAGTACCGCGTGATCCTCGAGGCCCGCTCCGACCAGGCGATGTCGGGCGACTCGCTCGCCAACCTGCAGGTCGTCACCAGCGGGGGCACGCCCACGCCGCTGTCGGCCTTCGCCAGCGTGCGCCAGGTGCAGGCGCCGCTGCAGGTCACGCACGTCGCGCAGTACCCGGCGACCACGATCGGCTTCGACACCGCGCCCGGGGTCTCGCTCGGCACCGCGGTCGACTCGATCCGCCGGGCCGCGGCCGACATCGGCCTGCCCAAGAGCGTCACGCTGACGCCGCTCGGCGCCGCGGGCGCGTACGAGAAGTCGCTGTCGAACCAGCTCTGGCTGATCCTCGCGGCGGTGATCTGCGTGTACATCGTGCTGGGCGTGCTCTACGAGAGCTACGTGCACCCGCTGACCATCCTCTCGACCCTGCCCTCGGCCGGCGTGGGCGCGCTGCTGGCGTTGATGCTGGCGGGCTCCGACCTGGGCGTGATCGGCATCATCGGCATCATCCTGCTGATCGGCATCGTGAAGAAGAACGCGATCATGATGATCGACTTCGCCATCGACGCCGAGCGCAACGAGGGCAAGTCGCCCGAGGAGGCGATCCACCAGGCCGCGCTGCTGCGCTTCCGCCCCATCCTGATGACGACGATGGCGGCGCTGTTCGCCGCGGTGCCGCTGATGTTCGGCTGGGGCGAGGGCGCGGAGCTGCGCCACCCGCTGGGCCTGTCCATCTTCGGCGGCCTGCTGGTGAGCCAGCTGCTGACGCTGTTCACGACGCCCGTCATCTACCTCTGGTTCGACCGCCTCGGCCAGCGCCTGAAGGCGCGCTTCGGCGGCGACGACGAGGACGAGGACGGGGAGCGGCCCGCGCTGCCCGCGCCGGAGCAGCGCCTCGCGCTCCCCGGCCCCGAGGAGCGCCCGCTGCTGCCGGGTCCGGCCGGAGGCGGCCGGTGAACCTCTCCTCGCCCTTCGTCAAGCGGCCCATCGCCACGGTGCTGCTCACCGCCGGCGTGGCGCTGGCCGGCATCGCGGCGTTCTTCGTGCTGCCGGTCGCGCCGCTGCCGCAGGTCGACTACCCGGCGATCTCGGTCTCGGCCAGCATCCCGGGCGCGAGCCCCGAGACCATGGCCTCCAGCGTCGCCACGCCGCTGGAGCGGCGCCTGGGCGTGATCTCGGGCGTCAACGAGATGACCTCGTCCAGCGGCACCGGCTCGACCCGCGTGAGCCTGCAGTTCGACCTGAGCCGCGACATCGACGGCGCCGCGCGCGAGGTGCAGGCCGCGATCAACGCCGCGCGCGTCGACCTGCCGACCACGCTCAAGAGCAACCCGACCTACCGCAAGGCCAACCCGTCGGACGCGCCGGTCATCATCCTCGCGCTCACCTCCCAGGCGCGTTCGCCGCAGCAGATCTACGACGAGGTCTCCAACGTCGTGCAGCAGAAGGTGGCGCAGGTGAGCGGCGTGGGCGACGTCGAGATCGGCGGCGGCTCGCTGCCCGCCGTGCGCATCGACCTCAACACGCTCGCGCTGAACAACCTCGGCATCCCCGCCGAGGACGTGCGCGCCGCGATCCAGGCCTCCAACGCGACGCGGCCCAAGGGCAGCGTCGAGGGCCACGGCCAGCGCCTGCAGATCTACACCGCGCAGCCCGGCCACACCGCGGCCGAGTACCGGCCGCTGGTGGTCTCGTGGCGCAACGGCGCCGCGGTGCACCTGTCGGACGTCGCGACCGTCTCCGACGGCCCCGAGGACGTGCGCACGCTGGGCCTGTTCAACGGCAGCCCCGCCGTCATCGTGCTGGTGACGATGCAGCCGGGCGCGAACGTGATCGACACCGTCGACGGGGTGCGTGCGCTGCTGCCCGAGCTCGAGGCGCAGCTGCCGCACGACATCAGGATCTCGGTCGCCTCCGACCGCACCACCTCCATCCGCGCCTCGCTGCGCGAGGTCGAGCTCACGCTGCTCATCTCCGTCGCGCTGGTGGTGCTGGTGGTGGGGGTCTTCCTGCACAGCCTGCGCGCGACGCTGGTGCCGGGCATCGCCACCATCGTCTCGCTGCTGGGCACCTTCGGCGTAATGTACCTGCTGAAGTTCAGCCTGGACAACCTCAGCCTGATGGCGCTGACGGTGGCCACCGGCTTCGTGGTGGACGACGCCATCGTGGTGCTGGAGAACACCAGCCGCCACATCGAGCAGGGCATGAACCGCTTCCAGGCGGCGCTGACGGGGGCGAAGGAGGTCGGCTTCACGGTGCTGTCGATCAGCCTCTCGCTGATCGCGGTCTTCATCCCGCTGCTGTTCATGGGCGGCCAGCCGGGACGGCTGTTCCGCGAGTTCGCGGTGACGCTGTCGGCGGCGGTGATGATCTCGCTCGTGGTCTCGCTCACCACCACGCCGATGATGTGCGCGTGGCTGCTCGACCGCAACCGCGAGGGCGAGAAGAAGCGCGAGCGGCGCAGGAGCCTGTTCACGCGCGTCACCGAGCGCGGCTTCGAGGGCCTGCTCGCCGCCTACGCGCGCGCGCTCGACTGGGCGCTGGCGTCCAGCGGCACCGTGATGGTGATCCTGGGCCTGGTCGTGGCGCTCAACGTGTGGCTGTTCATCGCGGTGCCCAAGGGCTTCTTCCCGCAGCAGGACTCCGGGCAGCTCAACGGCGGACTGCGCGCCGACCAGAGCATCTCGTTCGCGGTGATGCAGGGCAAGCTGCGCGAGCTCGTCGACATCATCCGCGCCGACCCGGCGGTCGACGCCGTGGTCGGCTTCACCGGCGGCTCGCGCGCGGGCGGCGGCTTCGTCTTCGTCAACCTCAAGCCCGTGGGCCAGCGCAAGGACGGCGGCCAGGCGGTGATCGCGCGCCTGCGACCGCAGCTGGCCAAGCTGACCGGCATCTCGCTGTTCCTCAACCCGGTGCAGGACCTGCGCATGGGCGGGCGCCAGACCAACTCCACCTACCAGTACACGCTCAAGAGCGACAACCAGGCCGACCTCAAGACCTGGGCCGGCAAGCTGGCCGAAGCGCTCAAGGCCGACGAGCGCCTGACCGACGTCGACACCGACACCCAGGAGAACGGCGTCGAGGCGTTCGTCACCATCGACCGCGACGCCGCCGCGCGCCAGGGCCTCACCAACAAGGACGTGGACAACGCGCTCTACGACGCCTTCGGCCAGCGCCAGGTGGCCACCATCTACGACTCGCTCAACCAGTACCACGTCGTCATGGAGGCCAGCCCCAACCTGGCCCAGACGCCGGCCGCGCTGGCCGACGTGCGCGTCGCCGGCGGCCTGGTCGCGCCCGGCACGCCGGCCACGGCGGCGAGCACGGCGCAGAGCGCCAACCCGAGCTCGCGCGACGCCTCCACCGGCGCCAGCATCAACACCTCGGCCAAGACCATGGTGCCGCTGACCTCGCTCGCCAGCTTCAGCGAGGACTCGGCGCGCGCCAGCGTCAACCACCAGGACGGCGAACTCGCCACCACGGTCTCGTTCAACCTGGCCGAGGGCACGACGCTGGGCCAGGCGCGCCAGGCGGTCGAGGCCGCGACCGACGCGATCCACATGCCGGTCAACGTGCGCGGCAGCTTCCAGGGCACGGCCGCGGCGCAGCAGCAGAACCAGAGCCAGCAGCCGCTGCTGATCGCGGCCGCGCTGGTGGTGATCTACATCGTGCTCGGCGTGCTCTACGAGAGCCTGGTGCACCCGGTGACGGTGCTGTCCACCCTGCCCTCGGCCGGCGTCGGCGCCGTGCTGGCGCTGATGCTGTTCGGCATGGAGTTCTCGCTCATCGCGTTGATCGGCGTCTTCCTGCTGATCGGCATCGTGAAGAAGAACGCCATCCTCATCATCGACTTCGCGCTCGAGGCCGAGCGCTCACGCGGGATCTCGGCCACCGAGGCCGTGCGCGAGGCCTGCCTGCTGCGCTTCCGCCCCATCCTGATGACCACGCTCGCCGCGGGCCTCGGCGCCCTGCCGCTCGCCATCGGCTTCGGCGAGGGCGCCGAGCTGCGCCAGCCGCTGGGCATCGCCATCATCGGCGGGCTCGTCGCCAGCCAGTTGCTGACGCTGCTGACGACGCCGGTGGTCTACCTGCTGCTCGACAAGCTGCGCGGACGCGGCCGCGACGAGCGCCACCTGGCGCGCCACGCCGACCCGGCGCCGGAGCCGGCGCCATGACTGGAAACCCGATGACCCCGACCCTTCGCCGCAGCGCCGCCGCGGCCCTCGCCGCGCTGCTCGGCGCCTGCAGCCAGATCCCGCCCTACCAGCCGCCGACGACCGCCACGCCCGCCCGCTGGGGCGAGACCGCGCCCGGCTGGATGGCCGCCGCGCCCGCCGACACGCTCGCGCGCGGCCCCTGGTGGACGCTGTTCGGCGATCCGGTGCTCGACGACCTGGCCGCGCAGGTGGCGGTGAACAACCAGAACGTCGCCGCCGCGGCGGCGGCGGTCGCGCAGTCGCAGGCGCTGGTGCGCGAGCAGCGCGCCGCGCTCTTTCCCACGCTCGGCATCGACGCCGGCGCGCAGCGCGCGGGCGCGGGCGGCGGCGGCCCGGCGGCCAACCAGTTCACGCTCGGCCTGGGCGCGAGCTGGGAGCCCGACCTCTGGGGCCGGGTGGGCGCGGGCGTCAGCGCCGCCGGCGCGCAGGCGCAGGCGAGCCAGGCCGAACTGGCCAACGCCACGCTGTCCGCGCAGTCGGCCTTCGTCGCCGACTACCTGAGCCTGCGCGAGGCCGATGCCGAGATCGCGCTCATCCGGGACACCGTCGCCGGCTACCAGCGCGCGCTGACGATCACGCAGAACCGCTACGCCGCCGCCATCGCACAGAAGAGCGACGTGCTCCAGGCGCAGACCCAGCTCGCCGGCGCGCAGGCCGACCTGGCCGCCGAGGTGCAGACGCGCGCGCAGCTGGCGCACGCCATGGCCGTCCTGCTGGGGCGGGCGCCGGCCGACTTCACGCTGCCGGCCGGCGACTGGAAGTCCACGGTCGTGCCGGGCATCCCGCCGGACGTGCCGTCCGGGCTGCTGCAGCGCCGGCCCGACATCGCCGCCGCCGAGCGCGCCGTCGCCGCCGCCAACGCCAACGTCGGCGTCGCGCGCAGCGCCTGGTTCCCGTCCTTCACGCTCAGCGCGTCGGGCGGCCAGGGCGCGGCGCGGCTCGGCGACCTGTTCCAGGCGTCGGCGACGACCTGGTCCTTCGGGCTGGCCATCGCCGAGACGATCTTCGACGCCGGCGCGCGCAGCGCCGCCACCGACGCCGCGCGCGCGAGCTGGGAGCAATCGGTGGCGCAGTACCGGCAGACCGTGCTCTCGGCCTTCCAGGCGGTCGAGGACCTGCTGTCGGCCTCCGGCTCGCTCGAGCAGCAGCAGGCGCTGCGCAAACAGGCCTCCGAGGCCGCCGACCAGACCGAGCAGCAGATGCTCAACCGCTACCGCCAGGGCCTGGTGGCCTACACCGACGTCGTCTCCGCCCAGGCAACCGCCTACAGCGCCCGGCGCACCCTGCTGCAGGTCTCGCTCCAACGCCAGACGACGGCCGTCTCGCTGATCGCCGCGCTGGGCGGCGGCTGGAACGCCGCCCGGATGGATTCCTGATCGGGGCGGGTGGGGACTGGCCTCCGGCCTGTCCCCGTGTTCCGCCGGGCCACCGATGCGAAAGCAGGGGCAGGCCGAAGTCCGGTCCCCGCCGCGCATACTCCGCCCATGCACGACGATCCCGACGGCCGCGCCTTCACCGCCGCCTTCCTGCACGCCTTCGAGTCCCTCGACCTGGCCCGCTTCGCCGCCTGCTTCGCCGACGACGCGACCGTGTTCTTCCCGGCGCCCGAGCCACCGGCCCGCGTGAGCGGTCGCGCCGCGATCACGCGCCGCTTCGAGCAGGTGTTCGCCGCCATCCGCGCCGACTGCGGGCGCAGCGCCGCGCCGTGGCACGACCTGGCGCCCGTCGACCTGCAGGCGCGCGCGCTCGGACCCGACGCGGCCCTCGTCACCTTCGAGCTGCGCAACCCCGTGCGCCTCGCGCGCCGCACCCTGGTGCTGCGCCGCCAGCCCGACGGCTGGCGCATCCTCCACCTGCATGCCTCCAACGACGGCACGGCGGCGTGACGCTGCAGTCGCGTGTGCGGCCCGCGGCCCCTAGAATGCCCGCGATGGACATGAGCCACGACGACGCCTTCGCATGATCCGCTGCCCGCGCCCGGCGCCCTACCTCCTGACGGGGCTCGCCTGCGCCACGGCCGTGGCCGCGGCGCAGGCGCCCGCGGCCGGCTTCAAGGTGCTGCACGAGTTCCGCGGCCCCGAGGGCGCCGGCCCGGTCGGCGGGCTCACGCTGGGCCCGGACGGCGCCCTGTACGGCACCACCGTCGACAAGGGCGCCTACAGCGGCGGCACCCTGTTCCGCATCTCCACCGACGGCAGCACCCTGCAGAAGCTGCACGACTTCGGCGGCCCCGGCGGCGACGGCGCCGAGCCCCACGACGACACGCTCCACATCGCGCCCGACGGTACGGTGTACGGCACCACGCTCAAGGGCGGCGCCGCCGACGCCGGCACCCTCTTCGGCTGGCGCCCCGACGGCGCCTACGCGCGCTTCTACAGCTTCGGCGCCGACGGCGGCGAGACCGGCCGCGAGCCGCGCTCCGGCCTCGTGCGCGGCCCCGACGGCGGCCTCTACGGCACGGCCAGCATCGGCGGCGACCGCGTCTGCCGCTCCGGCGTCGGCTGCGGCACCATCTTCCGCTTCGACCCCGCCACGCGCACCGTGCGCACCGTCTACGCGCTGCGCACCGACGACCTGCTGAGCTACCCCTGGGGCACGCCCGTCATCCAGGGCGACACCCTCGCCGTCACCGCCCACGGCGTCACCGACAACGGCGGCCCCTTCACCGTGCGCCGCGACGGCCGCGGCTTCAGCCCCGTGGCCATCGGCTTCGGCGCCACCCAGTTCGCCGCCGCCGTCGCGCGCGACGCCAACGGCCTGCTCTGGGGGGTCTCGCTCAACGACTCGGGCGATACCCAGGGCACCATCTTCAGCGTCGACGGCCGCGGCGACTTCAGCCCGCACTTCAGCTTCAGCGGCCGCGACGGCGCCGCGCCCTACGGCCGCCTGCTCTTCGAGGGCGGCTTCCTCTACGGCACCACCGCCGCCGGCGGCAAGTTCGGCTGCGGCACCGTCTTCCGCTACGCCCGCGGCGCCGGCCGCGTCCAGACCCTGCACGACTTCGACTGCAAGGACGGCAACGCGCCCCTGGCCGGCCTCGTCAGCGACGGGCGCGGGAACCTGTACGGCACGACCAGCGCCGGCGGACGGTTCCAGAACGGTACCGTCTTCCGCATCCGGCCCTGAATCCGCCGCCGGGACAGGCCGGAGGCCAGTCCCCGCCGCCCCCGCTACTTGGCGTCGCGCACGCAGTCGACGAAGTAGTGGCGGCGACCGAAGCTGTCGTCCTCGGTCACGAGGCCGTGCACGTCGGTGTCGAAGCCGGGGAAGCGCTCGTTGAACTCGCGCACGAACTGCAGGTAGGCGAGGATCTTGCGGTTGAAGCGCTCGCCCGGGATCAGCAGCGGGATGCCCGGCGGATACGGAGTCACCAGCGCGCTGGTGATGCGGCCCTCGAGCTCGTCGATGGCCACGCGCTCGGTGTCGCGATGCGCGATGCGGGCGTAGGCCTCGGACGGGTTCATCGCCGGCTGCAGGTCGGACAGGTACATGTCCGTCGTCAGGCGCGCGATGTCGCCCTGCGCGTACATCTCGTGGATCGCCTGGCTGAGGTCGCGCAGGCCCATGCGCTCGTAGCGCGGGTGGGCGTCGCAGAACTCGGGCAGGATGCGCCAGAGCGGCGCGTTCTTGTCGTAGTCGTCCTTGAACTGCTGCAGCGCGGCCAGCAGCGTGTTCCAGCGGCCCTTGGTGATGCCGATCGTGAACATGATGAAGAACGAGTACAGGCCCGTCTTCTCCACCACGATGCCGTGCTCGGCCAGGTACTTGGTGACGATGGACGCCGGGATGCCGGACTTGTCGAAGTCGCCGTTCACGCCGAGGCCCGGCGTGATGACCGTGCTCTTGATCGGGTCGAGCATGTTGAAGCCCGGCGCGAGGTTGCCGAAGCCGTGCCAGGACTCGTTGGCGCCCAGCTTCCAGTCGGCCGCCTCGCCGATGCCTTCCTCCGCCAGCTTGTCCGGGCCCCAGACCTTGAACCACCAGTCGGTGCCGAACTCGTCCTCGATCTTGCGCATCGCGCGCCGGAAGTCGAGCGCCTCCTTCAGGCTCTCCTCCACCAGCGCCGTGCCGCCCGGCTCCTCCATCATCGCCGCGGCGACGTCGCACGACGCGATGATCGCGTACTGCGGCGAGGTCGACGTGTGCATCAGGTAGGCCTCGTTGAAGAGGTGGCGGTCGAGCTTGCGCGTCTGCGAATCCTGCACCAGCACCTGCGAGGCCTGCGACAGGCCCGCGAGCAGCTTGTGCGTCGACTGCGTCGCGTAGACCATCGCCTCCTTCGGGCGCGTGCGCGCCTTGCCCATCGCGTGGTAGACGCTGTAGAAGTCGTGGAAGGCCGCGTGCGGCAGCCAGGCCTCGTCGAAGTGCAGCGTGTCGATCCAGCCGTCCAGCAGGCCCTTGATGGTCTCGGTGTTGTAGACCACGCCGTCGTACGTGCTCTGCGTGAGCGTCATGATGCGCGGCTTCACCTTCTTCGGATCCACCCCTTCGAGCAGCGGGTTGGCCGCGATCTTGCGCTCGATCGCCTCGCGCGTGAACTCCGACTGCGGGATCGGGCCGATGATGCCGTAGTGGTTGCGCGTCGGCGTCATGAAGACCGGGATCGCGCCGCACATGATGATCGAGTGCAGGATCGACTTGTGGCAGTTGCGGTCGACCACCACCACGTCGCCCGGCGCCACCGTGTGGTGCCAGACCATCTTGTTGGACGTGCTGGTGCCGTTGGTGACGAAGAAGCAGTGGTCGGCATTGAAGATGCGCGCCGCATTGCGCTCGCTGTCCGCCACGGGGCCCGTGTGGTCGAGCAGCTGGCCCAGCTCCTCCACCGAGTTGCAGACGTCGGCGCGCAGCATGTTCTCGCCGAAGAACTGGTGGAACATCTGGCCCACCGGGCTCTTCAGGAAGGCGACGCCGCCCGAGTGCCCCGGGCAGTGCCACGAGTACGAGCCGTCGGCCGCGTAGTCCATCAGCGCCTTGAAGAACGGCGGCGCCACGCCGTCGAGGTAGCTCGTCGCCTCGCGGATGATGTGGCGCGCGACGAACTCCGGCGTGTCCTCGAACATGTGGATGAAGCCGTGCAGCTCGCGCAGGATGTCGTTCGGGATGTGCTGCGACGTGCGCGTCTCGCCGTAGAGGTAGATCGGGATCTCGGGGTTGCGGAACCGGATCTCCTGGATGAACTTGCGCAGGCTGATCACCGCGGGGTCGAGCTCGGGGCCCGGCGTGAACTCCTCGTCGTCGATCGACAGGATGAAGGCCGACGCCCGGCTCTGCTGCTGCGCGAACTGCGACAGGTCGCCGTAGCTCGTCACCCCCAGCACCTCGATCCCCTCCTTCTCGATCGCCTGCGCGAGGGCGCGGATGCCCAGGCCCGACGTGTTCTCGGAGCGGAAGTCTTCGTCGATGATGACGATCGGAAAGCGGAAACGCAGCATGGCTCGAGGCCCGCTCGGAGGGCGGGCGAGGCGGGGTGGCGGGAAAAACGAAGCGCGAAGTGTAGGACGGATCGCTGTCCGCCGAATGACCGGCCCGGCCGAAGCCCTGCCCGGCCGGCGACACGAGCCGTCCAGCCCGGCCGTGTCGCGCTCGACCGACGCCCCGCGTGCGCGCCCGAAAACTTGCTATAGAATCGCGGGCTACCCTGCGGAGGGGTGGATGAGCGGTTTAAGTCGCATGCCTGGAAAGCATGTGTAGGTTAATAGCCTACCGCGGGTTCGAATCCCGCCCCCTCCGCCAAGAATCCAGTGCACACGGGCCCCTCGGGGCCCGTCTTGTTTTCTGCTCACCGGCTCGGCGGACGCGGGACTCGCCGTTCGATCCGAGCCGCCGTGCTCGGCGCGCCACGCCGCGGAAACACGAGCGCCAGGTCTGCGCGCCGGAAGCGCCCCGTCACCGCCGTCCCGCCGCCGCCCCTCAGGGATGGCTGGCCGGGTGCCCGGGCGCCGCGGTGGACACGGCGGCCGCGCGCGCGGCGGCCATGAAGTCGGCCGGCGGCATGACGTTGCGCGCGACGAAGAACGTCGCGCCGATCAGCAACGCGCAGACGCCGAAGAGTTTCCAGGTCTGCTGGTTCAACTCTCGATGCAGTTCGACACGGAGCACGGCCATCTGAGCCTGCATGTCTGCTCTCAACGCGGCGATCTCGGCCTGCATGTCTGATCTCAGCGCAGCGATCTCGGCCTGCATTTCCGATCTCAGCACGGCGATCTCGGCCTGCATTTCCGATCTCAGCACGGCGATCTCGGCCTGCATTTCCGATCTCAGCGCGGCGATCCCGGCCTGCACGGCTGCACGGAACGCGGCCAACTCGGCCCGCAGCGAGGCCATCTCGGCGCGCCACTCCTTGCCGAACTCGGCGAGATCATGTTTCGTCGCCGCTGTCGCCCGGATGACGGCAACGTCGGCTTCGAGCGTTCGCAGGCGGGACTCCATGCCCCCATCATCGCCACCGCCCCTCGGCGGGTCAACGGGAGGCGTGCCGGGCCACGGCCCGCTGAAGTTCTGGACGGTCGGCATCTCGGCCTCCTAGAGGGACGCCCCACTGTACCGGGCCCGCGCC
>Ga0209051_1000927_pt1 | contig 29120 bp, 25 predicted proteins | sample AraplaCvi_mMS_r2_2_FD_184286 | JGI IMG/M metagenome (GOLD analysis project Ga0209051, IMG submission 184286) | Arabidopsis root microbial communities from North Carolina, USA - plate scrape MF_Cvi_mMS_r2 (SPAdes) (version 2) | ecosystem: Host-associated > Plants > Roots > Endosphere | place...
CTTCAGGTGTTCAAACCACGGAACTGGATCAACTGCGGTCAGGCGGGTCCACTCGGCTGGACCATCCCGGCGGCGCTCGGCGTGGTTGCCTCGGATCCGTCGGCCACCGTGGTCGGACTCTCCGGCGACTACGACTTCCAGTTCCTCATCGAGGAATTGGCGGTCGGAGCCCAGTTCAACCTGCCCTACGTCCACGTCCTGGTGAACAACTCCTACCTCGGGTTGATCCGCCAGGCGCAGCGCGGGTTCGACATGGACTACTGCGTGTCGTTGGCGTTCGACAACATCAACTCCCAGGAGACCGACACCGGTGCCCCCAAGGGCTACGGCGTCGACCATCTGAGGGTTGCGGAAGGGCTGGGCTGCAAGGCCATTCAGGTCGTCGAGCCGGGCGACATCGGACCGGCGCTCGAGCGGGCGCAACGTCTTGCCCACGAACACAAGGTGCCGGTGATCGTCGAGATCTTCCTGGAGAAGGTCACCAACATTGCGATGGGCACCGAACTCGACAACGTCGTCGAATTCAACGACCTGGCCGAAACGCTCTCCGACGCTCCGACGGCGGCCGCGCTGCTGCTGGACTGAGCAGACGCGAACCAGCTGCTCACCCCGGGTCCGCGGGTCTACCCGCGGACCCGGTTCCGTTCGACGGCGCGTCACGACGCCAGTGCATCCCGCTGTGCGTCTCGGGCCAAAGGCGCGGGTTTCGCCTCCAGATCGACCGCCCATGGCGTGCCGATCCGATCCTCGAGCAACGACACCAGATGCCCCAGGTCGCGACGTCTCGAGGCCGCCGCCCAAGAGGCCCACGTTCGCCGCCGCAATGGGTCTCCGGTCAGTCGTCGCCACGTAATGGGAGCGGGCAGAGTGGCCTGGCAGCTAGCCGGCGCCAAGGCAAACGACCGACCGATGCTGAGGCTGGCATGGATCACGTCCGGAATGAGCTCGTCGACGTGCTGGGTCGACCGCCCGGTGTTCAGACCGTAGCCACGCAACGTGGCCGTCAACTCGTCGTACCAGACGGGGCTGCTCTCGCGCGGAAACCCGTGCCACTCGAGAGCCAGACCGACCAGCGCGTCGAGTCCTACGTCCTCTGATGGCCCCAATTTGCTCGCCTGGGTCTGGCTGACGAGCACCCCCAGCGGTTCGTCGGCGACGAGCAGTGCGTCGAGATCCAGATTGGCGGGCCGGTGCCGGAGCAGTCCGAGATCGAGTTCCCCCGCGCCGAGGGCCGCGATTTGGCCCGCAGTGCACAGTTGGCGCACCGCGACGGTCATAGCCGGGTATGCCACCGCGAGCTCCGCGAGCGCCTCGTCGAGGAGGCCTGTCGGCAATCCGAACGGGATGCCGATGCGCAGTAGCGTGTCCTCGCTGCCGCCCTGCGTCATCGCCGCCACCGCCTCTTCGTACCGTGCGAGGACGGCACGCGCCTCGGTTACCAGGACCCTTCCCGCCGCCGTCATCACCACACCGGTGTTGGTGCGCTCGAGAAGACGAACACCGCACTCCTTCTCGAGTCCGCTGATCGTGTGCGAGATGGCGGGCTGGCTCAGCTTGAGCCGCTGTGCTGCACCGGCAAACCGGCCTTCCTCCACCACCGCGACGAAGGTCCTCAATTCACGCAAGTCCACTGTCACATCCCCGCATCTGTCCGTGGGCGAGCAAGTGGCCGGGCTGAGCACCGGGGGGCCTTGGGAAGATGGCCTGGGTGGCTCGTCGTGGAGCCTCCGCCCGACTTGCGTTATGGGCCATGTATCCCATTCTGCATCAGTCTGCCGAATGAGCGGTCGACTCTCAGGATATTGACAGCGAGTCGCCGCTCGCGCCGCCTCGCGCGAGATCAGGTCAGATCGGTGACTTGCAGTGGGTCGCAGCACCCACGATCGCCCGACCTTGGCAGGCGTCGTTCGCGACCGTGCCGGGGCCATTGTCTGGCCCACCGACCACAAGTGATGCCACAGCGGAGCGTAAGGGCCGTGGTCGAACGCTAGACACGGTATTGGCTGTCGCCACCATTAGCGCCCAGGTGGCCGCACGCTCTATAGTGGGTTGACCTACCCACTATGTGTCGACCGGATGTCGCACACCCAACCATTGAGGAGTCAAAGGTGACCACCCGCTCAAGCCGCATCACCATCGAACGCCTTACGAGCAAGCTTGCCGCCATCGACTCGATCGGCGCCGTCCTCGGCCGGTACGGACTCGTCCTCGTCATCGGATGGATCGGCGCGCTCAAGTTTGCGAACTTCGAAGCCCATCAGATTTCGCCGCTGGTTGCGAACAGCCCGTTCATGGGATGGCTCTACGGATTCCTCAGTGAGTACACCTTCTCGGCCCTCCTCGGCGTAGTCGAGCTGACTGCCGCAATCCTGCTGGCCATCAAGCCGTTTGCCCCGAAGCTCTCCATCGGCGGGAGCCTGATCTCCATAGTGCTCTTCATTTCCACGGTGAGTTTTCTCTTCACCACGCCCGGTGTCGGCGAACCCCTCGGCGGCGGTTTCCCTGCCCTGTCGTTGACCGGCGAGTTCCTACTGAAGGACATTCCACTGCTCGGCCTGTCGTTCTGGACACTGGCCGACGCCATCAGGGCCGCGCAGCACGAGGACGTGCGCTCCACATCGTGACCGACTACTCCAATGCTTTGGCCCACAACGAGACCGGATTTCCATCACCGTCGCCTCACGCAATCTAGGTGGCCCTCGGGCCAACAGTCCCAGACCGGCGCGCCGCCGCGATGTCGACCTCGCGGCGGCGCGCCATCCACAGCTGTCGAGCACGTCGGCCCAGGGGCCTTGCCCGCCCCTTGCCGCACGCGACGATCGGGTTCCGCGGGGTGCACCATGGACATATTGGGTCCACGAACCCATAATTGAGTATCGCCGCCGAACCAGGGGTTGGCGAGAACCCGATGTGCCGCCGCGGCGAGCAGCTGCAGACCGCCGTATGGACGACCGAAAGTGACGAACGATGACCCAATTAGTCGGGATTGACCACACCGCCAGTAGCGTCGTGCTGCCCACCGGGCCCGCAGTCGTTCGCGAGCCGGCTGGCGGCGAGACCATGCACGCCATCGTGCTCCAAGGCTTCGGCGGCCTGGACACCTTGGTGCACACCGACATCCCGAAGCCGTTGCCGAGGGCTGGTGAGGTCGTGATCAGCGTCAAGGCCTTCGGCGTCAACCACGCCGAAATGCACATGCGTCGGGGCGAGTGGGCCGAGTCAGCAGAGGTCAGCGGTATCGAATGCGTCGGGATAGTCGACTCGTGCCCAGGTGGCGAGTTTCCCGTGGGCGCCCGGGTGGCCGCGCTGATGGGCGGACTCGGCCGCACGATCAACGGAAGCTACGCCCAATACACCAGAGTGGGAGCGGCGAACGTCTCGCGAATCGACGTCGACCTCCCATGGTCGGTGCTGGGCGCCCTACCCGAGACATATGCAACGGCGTGGACCTGCTTGTTTCGCAACTTGGAACTGCAAGCGGGTCAGACACTCCTGATTCGCGGCGCGACCTCGTCGTTTGGCCAGGCCGCCATCAAACTTGCCGTCGAGGCAGGAGCCAGGGTCCTCGCCACCACCCGAAACTCCGGCAACTTCGGTCTGCTCACCTCACTCGGCGCGGAGCGCGGCGAAGTGGAGGCACCAGACCTGGCGGCGCGTCTGCCGGAGGTCAAGGCAGTTGACGCGGTCCTAGACCTGGTCGGCAACAACACGATCCTCGATTCGCTGGACATCCTGCGCCGCGGTGGACGTGCCTGCCTTGCCGGCTGGCTCGGCGGACTCGCGCCAATCCCTGAGTTCAACCCGTTGGCGCGCATGGCAAGTGGGGTATACCTGACGTTCTTCGGCAGCTTCGTCTTCGGCACACCGGGTTTCCCCCTTTCGGACGTCCCGCTGAGCACCATCGCCGAAAAGGTTCGCGACGGGCAACTCGACGCCGCACCCGCTCACGTGTTCGCCTTCGATCAGATCAAGGAAGCGCACCGCCTCATGGAGGCGGGTGAAGCCAGGGGCAAGATGGTGGTCGTCTTGGACTGATCGACAACCTCTGGCCGGCAACAGATCTCACTCAGATGCGACCATGAACCCCATCGTGCACGCGTTGGTCGGCGACCTCTCCGCGTTGACGGGCAACGCCGTCAAGGCGTCGACCCTGTTGCTCACTGCAGCATTGCTCTTTCGCATGACCGGGCGGCGCAACCTCGCTGACTTCGGCCCCTTCGACTGGATCGCGACCGCGGCAGCCGGCGCCATCGTCGGGCGGGCGGCAACCGCCACCGACACGTCGTGGCTGTCGGCGACCGTCTCGCTGGTCAGCTTGCTCGTGACGCGTGCCCTGGTCGCCAGGCTGAGGTTCAGTCCGCGAATCCGACGCGTGATCGACCCCCCGCGGCGAATACTCATCCGCGACGGCAGGATCATCGAACACAACGTCCGCCGTTGCGGACTCACCCCGGCCGATCTGCTGTCGCTGCTGCGCCAACGCGGGTACAACGGTCCGAACCGAGTGCGATTGGCCATCTTCGAGGCCGACGGCGCCGTCTCCATCGTCCCAGCCGACGACGTAGCGGGTCACGTTGGCGTGACCAGCACGGACGGAGTGGAACGCTTCAAGCCCTGAGGCCGCTCCATCGGAGCCGCCGGGCGGCCAGCGGCATTCCAAGCTACCCATTCGCGTGCCGCGCGAGGAACGCGAGGATCAGCGGTGCCACCTCGTCGAGTGCCGATTCGAGGAGGAAATGGCCGCCGTCGAGGAGATGGATGTCGGCGTAGGGCAGGTCTGCGGCAAACGCCTCCGCACCAGCGGGACCGAAGATCTCGTCGCCACGGCCCCAAACCGCCAGTAGCGGAACGTTACTGGCACGGAAGTACGCCTGCACGGCGGGGTACAACGGAGGATTCGTGGCATAGTCGCGAAAGAGGGCCAGTTGGACCTCGTCGTTCCCGGGCCGCGACAACAGCGCGTAGTCATGATGCCAAGCCTCGGGGTCGACGAGCGATTCGTCTGGCACGCCGGTGACGTACTGCCAGCGGGTCGCCTCGAGCGACAGGAAACCACGCACCGTCTCCTCGGCATCCGGCCCCGGTGTCTGGTGGTAGGCCCAGATCTTCTTCCAAAAGTCGTCGACGAATCCGGCTTCGTAGGCATTGCCGTTCTGGCTGACGATCGCGCTGACCGCATCGGGGCGGGAAAGAGCCAGTCGCCACCCGATGGGAGCGCCGTAATCCTGGACGTAGAGGGCATGACGATCGACCGCGAGATGCTCGAGCAACCCTGCCGTCAACGTCGTGAGGGCATCGAAGGTGTAATCGAAGGTATCGGCGGCCGGCGCATCGGACAGCCCGAACCCCAGATGATCCGGCGCGATGACGTGATAGTCGTCAGCCAGCAACGGAATGAGGTGGCGGAACATGTGCGAACTGGTGGGGAAGCCATGCAGCAGCACGACCACCGGCGCGTCGTCGTCGCCCGCCTCTCGGTAGAACAGCTGGTGACCGTGGATGGTGGCATAACGGTGGTGCACGACAGCCATGTCAGTATCCCTTCGTCGAACACGCCGACATCCATGGCCGGCGAGGCCACGCTGACGCCGTGGAACCCCAATTTGTGGGTTGTGTGACCCATTATGCACCGCAGGACGACGCTCCGCTACTGCCCCCTCGGTCGCCCGGACGTCGACGACGACGTCGATTGTGGATAGCGCATTTGGTGTCTTCGTCCCAACGCGGAGAGTCGCTTGCGCTTGGCCTCGTCGGTCACGGCGCAATGATGAGGACGATTCGAATACACCGTGGCCCGATCCTGCCCTTGGAGCAGCTGGACCTGGCCGCTGTCGAGGTCGTCTCGAGGAAGCCAAGATCGTCCTGGTCCGTCGCCCTCTTGTCGGACGCCTCGACAGCAGCGGTCAAGACTCCGCAGCGTTGATGCCCGAGCACCCTGAGTAAGGAAGTATCCAGTTCGGCCACACCAAATTCCAGGCTGCCGATGACAACATCGTCCAGCACCTCGCCAGCGCTGCGGATGACGACCAGATCTCCGAACCCGCGGTCGAAGATCAGCTCGACGGGCACACGCGAATCCACGCAGCTGAGAATCGTCGCGAATGGCTTCTGCGACGCCCGCACGGCGAGTCGGCGGCTCACGTCAGTGACAGCGCCCCGGCGGCGAGCCCACTGGTGAAGGTGGTCGACAGGAACCGCCGACGCGTTCGGTCATTCGACGTGGACATCGTCGACGAACGGAGTTAGGCCGGCACGATCATGACGTCGTCGTCTCGGCCCAACAACCAAATCGCGTCACCGTCGTCATAGCGGGCCTGTACTCCCGCAAAACACCACCAGCGCTCGGCGAACCGCCGCCAGTAGGTGTCCACGAAGAGGTCGTCATCGCCCCAGATGCCGCGGGCCATCGAAGGCCAAGGCCGGTCCAATACCAGATTGCCGCGTTCTCCTGGCGCGACGAGATTGGTGTCGTCGTCGACGATGTGTGCGCTGATCCCCGGCAGTGATCTCATCGGCGAACCGGGCTTGACGGCAGTCACGCCCGGCAGCGGAGCGATCATGATGGCCCCCGTTTCGGGTCGCCACCACGTGACCACGACTGGACAGCGACCACCACCCATGACCTCGCGACACCACTGCCAGGCCTCCTGACTTCCCGGTTCGCCGGTCGTGCCGAGTAGCCGCAGAGACGAGAGATCATGGGCATCCGGGGTCGTGCGGCCACGCTCGACGAACATACCGAGCCGTTTGGACGCCACGTAATGGACCGTTACGCCATAGTCCTCGATGATCTGAAAGTGCCTGCGCTCGTTGGGAAATTCCGCCGCGCCCTCGTAGATCACCGACGTCGCCCCGTTGGACAGGGGGCCGTACACCTGATAGGTGTGCCCGGCGATGCTGCCGAGAACGGCGTCGCACCAGAAGACGTCCAGATCCTCCTTGTGGTCGAAGACGTAATGGAAGGTGTACCGGGCTTGGGTCAGGTAACCGCCCGAGGAGTGCACGAGGGCGCGGGGTTTCCCGTCGACGCACCATGTGTAGAGCAGGAAGAGCGGATGCTCGGCATCGAACGATCCCGCCACGTGCTGCGGGTCGGCAACCGAAATCGTGTCGTGCCACCAGACGTCGCGATCCGCCACCCAGTTCGACTCCACGTCAGCGCCGTTGCGGCGCACCACTACTACCGTCTCGACGGAGGAACACGAGTCTCCGCCCCCGGCGAGCGCCTCGTCGACGACGCCCTTCAGCGGTGCCGGCGCTCCGCGGCGGTACTGACCGTCTGCAGTGATCAGGACCCTGGCCTTAGCGTCGTCCAGCTGCTCGCGCAACGTAGCCGCCGTTGCTCCAACGGATGCGGTGAGATGCACCAGGCCCATTCGGGCACAGGCGAGCATCGCCACAACGGCCTCGGGAACCATCGGCATGTGGATGGCGACCCGATCGCCGGCTCGCAGGCCGATACTGGTGAAGTAGTTGGCCGCCCTGCACACCTCGTCGCGCAGCTGGCGGTAGGTGACCTCGCGGGTATCGCCCGGCTCGCCCACCCAATGGAGCGCCACTCGATCGCCCTTGCCCGCCGCGACGTGGCGATCGAGGCAGTTGACCGCCACGTTGATGGTTCCGCCGCCGAACCATCGTGCGAACGGCGCGCCCGACCAGTCCAGCACCTCGTCGAATTCTCTGTCCCACATGAGTTTGCGTGCCTGATCAGCCCAAAATCGAAGTCGGTCGACGTCGGCCCGTTCGCACAGATCCGCGTGCGCATTCGCCTGCGAGGCGAACTGGGTTGACGGAGCGTACGACGTTGGCCCCTGCGCGACGACCCGGTGGGTCGGCGCCGACTGGAGGGTCGAGCCGACCCTGCGGCAGTCGGCGCTCGGCGCAGCGGTTGTTCGTCGGCGGACGGGGGTACCCGCCATCGAGTCCCTCATCGTTTCCTGCCTCTCCTGATGCCGGCGCTCTCGGAGCCTGAATGGCACGGATTCCTCAGCGACGAGGAGAGTCCGCGAAGGTAATTCGTTCACCGGTCAGCGGCTCGAAGAGATGCACGACGCCCTCCGGGCGCCTCCGCAACCGAAGTCGTTGGGATGGCTTTGGCGCCACCCTGGCACTCTCCCTTACTACGAGCGGAGTCCCCGAGCCGGCGTGGGCGTAGACGTACACCTCGCTACCGAGGTCCTCGACATGGTCGACCACGACCTCCACGTCGCCTGACGGATCGATCTGGAGTTGCTCGGGGCGAATCCCGATGGTGACCACGTCCAAGCCAGCCTTGTGCAACAGCGTCACATGGTTGCGCTCGAGCGGCAACGTCGAACCCTCGTCAAATCGTATGCCCTCCTGGGTGATTGGCAGTGTCGAGATGTTCATCGCCGGGGACCCGATGAAGCCTGCGACGAAGACATTGGCCGGCCGGTCGTACAGTTCCCCGGGTGAGGCGAACTGCTGCAGCCGACCGTCGCGCAGCACCGCCGTCCGGTCCCCCATCGTCATGGCCTCCACCTGATCGTGGGTGACGTAGACGGTGGTGACACCCAATCGCCGCTGCAGCCCGGCGATGTCGCCGCGCGTCTGCACCCGCAGCTTGGCGTCGAGGTTGGACAGCGGCTCGTCCATGCAGAACACCTGCGGCTCGCGCACGATCGCCCGACCCATGGCCACTCGCTGTCGCTGACCGCCAGATAACTTCGCCGGCTTGCGATCCAGGAACTCGGTCAGGCCGAGCAGCTTGGCCGCCTCCAGCACCTTGCGTCGGCGCTCGTCCGCCGAGACGCGGCGCAACTTCAACCCGAAACCAATGTTCTCGGCGACGGTCATGTTCGGGTACAGCGCATAGTTCTGGAATACCATTGCGATGTCGCGATCCTTCGAGGGCACGCCGACCACGTCTCTGCCGCCAATCACGATGCTGCCCTCGTAGACGTCCTCGAGGCCGGCCAACATCCGAAGCGCGGTGCTCTTTCCCGATCCGGACGGCCCGACCAGCACGACGAATTCGCCGTCCTCGACGTCGAGATTCAGAGAATCGACCGCCGGTGTGTCAGAACCTTCGTAGCTGCACGAGGCGTTGCGATACGTGATCGTGGCCATGGTCGTCGACCTTCCCTACGTGGTTGGTGGAACGGACGGTCCGGTGGCCACGCTCATGTGCCACCCAGCCCCGAAGAGGACAATCCGTCGATGAATCGACGCTGCAACGCCAGGAACAGGATGAGCATCGGCGCGATCATGATGAACCCGGCCGCGCTGACGAGCGTGTAGTCCTGACTGAAGCCCTGCTGAAACGAGAAGAACGTGGTCGACAGAGGCAACAGGTCGGCGTTCTGGATGAACGTGACCGCGAAGAGGAATTCGTTGTAGGCCGACAGACCGGTGACCAGCGCCACCGTCAGCAGACCCGGGAGGGAATTCGGCAGCACGATCCGGAACAGCACGCTGAGCTCGCCCGCCCCGTCGATTCTCGCCGCCTCCTCGAATTCGCGCGGCAGAGTGAGCATGAACGAGCGCAGCAGCAGCGTCGCGAACGGCGAGAAGAGCCCGACGTAGATGATGACGAGCCCCAGCCGGGTGTCATAGAGCCCGGCCTTCGCCCACGCATAGAACAGCGGGACCAAGAACATTTGTGCGGGAAGTGAACTGGTGACGAGCAGCAGTGTCATGAAGGCCGACCCGCCGCGAACTCGCAGCCGGGCGAGCGCGTAGGCCGCGAAGCCGGCGACCACGCAGGTGATCGCCGCCGTGCCGACGACGATGACCAACGAATTCACGATGCCCGCCGTCATGTTGGCCCGTGTCCACGCCGCCGAGAAGTTGCCCCACTGCCAACTGCCCGGCAACCCCAGCGAGCTGTGGCCGTAGTCCTGCTGCGTCTTGACCGCGTTGAAGAAGAACAACACGATCGGCCCGACCGAGAAGATCGCCAGGCAGGTGAGGACGACGTAGGTCGGGATCCCGGCGCGAGTGCCTGCGGTGGCTCGGCGTGCCCGTGGGCCGGCATGCGTTGCGCCACTGGGCGCGACGGTCGTCGCCGATGTCGTGATACTCATATCTCCCAGTCCTTCACCTTGCGGATGACCAAGTACACGATGACGACGGCGGTGCTGATCAGCGCCATGACCACGCCCACCGCCGAGGCATAGCCTGCGCTCAGATTGGTGAACGCGTCGCGGTACAGCAGCGTCGACAGCAGGTCGGTCGAACCCGCCGGGCCGCCCTGGGTCATGACGTAGACGTAGTCGAAGGCCAGGAACGACCAGATGATCGTCATCAGTCCGAGGAAGGCGAATGTGGGGCGGATCCCCGGCAGGGTCACCGAGAAGAACTGCCTTACCGGCCCGGCCCCGTCCAGCTTGGCAGCCTCGTAGAGCGACGGGTTGACGCCCTGCATCGCGGCCAGGAAGACGACCACCAGAAACCCCCACCAGGCCCAATTGTTGACGCCCATCACTGACCATAGGGCGAGGTCCGGGTCACCAAGCGGGTTGATGCCGAGCACGTGTCCCAGTCCGGATTGGGTGTTGAGGATGCTCTCCCAGATCGAGGCGTTCACCACGCTGGCGACGATGTACGGAATGAAGAAGAGGACCCGGAACAGCAACCGGAAACGTGTGATGCGGGTCAGTGCGTAGGCACCGAACAGGCCCATCGTCATCGGTACGACGAGGAAGAAGAGCGTCCAGATGATGTTGTGCCACAACCCGTTCAGGAACTCGTCGTCGGCGAGCAGGTCCCGGTAGTTGGTCAGGCCGGTGAACGTCGCCGGCCCGATGCCGGACCAGTCCGTGAAGGAGTAGTAGACCGCGAACAGGCTGGGGACGATCACGACGACGGCGTTGACGACGATCAGGGGTAGCAGGAACACCCAGCCTCTGATCCGGGGCTGGCTCAGTCGGGCACGGACGCTCGGGCGGGGACGAGTCCTCGTGATCGGTGCGGTGGAGGTGGCGGGAACGGACGTGGTCGTCATTTCAACGCAACTCCTGGCTCTGGCGCATGGGGGACCTTTCCGGCGGCGTGCTCGCGGGTGAACCGCTTCTGAATTCCGGCGCAGTACTCGGCGGGGCTGAGATCCCCGGTGATGACCTTTTCGAAGTAGTCGATGATGTAGGTCTCCGTCTGCTGCGGAAAGAAGGTCCAAATCGGGTAGCCGATGGTCTTCGCACTCGACAACGTGGTGTAGAGGCGGACGATGCGTTCGTCGGTGCCGGGGCTGAAGTCACTCTGCTTGATGTCGATCGGCGGAGGGGCCGCGTTCAATTCCACTAGCGCCTGCAGGATGACCAACTTGTCGGTGGTGAGGAAGTTCAGGAAGCTGGCGGCATGGTCGACGTCGTGGGCATTGCTGTTGATCCCGGCCGACTGTCCGATCGCCAGGTCCCAGACGTCGTTGGGGACATCTGCCCCGAGTGAGGGGATGGCAGCCCAGTTCCAGACGTCGTCGTTTCCCGCCTTGTCGCCGAAATACGTTGGCAAATAGGGAAACTCCCAGGTACCGGAGATCATCGCGCCGGCCTTGCCGCCAGCCAGCTGCTCGTACAACGTGGAGAACTTGTTGGTGAAGTAGTCCTCGACGCTGCCCCCGAACCAGCCCTTCTTGAAGTAGTCGGTGTAGCGGGTGATGGCGTCGACGAAGATCGGGTCCTCCCAGCTGAGGTCACCCTGCAGGGCCTGGTAGACCGCGGCGGGTCCGGCCCCGTGGTTGAGCGCGATGACCATGTGCCACTCGTTGGCGCCCTTCCAGTCCGAGTTGCCCGCGGCGATGGGCACCATGCCCCTGCCCTTGGCCTCCTCGCAATAGGCCTCGAAGTCGGATTGGTTCGTCGGCACCTTGGCGCCCAGCGCCTGGACAGTCTCCGGGTTGTAGTAGAAGACCATCGTTTCGTACTGGGTCGGGAGCGTCCGAAGCGTCCCGTCGACGCGCGACGCTTCCAGCGCCCAGGTCGCCAGTTTTGATTTCCAGCCGTACTTTTCGGCGTAGCCGTCGAGGTCGACGAGGTAGCCGGCCTTGGTGTATTCGGTCACCCCCGAGGAGGGCCCAGGCGTCACGATGACGTCCGGACCCGACCCGGCGGCCAGCGAGGTCTGGATCAGTCGATCGATGGTGTCGGTGGACTTGTTGGTGAAGCGGACCGTGCCCGGCCCGGGGTACCCCTCGACGACGTGCTTCTGGAAGTACGCGACCAGGTCCTGGTTGTCCAGGTTGTCCCACACCACGATGGCCGAGGGGTCGGAGGCCGGACCCTTGCCGCAGGCGGCGAGTCCGGCCAGCGCGACGACGGCACCGCTGGACGTCAGGAAGTGGCGCCGGGTCAGGTCCATGCCGATCTCCTTGCTCCAACTGCTGATTAGTCGAGGCCGAGGGTGGCCAGGCGGACGGTTCGTTCGGCGAGATCCGAGATGGCCGAGCCGTCGAAGCCGAACAGCGCCGATCGGGTCCGGTCATGCAGTGGATCGATGAGGTGATCCGGGAGCGCTTGGCGCCCAGCGAGGATCGCCGCAACGGAGCCGACGGTGGCGCCGTTGGAGTCGGTGTCCCAGCCGCTCATCACGACCCGCCCGACGGCGGTGGTGTAGTCCCCGTCGGCCCAGAGCAGTGACGCCACCACCGCGGCGGCGTTGTTGATGGTGTGCACCCAGGAGTAGTGACCGTAGGCCGCCCAGATCTGGTCCAGGGTCTCCTCCCACGAGGCGCCGGACCCGTGCAGATCGAGGACGTGGCGGATGGCCTCGGCCAACCGCGACCGGGGCGGGACGACCTGCAGGGAGACCTCGACGGCCTCGCGGGCATCTGCGGCGGTAAAGGCCGCCGCCACCAGGGCGGCCGCCCACATCTCACCGTAAATGCCGTTCCCGACATGGGAGAGTGACGCGTCCTGGTAGCTCAGCTTTGCGGCGCTCCAGGGGTCTCCGGCGAACACGTAGCCGAAGACGTCGCCGCGGATCTGGGCACCGATCCACTCGCGGAACGGGTTTCGTCGCGTAGCAGTCTCCGGCGGAACGCACCCGTACACCATGTTGACGTAGGCGGCACGCTCGGCGGTGTAGAGCTGTTCGAGGGGGAACAGGTTGCGCCAGGACTTTCCGACGATCTCGGGGCTGAGTGTACGACCGTGTTGCTCCAGCAGGTGCAGGGTGAGGATGGGATAGTCGATGTCGTCGTCACGGGCCGAGCCGTTGACGTGACCCTTGGTGGTCTCCGGCCAGCACTCCCGCAGCACGAAGCCCTCGGGCATCGGATCGAGCAGCGGCACGTAGTCCCGCAGCGGGTAGGCGTCGGCGAGCGTCAGGTAGTCCCGGATCCGTTGCACGGTCCAGTAATCGCCGCGCTCGACGGGCTTGCCCACGTTGCAGCCCGCGATGCGACCGAGCCAGGCCGCGTGAATCTTGTCCGTCAGCGTCGACGCCGGGACGGGCTGGGCGGACGGCGGTGCCGGCAGGGTGCTTACGATGTCGTCGAACACCGTCGGCTCCTCGTGGCGCCAGCCGCCCAACCGCGGCAGGTCGACCATCTGGTCGACCAGCTCCAGCAGCGCCGCGTTGTCGCTGGGGTCGACGCCGTTCGCGGCCGTTACCGCCGCAGATACGTCGTAGCCCGTCTCGCGGCGCTGCGCGATCTCGTATGCGACGAGGACGTGCCCGTCGAGCGGATCGTGGTCGCCGAGGCCCTGAAAGTCGTCGCTCAGGCCGGATACGCGTTCGGTGAGGGATGAGATGGCCGTCTCCTGCTTCTGTGTGGAGTCCTGGAAGGTGACTGGACGAGGCGTCTTAGGTCGACTCCCGCGTGATGAGGACGGTGGGGAGCGAGCGGACGGTGTACGGCGCCTCGGGGCCGGCGTCGATGCGGGCGAGGACGGCCTGGACGCAGGCTTCCCCGACGTCTCCGGCCGGGTTCCGTACCGTGGTGAGCCTCGGCCTCAGCATGCTGGCGACATCGATGTCGTCGAACCCGACGATGGCCACGTCTCCCGGGACGTCGAGGCCCATCTCGTGGGCTGCGTCGAGAAGGCCGACCGCGATGACGTCGTTGGCACACATGATCGCTCGAGGCCGTCGGGGCAAGGACAGCATGCGCATCGCGGCCTGGTGGCCGCCTTCGCGGGTGAACGGCACGTGCTCGACCCATCCTTCGGCCACGGTGACGTCGAGCGCCTGGGCCGCCGCTCTAAATGACGCGAGCCGGAGCGTGCCTGGGCTGCGACCGTCGGGACCCCCGATGAAGCCGACCTCGCGGAATCCGCGATCGCTGAGGTGGCGGACCCCGTCGGCGATGCCTTGCCCGTCGTTGGTCTGCACCTGGTCGGCCTGAAGTTCGCCTTCGTGATCGGTGATGAGGACAAGCGGAAGCGGACCTACTATTCGACGAATTTCTCTAGGAGACAACGACATCGGCTGAAGAATGAGACCGTCGACGTTGCGGCGGACGATGTCGTGCAGCATCCGCTCCTCAGCAGCCGGCTCTCCGTAGGTGATGCCGATCAGGGACACGTAACCCTCGTCGGCAAGCGCGTCGTGCACTGACCGGGCGACTGCCGGGTAGTACGGGTTGGAGATGTCCACGACGAGGAGTGCGACGCTGTTGGTCTGCCGACTCCGCAGGCTCTGAGCGACGATGCTGGACCGATAGCCAAGCTGGTCGACGACCTCGAGAACGCGTCGGCGCGTCGCCTCCGACACCGCCCGGTGACCACTGAGCGCGTGGGAGACGGTCGTCGCGCTGACTCCTGCTCTGGCGGCGACGTCGGTGATGACCACCCGTCGTGAAGGCATTGACACCTCCCGTCACGCAAATCGATTTGGATGTGACTCGTGCCATGCTGCTCCGCTGGTCACGATGGTGTCAATGCAGCAACGTAGGACAAACGGCACCAAAACCTTTGCGCAGCGTTTGCATCGGTGACGGCACTCGGGGGACCCCGTCTTCTTGCACAATCGTCATCGGCCGAGAACCGAGGAGGACGCGATGGCGGCATCGACACCAGGGCGAGACCGGCAGAGGGTCGTCGTCGACACCGACACGGGCCTCGACGACGCGCACGCCATGCTGTATCTGCTCGCCCAGCCGGACGTAGAGGTCATCGGCATCACCACGGTGTACGGCAACACATCGGTGCAGCAGGCCGCCCGCAACGCCGCGACGGTCCTGGACGTCGCCGGATGCCACGAAGTCCCCGTGTACCTCGGCGCGGCTGGACCCCTGCAGGGCGAGGCCACCATCGACGCGGTATGGCACGGGCTGGACGGACTGGGCGACCGCGGTCTGCCGGGACCCGCTCCCCCAGCCCAACGCGAGTCCGCGGCCGACTATCTGGTCCGTATCGCCAACGAGCATCCCGGTCGCGTCGACCTGCTCATGATCGGGCCGCTGACCAATCTCGCCATGGCCCTCGACGTGGACGACGACCTCCTGCTGAAGTTCCGTTCCGTGGTCATCATGGGCGGCGGCGGCCCATATCCAGCCCCCGGCGGGTTGACCCTGACCGACTCGAATTCCAATCACGACCGGGATGCAGCCAAACGGGTCTACACCTCTGCCAACGTCGGCAACGTCGTCATGGTCGGAGTCAACGTCACCCTGCAGGCGCTGATCGACGAGGCTGCGCACGACCGGTTGAGACCCCAGACCGGCCGATGGGCGGAATTCGCCGAGACGGTCCTCGACGCATCCGATACGACGTATCAGCACATTTGGGGACGACGTGTCTCCGCGGCCCATGACGGGTTGGCTGCAGTTCTGCTGCACCGACCGGACCTGGTGACGCGCTGGGTCGTCGGACCCACCACATTCGTCGCCACCGCGGGATCCTTTGCCGTCCAGGTTGCGCGTACCTACGACGGGGAGCCATTGACGTTCGAAACCGCGCCGGGCCCGGCCATCCGGGCCGCGACGGAGTTCGACCGCGCCCAGTTCCTGCGCCTGTTTCTCGACGCGTTGACCTACGGTCGTCAGACACCGTGACCGGCCGCCCGTCGATCGATCGATTCAGTCTCATCCGCACCGATCGACTAATGCATCAGCACATTCGCAACGTCATTTCTGGCCCTCCCGCTCCGGCGAGGCGGCATTCGCGTGTGCGAACAGCCCTCGCCTGCTGAACTCACCGCGACGCCTCCTCGACCACGCGTGCGGCTAACTAATGGTCAGAATCGACGGGTATCGTTATTTCGATGCAACTCGGCGAGCGCCGCTCGCCTCAGGGCTGACGATCGGAGGGACGATGTCACCGAACTCGACCAGCGCCCCGGCGTCGGAAGCGCTTCCAATCGTCCTGGCCAACACCATTTCGATAGGCCGCGGACGCGTCGACGACGTGTTCGGCAACCGAGAGGGCATCGCCCGATGGATGCGCGACGTAGGCGAGCACGTCACCCTCTCGCCCCATCCGTCTCCCGGCGAGCCGGTTACCGAAGACCAAGCAGAGCGTCTCATCTCGCTGCGCGACGGCATCCGACGTCTGGCCGCAGAGGCCACTCGCGATCCCCGAACCTTGGGGAGATCACCGGTGCCCACAGTGGCGGCCGCAACCGCCATCGTCAACACCATCTCGTCACTTGGACGGGTTTGGCCCGAAATGCACTGGTGCGGAGCGACCGTCGTGGTTCGCCACGCCTGGGGCGCAGGAGGTACCTACGCCGATGCACTTACTACCACCATCGCCCAACGGACCGTCGACCTGATCGCGGGCAGCGATTGGCAGCAGTTGCGCGCTTGCCTGGCCCCCGGCTGCGCCTATTTCTTCGTCAAGGACAACGTGCGCCGCGAGTGGTGCACACCTTCATGCGGCAACCGTGCCCGCGTCGCGCGCTACGCACGACGCCACCGCGTCGAGTTACGAGGCACCTGACCTCAGGCCGACACGTGACTCGCCGAGACGGCCGTCCGATCGGGGCGAGCGGCGCAACGAGCTGCGTCGCCTTCAGAGTTGCCGCCGATCGCGAAGGTTCAAGATTCGCCGTCGTTCCGACTCGCTCAGTCCGCCCCAAACCCCCCACGGCTCCTGGTATCTCAATGCATAGTCGCCGCACTCCGCCACGACCTCGCACCGCGCGCAACACGCGATCGCTCGTTGTTGACGGCGACGAGCCGCGTCAGGTCGCTCGCCATCCCTGGTGAAGAAGACATCGGTGTCCGACCCTCGACAGCGAGCGTTCAGGAGCCAAGACCAGGCCTCCGTGGTGGGGTGAGGCAACATCTGCCTACCGATCGCGGGCACCAGGCGACGATCGCGCCTGCGGGCGTCAGTTCGGCTGCTGACCATTGATCCCTCTCCCGTGACGGACCGCTCCGCGGTGGGCTCTGACGGCATGCGACACCTTCCCGAACACAACCCACCATCGGTGCTACGACGTAGGCCACCGACCCGGACGCCAACGTCGCGTAGACTGGGTGGTTCAACCCATAATACCAAGGCCAAATACGTGGCGCCCCTACACGTGCCGATCGGACGAAGGCCGATGCGGCGGGATGGCGAAGATTCTCGACGCCGGAGTCGCCAAGCCGTGGAGCGCAGCCATGCGGGGTGGGCGAAGTGTGCGAATTCTGCTGACGATGTCCCGCCGAGTGTTATTGTGGGTTACTCAGCCCATTATTGATGGCAGCGGGGGCTTGACGACTCGGACTTCACTTGCCACTCGAAGACTTGGAACATCACATGAATCCGACACGTCGACGCCGGACCATCGTCGGGGTCGATTTCGCCTTGGTGTTGGTTGGCCTGGCCGTCTCCAGCTGCTCGAGCGACGGTCACGACACGCCCGACACCACGACGATTTCGACCGTCACCACGACCGCCTCCCCCGGGTCTACTGCTGGGCCAACGGAGAAGAGCGTCAACCCAACCGGCGGCAACCTCTTCACGCCGCCAGTCAGGGCGAGCCAACCGAACTACACCCCCGATCCCACGTGGTGGATACCGAAGTAGCCGGACGTCGGAACACCCCATCCCCCCACCCGAGCCAGCCGAGATCTCATGATCTCGATTCGTCGTCGGACCGCCATCACGGGCGGGACCGGTTGAGCGCTGCCGTCGTCAGTCGCCCCTAGCGGCAATACCCGTGCACCGCGTACGCCAGGGCGCGTTGATAGGTGGCGTCGAGATGGCGCGCGTCAACGACGTTCGCGACGGCCGAATCGAGGTCGGCTCGGCACGTCGGAGCGTGCAGTGCACCCCACTGCGCGGAGATGTCCTGGACCATTGCGTCGTTCAAGGCGTTGATCGCGTTCCGGGAGACCGTCAGGTCCGGTGCGCTCTGCGGCGCAGACGACGGGTCGATCTTCCACGCCGCGAATCGACTGTGCTCCATCGAATCGGTCGCGTCGATCTGATCACGGAAGACGTCGTGAACGAAACCCGGGTCCACGTGTTCAGTGGTGGCAGCCTTCATGACGGCGTCGATGACCTGTCGCTCACGCGCGGGATCGTCGACGGCTCCACCGGTGAGGTACTTCGAGGCCGCCACCGGATCGGCCGTTTGCAGACGGGCGGCGGCGTCGTCGACCAGCTTCGCCAGAGGTCCGGAATCATCTGCATGGACCGGCGCCACGTCGACGCCGACGATCAGGCTGAGGCCAAGCCCCACGCCCGCAACCAACTTCATCGCTTGCATCCGCACGTCCATCATGTAATGGGTCATCACACCCATAATCGTGCTGAGGCTCGCCTCGGTTGTCAATTTCGTCGTTCGTCGGCAGCGTTCGAGCCTGAGGAGCGACATTACGATGACTTATGTCCGACTCGGCTGTTGACCGCAAGGATGACGGGCATGCACACTCCGAAATACGTTCTGGGCCACTCCTCCTCGGAGCAAGACCGTCTGCGGCGTCAAGCCAAGATGTTGCGGCCAATCACTCAACGGCTGCTAGCCCAGGCTGGTCTGAACAGAGGGATGGAGGTCCTCGACGTAGGCTGCGGTCCAGGAGACGTCACGATGCTTGCCGCGGAAATGGTCGGGTCGGGCGGTCGGGTCGTCGGCATCGATCGCAATCCCGACGTCATCGCCTCAGCGCGGCGGCGGGCTGCGCGGCGGGGCGTCGACAACGTCCTGTTCGTTCACTGTGACCTCGAAAGCATCGATCACGGAGGCCGTTTCGACGCCGCACTTTGCCGATACGTACTCATACATCAAAGTGATCCGACCGCGTTTCTGACTGCACTTCGCCGTCCCGTTCGCCGTGGCGGGATCCTCGCCGTCCACGAAATGGACACCACCCGAGGTCTGAGATGTAGCCCGCAGGCCCCGTTTCTTGGCAAGATCGACGCTCTCCTACAGGCTGCGATCGGCCTGCAGGCTGACAGCGCCCCCGATGCCGGCGGCAGGTTGGTGGAGCTATTCGCCGGTGCAGGGCTGCCCGTGCCGCACATGTTCGCCGAGATCATCGTCGAGGGTGGGCAAGGGGGGTCGATACTCGAATGGGTCGCCGATTTGTTCACCCAGGCGATGCCACATCTGGTCACCGCCGGCGTCATTGCCGAGGGGGAGATCGAACTGGGCACCTTGCTGGAACGTTTGCGCCTGGAAACTACCGCGCGGTCGTGCCAGATCGAGTCCATCCCGCAGGTTTGCGCCTGGACGCGTGTGTGAGTTGGCGACTGCTAGCTCGGCGAGATCAGGGAGAGCCTCACGCGCCCTGGTCCTGACGGGTAGGTGGCGTCGTCGCGAAAGAGGCGACGTAGTCCACCGCGCCGTTGAGTAATGCCGAGCACGGTTCGGGTGATCCGATGGCGTGGGTGAGCATGGTGCCGCCTTGATGACCGGCCAGCAGACTCGCCGACAAGTGGTCGGCGTCGGCGCCCTGACTCAGCTCGCCAGCGACCTGCATCGTCGTCAGCCCCTGGCGAAAGCGAAGCAACCAGCGGTCGTACCCAGCGGCCAACTGGTCGACGACTTCGTCCTCGGACTCGACGAGTTCGGCGACCAACGAGCCGTACGGACACCCGGTGGGCAAGTAAACTCGCCCGACCTCGCCTTGGCAGTCCGACACCCATCGACGGAGAGCCGAGATGCTGCCCAGTCCGGCAAGTCTCGGATGCTGAAGTCGCTCGTCGACCTCCAGGAAGCGCGCCGCGATGACCTGCCGAATGAGATCGGTCTTGTCGTCGAAGTAGTGCGACACTTGGGATCCGCTGACCCCTGCCGTCCGACGGACGTCGTCGATGCTCGTGTTGCGCACCCCGTGGCGCAACATCAGATCCGCCGCGTCGCCGACGATGCGGTCGCGGGTCGCTCTCCCCTTGGCGGTGAGACTCGACTTCACTCCTCCTGGTACCCATGCCTGGGGTGCTGCTGACGGTGGCGGCCCTACCGGCCAGACTGCCGGCCGGGGACTCCGCTCCTGCGGGTCGGTGGCGAAGCTGCGCACGTAGTTGACGATGAATCGCATGGCGTGGGCCAGCGGCCACGCCTGGCGGTAGGCAAAGCTCATGAGGCAGCCACCGTGGTGACCGCCGACGACGACCATGGCCAACAGACGCGGATCGGCCGAGAGCACCAGCGCACCGCGAGACTTCATCCGCGACAGACGATCGTCGAACATCTCGATCCATCGCAGATAACCCCAGGCCACTGCGTCGCGCGTACTCGGATCGGCCTTGACGAGCTGCCCGGCGAGTCCGTGGTAGGTGGGTCTGCCGCTGTATCCAAACCTGCGCAAGTGCGAGAGGTTGACCTCGATCCAGTTCTCCCAATCGGCCCACGTGTCGAGATTCCCGACGTTGGGCTCCTGGTGGATCGCCATGGCCAAGTCGATCTGACGTGCCAGGACTGCGCGCACCAGCGACGGCCGATCGTCGAAGTAATGAGTTAGTTGAGAGCCGCTGACCCCGGCGCGCAGGCGTACCTTGTCGAGACTGAGACCGATCAACCCGTCGCTGAGAATGACCTCGGCCGTCGACGCAAGAATGCGATCGCGCGTGGCACGCCCCTTGGGCGTAAGGGGCCCCGAGGAGGGGTCACCGGCCTCGGCCACGGGACCCCCCGGGGCGATGGGAAGTGCGCTCCTCGCTGCGCCGTCTCGAAGATGGTGGCATCGGCCCTCCCGCGTATTCGCAATCCACCTCGGAAGATTGCGTCAATGGAGCAACGCCAACCATCGTAGTTCCCGCGGGGGGGATCGTCGTCGAGCAGGCGATTCCGGCACTGAGTGGGTGATCATCGAAACGTGTTATCGCCAAACGTCATTCGATCACTCATCGACGACGTCGACGGTCACGGCCGCCCCGCGATGTCGGTGGTGGGCGGCCGATGACTCCACGGGGGGCCAAGCGCTCACCGCCCCTCACACGAGTGCATCCGTGCATCGCGCCAGCGCCCTACACCCATCTTCGCATTCATGCAATCGCGGAACCTACACGCCGGTCATCCTGTGCAACAGTGCCATTCGTCTCGTCGATCGACCATTGAGCTACGGTGCACGACATGACCGACATCGCCATCGCCGCACTGATTGCGGGTGCGTTGACAACTGGACTCGTCAGCCTCGCCAGCCCGGCTCACGCCGACGCAGGCTGGGTCCGCGTGGTCAACCAGCCCAACTTCGGCTGGGTCAACACCATTAGCCAACCCTACGTCCACGTCCCCCACGTCGACGCCACCGCCCACGGTTGACCTCGGCGATGCGACTCGACTGAGCCTTCTGCGCCGTCGCCTTCGTGATCCGCAGCAGTCCGCGACGCAGACGTTCCGTCGGCTGGTGCCTCGTGCCACGCCCGATCACAGTGCGACGGCTTCGATCACCACCTGAGGATCGCGCGTCATCCGCACTGCGATCCGTCGCAGTCCGGCCTTGGCGAACAGGACATCGAACTCCTCTAGCGTGCGTTCACGCCCAGTCAACAACAGCATCATCGAGACGTCGGACATGGCGACCATCTGACTTGGTTGGGTTACCTCCCACAGGAACTCGATGACGGCTATGCGTCCCCCTGGCAACATCTCCTCACGGCATCGCTGCAGAATCTCGACGCAGTGGTGGTCGTCCCAATCGTGCAGAATGAACTTCAGCAAGTACAGATCACCCACGGGTGCACCGGTGAGGAAATCGCCGGCGACGAATTCGGTGCGTTCTGGGAACCCCTCGTCGGCAGTCTCGGTGCGCGCCAGGTCGAGAACCTCCGCCCTGTCGAAGATCACTCCCTTCAGTGCCGGGTTGGCGACTTGAAGTCGTCGTAGCAAGGACCCCGCCGCGCCGCCGACGTCGACCGCGCAATGAGCCGCGGTGGTGTCGAGAGCGTCGGCGATGTTGTCGCTCCAGACCGCCGTGGCACTGGACATGGCCGCGTTGAAGCCGGCCCCGTGCTCGGGATGACGGCCCAGATAACCAAAGAATTCCTCCCCCAGAGCGAGATGAGCCTGAGTGGTGCCCGTCCGTATGGACGGGACGAACTGCGACCATGCCTTCCACAGTGGCTCGCTGGTGAACGACAGCGCCTGCGCTCGCATCGAACGGGGATGGTCCTCACGTAACGTTGCCAGGACATCGGTCCCGGCGTAGACGTCCCCGTCGACCCAGACCGTCAGGCCCAGTGCGGTTCCGGCGCGAAGCAGCCGAGCGACGTATGCCGGGGAGGCGTCCTCGGAAATCGCGATGTCGTGGGCCGCCAAGCCCCCGTCGGCGAGATGGTCGGCGATTCGGAGTTCGGTGAACGCGCGAACGGTCTGACTGACGGCGTACCCGTAGATGAGGTTGAACATCCGCGTGTGCGCGTCGGTGCCCGGCGGGGGCGTATCTCGGGAGATCGGGTCGAGGTTCATCGGCACTTTCTGACGACGTCGGAACATGGCGCAGGAACCTCAGAGAAGCAAGGCCTGCTTCCGACCATGTAACTCCGGATCGGCGACGACGGCCTGTTCCGTCCCATGAATCAAACGAATAGCCGTCTCTTCGGCGCGAGGCCGGCTGCGGTACAGCCGGTTACGACGGCGCCACGCCCTTCGCAGTAGTGGCGCACGAGAGCAACTCCGTTCGCCGGGTTCGTTGCCGAACGTCCCGACGGGCATGTCCGAGTTCACGAACGCGAATGGGTCGACAGCTGTGCAACCCGTTCCCGGACGGCACAATGGACGTGCGCGACGACATGCCGCTGGCACGGCTCGTCGGATCGCGCGGTCCTCCCCCCAGACGAGCCGTGCCAGCATTCCCACGCCACCGCCGCGTTCGACTAACCGGCCGCCTCCCCTTCGAATTCGGAGGCGAGGTCGCGTGCCACCCGCTTGAGCAGTGGCGTCACCTCCGACGCCGACGCCAGCGTCAAGCGCGACCCGGGTCCGGACACCGAGATTGCCGTCAGCGTCGGCGCGTCGGGAACCGGAACCGCAAAGCAGCGGACGCCGATCTCTTGCTCCCCCTCGTCGACGGCGTAGCCGCGGCCACGGCTGCGCTCGATGTCGCGCATCAGCGAGGCTGACGTCGTGTGGGTGTTCGCACTGGCCGCGGGCATCCCGGTGCGCTCGAGCAGCGCGAGGATCGCGTCGTCGGGCAGCTGCATCAGCAGCGCCTTGCCGACCCCGGTGGAGTGCGCGTGCACCCGCCGCCCGACCTCGGTGAACATCCGCATCGAATGCGGTGAGGGCACCTGCGCGACGTACACCGCCATGTCGCCGTCGATGACAGCCATGTTCGCGCTTTCACCCGTACGTTCCACCAGCCCGGCAAGATGGGGTCGCGACCAGCTTCCGATCAGACGGGCTGCGCTCTCGCCGAGCCGAATCAGCTTCGGACCCAAGGCATAATGCCGATTGGGCAGTTGTCGAACGTAACCGAGATTCAGCAGGGTGCGCACCAGCCGGTGGATCGTCGGTTGGGGCAGGTCGGCCCGGGCCGCCAGGTCTCCGAACGCAATCGACGGACCGGCACCCGCCAGGATCTCGAGAAGCTCGAAGGCGCGCTCGACGGACTGAACCCCACCCCGGCCCGGTGAAGACTCCTCGGCCATCGACGGCCCTCCCATCCCCGGCTCGACCCGTCGGCCATTCCGCTCGGCGACGCGCTGTCCTGTCGCGAAGTGTATTTCACCCCCCGAGGTCGACGACGCGGCCGTGGGGATCACCATGCGGTGGTCCCCACGGCCGTCGGGCGACGCCGGTCAGTCAGACGCCGACGCGGCCACCCTCGGCGACGCCGTCGCGGTGCTCGGCGCCACGGTGGGTCCGCCGGTCCGGCCGGGCTGTCGCAGGAACAGGGCAAGGCCCGCGGAGACCAGCGCACTGGCGGCGGCCAACCAGTAGGCGCCGCTGTACCCCCAGGCGTCGATCACGCTGGCGCCGACGCCGATGCCCACCACCGACCCCAGCAGCTTGGAGCTGTAGATGAGCCCGTAATTGCTGGCGTTGTTGTTCTCTCCGAAGTAGTCCGGGGTCAGCGAGGCGAACATCGGGTAGAACGCACCGCCACCGAAGCCCACCAGGAACGCGAAGCACAGGAACGCAATTTCGTTGTGCGCCTTACCCGCATAGAGCAGACCGACCAGCGCGACCGCCGACACCAGCAGCACGATGAGCAGGGTCTGCTTGCGGCCGAGACGGTCGGATATCCAGCCCGTCAACGTGCGACCGGTGCCGTTGACGACCGACAGGACACCGGCCGAGGACGCGGCGATCAGGGGCCCGAAACCGAGTTCCTTGGCGAAGGGCACCATGTAGCTGATCCCGAACAGCGAGACGCCGGCACTGATACCGAGGGAGAGCCACATCAGCGGCAGCATGCCGGTCTTGATGGCCTCCATCGGCGTGTACTGCCGCACCGCAGGCGGATTGCGCTTCAGGCTCGCCGCGCCCTTCTTGCTGTCGGCCCATTCCACGGGGTCGACGTCGGCCGGCCACCAGTTCTTCGGCGGATCCCTGAAGAACATCCCGCAGGCCGCTACGACGATCAACATGTAGACGCCGACCAGGTCGAGAACCCAGACGTAGGTGCTCGGGTGCAACGCATAACTGAAGATGAAGATGAACGGAACGGCGCCATAGGCGAACCCCCCGTTGACGAAACCGGTCTTGCCGCCGCGACGTTCGGGATACCACTTGCCGACGATGTTGATGCACGTCGCGTAGACGAGCCCCGCGCCGACGCCGCCGCACAGCGCGAAGCCGAGGAACGCGAAGACGATGCTGTCCTGGGTCAGGCTGGCGAAGCCGACCGCCGAGAGCACCGCACCCGCGAGCATGGCCGCCCGCGCGGAGACGACACCCTTCTCACGCAGCTTCCCGGCCGGGTAGGCGATCAACGCTTGAAAGAAGGCCCAGATGGACAGCAGCCAGAACGTCTCGGACATGGTCCAGCCGTGGGCTTCTCGGACGGCGGCCTGCGCGGCGCCATAGCCGTATTCGTAGACGCTGACCGCCATCATGGCGGCCCAGGGCAGCCACACCATCCAGGCCCTCGACCGGCCCAGCAGCTGATGGTCGGTTTCCCCGATCCGATAGACGCGGTTGTTCGCGTCGGTGACCTCGCGATAACTTGCGAGCGTTGAGGACATCGTTCATTCTCTTTCTCACGGTGGGTACAGGCTCGCTCCTCGATGCCGCCTCGCGTCAGGTTTTCGCGACAGACATCCGAGCGGGCCGTTCGTGCACCACGCGGGGGTGGGTCCCCGCACGGGCCATCAGGCGCGCACGCCAAGGACACGGCGCAGCGTCGCACCACCGTCGACCTCGCTGTCGGCGGCACCAGGCGACTCTCGGCGACCGTTGATGAAGCACGACGTCTGCCGTGCCGACTTGCCGGTTCAGCTCATGGGCACCCTCACCCTTCGCTCTCTGGTCGGTGGACCCGTCCGTGGTGATGCGAGCCGGTGGCGGCCCGCCCGGGATGTCAGATGGCCCCGGCGCTCCTGAACCGCTCGAGTTCTTCCGGCGAGTAGCCGAGTTCCGCGCAGATCGAGTCCGTGTGCTCGCCGAGCAACGGGGACCTGACGATCTCCACCGGGGAGTCGGAGAGCCGTAGCGGGGAGCCGACGGTCTTGAACGACCCGCGCTCCGGATGCTCGACGGTGACGATCGAGCCGAGCTCGGCCAGGGTCTCGTCCTCGATGAGCTCCTTGGTTCCGAGCACGGGACCGCACGGGACGCCCAACGCGTTGAGTGCCGTCAGGGCTTGCCATTTGGTGTGCTCCCCGGACCAGTCCTCGATGAGTGCGAAGACCTTGTCCAACTTGTCGAGCCGGTCCTCGGGCTTGGCCCAGTCGGGGTGGTCGGCCAGCTCCGGCCGGCCGATGAGGACCGCCAACGGAGCCCACACCTGGGGCTGGACGATGACATAGATGTAGTCGTTGGGACCGCCGCCGCTGGTGCGGACCGCCCAGCCGGGTTGCCCACCACCGGAGGCGTTGCCCGATCGCGGGACCTCGTCGGAGAAGTGCTCGTTCGGGTACTCCGGCAGCGGACCGGTCGCCAACCGCTGCTGATCCCGCAGCTTCACCCGACACAGGTTGAGCACGGCGTCCTGCATCGCCACTTCGACCCGTTGCCCTCGGCCGGTGTTGGTTCGTTGATAGAGCGCGGCGAGGATGCCGGTCACCAGATGGATGCCGGTGCCCGAGTCGCCGATCTGCGCACCGGTCGCGGTCGGCGGCCCATGCTCGAAACCGGTGGTGGCCATCGACCCGCCCATGGCTTGGGCGATGACCTCGTAGGCCTTGAAGTCGAAGTACTTGCCTGGCCCGAATCCCTTGATGGAGGCGTAGATCAACGCCGGGTTGATCTCCTGCAGTCGCTCCCAGGAGAATCCGAAGCGGTCGACGACCCCCGGCCCGAAGTTCTCCACCAGGATGTCCACGCGCGAGACCAGGTCGACGAAGATCTGCTTGCCCTCGTCGCTCTTCATGTTGACGGTGATGCTGCGCTTGTTGCAGTTGAGCATCGTGAAGTAGAGGCTGTCGGCGCCGGGGAGGTCGCGCAGCTGGCTGCGGGTGACGTCGCCACCCTTGGGCGCCTCCAGTTTGATGACGTCGGCCCCCAGCCACGCCAGCAGCTGGGTGGCCGACGGGCCGGACTGGACGTGGGTCATGTCCAGCACGCGGACCCCCGACAACGCCTTGCCCTCAGGGGATTTCGGCGTCAGAGCCGTACCGTCCGCGACAGTGGTGGTCTCATCCATGGTCGTCATCCCTTTCCGCGCGTCGGTGTGTGAGTCCTCGGGCACCCTGTGCGTCCCGAACGAGATGGCGGCGAAGGCGCCCAACTCAGATTGCATACCGTATGCGTTAGACCAAGAGTGTGGCCCAAGTAACAAGAATTTGTCTACGTTTTGGGCGGTTTTGCCCTTGCCCAACCATCCGCCGCCCGTACCGGCCGCGACCTCCGCCGTCGCCTCGTGCGCCGGCCGGACCGGGCCGAGAGTCCGGAGTCGGTCGACAGGACGACGAATCTTCGCGGTGGTCAACGTCTTTCGAAATCGTCATTCGCCGTGCTCACGACGGCAAACGGACGCCGTCGGGCGGGCCGCCTCGAATCTCCAGCGAATTCCCAGCCAAATTCATGGTTGCGGACAGGATTGTATGTAGTATACCGTCCGGTGTGACCGTGGTCACTATCCCATTCTCGAGTGATTGGTGTTACACATGTACCTGTATGCAGTATTCAGCGAGCATCGAGCGTGGTCAGTGGTGATCCCGCCGAGTCGGCGACCGGCCGAACCCACCACTGCCTCGTCACGGAGCCAGGGGGTTCGAGCAGCATGACCACAGCTCAGCCGGCGTACCGCGAGGTCGTCGACGAAAACGGCCGGGTGTACCGGATCGGCGAGACCGACCGCGACATCCTGGGACGGTCCCGGGTGTGGATGGTGTGGCTCCCATGGCTGTCGATGATGGCCATCAGCTCCTCGGAGTACGCGTTCACCTCGGCCGAGGACACCCTGTCGGAGGCACACGGCTGGCACGGCTCGCACATCTTCTGGCTGCTGGGCGTCTGGGTGTTCTTCCAGGCGGCGGTCGCGTTCCCGGCGGGCCGCCTGCGGGAGAGCGGCAAGCTCTCGGCGCGCGCGGCGATGATGTTCGGCGGGGCGGGCTCGCTGATGGGCTACCTGGCGCTCGCCTTCGCGCCCAACGTGTTCTTGGCCTACGTCGGATTCGGCTTCTTCGGCGGTGCCGCCGCGGGCTTCGTCTACGCCACCTGCGTGAACATGGTCGGCAAGTGGTATCCCGAGCGCAAGGGCGGCAAGACCGGTTTCGTCAACGGCGGGTTCGCCTACGGGTCGGTGCCCTTCATCTTCATCTTCACCTCCTACATGGACGTCAGCAATTACACCGGCATCCTCTTCGCCACCGGCGTCCTTCTCGCCGGACTGGTGGCCCTCAGCGGCTTCTTCTTCAAGGACCCGCCGAAGAACTGGTGGCCGGCACACGTCGACCCGCTCGGGGCCAGCACCGATCCCCGGATCGCCAGGGCACTTCGGAAGAACCCACCGGCCAAGAAGCAGTACACGCCGATGGAGGCCGTCAAGACCGGCATCCTGCCGCTGATGTGGTTCGTCCTGCTCTGCACCGCAGGCATCAACATCTTCGGCATCGCCATGCAGGTGCCCTTCGGCAAGGAGATGGGCTTTGCCGGCGGCATCGTGGCGTTGGCCATGAGCCTGAAGGCCATCATCAACGGCACCGGCCGCGGTGTGATCGGCTGGATCTCCGACCGATACGGGCGCCGGGAGACACTCGTCATCGTCTGCCTCGTGCTCGGCGCCGCCCAGTACGCGGTCTTCTTCTCGGGGTCCATCGGCAGCATGCCGCTGTTCCTGCTGGCCTCGATGGTCTCCGGCTTCGGTGGCGGTGCCATCTTCCCGCTGTTCGCGGCGATGACCGCCGACTACTTCGGGGAGAACAACAACGCGACCAACTACGGGCTGGTGTACAGCTCCAAGGTCATCTCCGGCCTGGTGGGTGCCGGCCTCGGGTCGGTGGTGGTCAGCAACTGGGGCTACGGCGCGGCGTTCATCATCGCCGGCTCCGTCGGCATCGCCTGCGCGTTCATCACGGTGTTCCTGCGTCAGCCCAAGCTGCCAGCGTCGGAAGGGACCACGACGCCGAGCGCCCGAACGGGAACCAAGGACCGGGAAGCGACGGCGTCACTCGCGCTGGACTAGCACCCGGGTGGGTTCCGGGTAGGAAACAGCGCCCCGGGCGCGGCAGAGGCTC
>Ga0209051_1000929_pt1 | contig 29025 bp, 23 predicted proteins | sample AraplaCvi_mMS_r2_2_FD_184286 | JGI IMG/M metagenome (GOLD analysis project Ga0209051, IMG submission 184286) | Arabidopsis root microbial communities from North Carolina, USA - plate scrape MF_Cvi_mMS_r2 (SPAdes) (version 2) | ecosystem: Host-associated > Plants > Roots > Endosphere | place...
GCGAAGCGGATGCATCTAGACGCCCGCATCGTCATCTGCGGCGGCGGCGAACTGCTCGAGGCGCACCGCGAGCGCGTGCGCGTCGCCGGCCTGGCCGAACGCATTGCCTTCGTCGGCGAACTGCCCATGTCCGACGTCGAGGCCCACTTCGCGGCCGCAAGCGCGTTCTGCCTGCCCTCGCAGTCGCGCGCCGAGGCCTTCGGCATGGTGCTGCTCGAGGCCATGGCCGCGGGCCTGCCCATCGTCGCCAGCGACATCGCCGGCTCGGGCGTGGGCTGGGTGAACGTCGACGGGGTGACCGGCTACAACGTGCCGGTGGGCGACGACGAGGCCATGGCGGCGGCGCTCGACCGGGTGCTGGGCGATCCGGCGCTGGCGCAGCGCCTCGGCTCCGCGGGGCGCGAACGCCTCGAGCGCCACTTCTCGACGCGCGCCATGCTCGACGGCACGCTGGCCGTCTACCGCGAGCTCGGCCTGGCGGTCTGAACCGCCTCGAGAAACCGCCGCGCCAGCACCGGATAGGTGTGCTTCGCCTCGACGAAGGCGCGGCCGCGGGCGCCCATCGCCGCCCGCTCGGCGGACGTGCGTGCAGCGAGTTCGCGCAGTCCGCGCGCCACCGCCGCCGCGTCCTCCGGCGCGACGGTGACGCCGCAGCCTGCCCCCGCGACCGGGTCGTTGCCGGCCTCGACCGAGTGCAGCACGGCGCGTCCGGCCATCATGTAGTCCATGAGCTTGTTGGGCGCGATGCCGAAGCGGTAGATCGGAACGCGTTGCCAGCCGATGTAGGCGATGTCCACGCCCGCGAGCAGCGACGGCACCTGCGTCTTGGGCACCGGCGGCAGCAGGCTGACCCGCACCAGACCCTCGTCGCGCACGCGCGCGGCCAGGCGCGCGCGCTCGTGCCCGTCGCCCACCAGCACGAAGCGGATCGGTTCGTCGCGCAGCAGCGCCGCGGCGTCGAGCAGGGTGTCGAGCGCATTGGGCAGGCCCATCGACCCGGCGTAGCCGACCACCGTCTCGCCGGCCGCCCGCGCCGCCGCGAGCGCGGCCGCGATGTCCTCGCGCAGCGCGTCGGGGGCCGCGGCCCAGTCGTCGGGCGAGATGCCGTTGGGCACGATCGCGAGCCGCGCCAGGTCGAGCCCGCGCGAGGCCATGTAGTCGTGCACGCAGGGCAGCATCGAGACGACCACGTCCGAGTCGCGGTACGCGGTGCCCTCGGCCCAGGCGCACAGGCGCGCGAACGGGTGGCCGGGCGACATGCCCGAGAGCTCGATCGGCGACAGCGGCCACAGGTCGTGCACCTCGAACACCAGCGTCGCCCCGCAGCGGCGCGCGAGGCGGCGCGCGACCCAGATGTCCATCGGGTAGGTGCTGGAGGCGATCACCACGTCGGGCCGGACCTCGCGCGCGAGCCGGGACGTGTCGGCCCACACCTGGCGCAGGAACGAGAAGATGTTCTTCACGCGGCCCAGGCCGTTGCCCTGGTATGCCGGCGTCGGGTACCAGCGCCATGCGATGCCCGCGATCTCCTCGTCGCGCGGCGCCGCGCCCACCTCGGGCTGGCGCGCCCGCACGTGCGAGTACGAGGCCGCGAGCATCTGCACGCGATGGCCCGCGCGCACCCACTCGCGGGCCAGGTAGTACGGCCGGAACTCCATGCCGAGGGCCGGCGTGCCGGCGTAGTGTTCGACGTAGACGATGTTCATGACGGAGGGCGCGTCGAGGAGAGGAGCTTGCGGTAGGCGTCTTCCATGCGCTCGAGGCAGGCGGGCCAGGCGTACTCGCGGGCGACGAACGCGCGGCCCTGCCGCCCGAGGCGCGCACGCAGCGGCGCGTCGAGCGCGAGCGCCTTGAGCGCCGCCTGCAGCGCGGCGACATCACCCACCGGGACGATGCGGCCGGTCTCGCCGTCGCGCACGACCTCGGGCAGGCCGCCGGCATCGCTCACGACGACCGGCCGCCCGCACGCACTCGCCTCGATCACGGCGACGCCGAAGCTCTCGGCGCGGCTCGGCGCCGCGTAGACGTCGAGCCGGCGCAGCCACGCGGGCACCTCGGCATGCGCGACGGCGCCGGCGAACTCGGTGCGCGCGGCGATGCCCAGCCGCTCGGCCAGCGCGGCGAGCTCGGCGCGCTGCGGGCCGTCGCCGACGACGAGCAGGCGGCAGTCGGCCGGCACCTGCGGATCCGCGCACAGGCCTGCGAAGGCCTGCAGCAGCAGGTCGATGCCGTAGGTCGGCGCGAGCGACTTGACGGTGCCGAGCACGAGGCCGCCGGCAGGCCGGTCTTCGGCCGGCACGAATGCGTCGAGGTCGACGCCGAACGGGGTCACGGCGATCTCGCGGCGCTCGGGCGTGAGCTCGCGCACGCGGGCGGCCATCGCGCGGCTGGTCGACGCGATCGCGCCTGCGCGGCGCAGGTTCCAGCGCAGCAGCCGGCCCTGCAGCCAGCCCTGCTCGGGGAAGGCGTAGACGTCGCTGCCCCACACGGACAGCAGCGTCGGCCCGACGCGCGCGAGCGAGGCCAGCGTGCCGTAGCCGCTCGCGTAGTGGACATGGACGACGTCCGCGCCCCAGCGCCGGGCGAAGCGCCGCACCGCCGGAGCGTTGAGCACGTAGCCGGCGCCGCCGCGCACGGGCAGCCATGCGCGCTCGACGCCCGCGGGCAGCAGCGCCGCGTCGCACGGATGCTGCGACAGCACGCACACCGCGTGGCCCCGCGCGTGCAGGCCCGCGGCCCAGCGGCGCAAGTGGATCGAGCTGGCCGGCCCGAGCAGCAGCAGGCGGAGCGCGTCCGTCACGCAGCGGTCTCCCGCGCATCGCGCCGCGCGCACCAGGCGAACACGCCGGCCGCGGCCCAGGCGCCGGCAGCCCAGGTCGCGCACACCGCCTCGAGCGACGGCGCGGCCAGCGCATACCAGCCGAGCGCAAGCACGCTCCAGCGCGCGCTCTCCGCGCGCACCGCGATCCACGGCGTGCCGCGGGCGCTGGCCTGCACGGTGAGCACGCGCGACGCGGCCTCGGCCGCACCGCCCGCCAGCAGCACGGCGAGCGCGCGCGTCGCGCCGGCGTAGGCTGCGCCGAGCCCGAGATCCGGCCGCACGAACGCGGCCAGCCAGGCCAGCCCCGCGCAGGCCAGCAGCAGCCCGAGCACGATGGTCGCGCCGCGCCGCGACGCCGCCGCGCCGGGCCGCTCCATCCAGCGCCGCAGCAGCAGCGGCGCGGCGTAGCTGATCGGCGTGAGCGGCACCTGCACCAGCGTCATCGCCATCGTGAATTGACCCAGCGCCGCGCGGCCCAGTGCCGCCTCGACCCAGCGCTGCACGAGCAGGATCGCCGCCGTGACCAGCGCCGCCGTCAGCCACGCCGCGAGCCCGTAGTGCGCGAGCGTGCGCCAGCCGGCCTCCCCGTGCGGCGCCTCGGGCGGCGCCCGGCGAAGCCGCAGCCAGGCGACCGCCGCGGACGCCACGTTGGCCGCCGCGAACAACGCAAGCCAGCCCGGCGCGCCGGCGTCGCCGGCCCACAGCACCGCCACCACGCCCGCGAGCACCAGCACCTGCGGCAGCGCGGTCAGCACGTTGAACCACGCGGTGCGATCGCGCACCAGCACCAGCGCGCGCAGGATGCCGTGCGCGACCGCTGCCGCCACCGCCAGCGCCATCAACGCGACCACCCCCGCGGGCTGGGTGCGCCACGCCGCATAGGCCGCCGCGAGAGGCAGCGCGAGCAAGGCGCAGCCGGCCACCCAGCGCAGCGCCGCGCGCACGCTCAGCCCGCCCGACTTCACGTGGAAGAACAGCGCCTGCGGCAGCCCGAACATCGCGAACGCGCAGACGAACTCGACCTCCGCCTTGACGTGGCTGAAGACGCCCTGCGCCTCCGGCCCGAGCCCCTTGCCGAGCAGCAGCGTGGCGAGCAGCACCGCGGCCGCACCCGCTCCCTGCACCGCGAACGAGACGAGCAGCTCGCGTCGGAGGCTCACCGCGCGGGCCGCACTCGCGCCGAGGCGAACAGGTTGGACGCGAACAGTCGCCGGCCGAGCGGCGAGACGGCGGTCGCCGTCGCGAAGACGGCCTGCTTGGCCAGCCGCACCGCGAGGCTGCCCGAGTAGGCGGCGCCGAAGCGCTCGCGCCGCAGCGCGCGGCGCGCGGGCTCGGTCGGCGTCTCGTGCACCCACACCTGCGAGTGCTTCAGCACCTCGAGTCCGGCGCGCTCGAACAGCGCGAGGCCCTGGGCGAGCGAGTAGCGCCGCAGGTGGCCGGAGGCGTCGTCGGGGCCGTAGGCGCGACGGTCGTTGAGCCAGTTGTCCTCGAGCGGCAGGTTGACGAGGACGATCGCGCCCAGCGTCGCCGCATCGCGCAGGAAGCAGACATCGTCGGGCACGTGCTCGAGCACGTCGCTCATGACGACGACGTCGAAGTCGGCGAAGCCCGCGTCACGGAAGTCGCCATGGTGGAACTCGACGTCCGGGAACCGCGCGCGCGCCGCGGCGACGTTGGCGGGCGAGATGTCGAGCCCGACGCGACGCCCCCCCGGCGCCACCGGGAACGCGGCGATCAGCTCGCCGGTCGCGCAGCCGATCTCCAGCACGCGGCGCACCGGCTGGCCTGGCGGCAACGCACCGATGAGGCCGGGCAGCTTGAACAGTCGCACCTCGAGGTCGACCTGCGCCTGCTCGATGGAGCCGGCGGCGCGACGGGCGACGTACTCGGGGTGCGCGTCGTACAGCGCCGAGAAGTCGACGCCGCCGGCGTCGCCGTCGGAGGCGGGCTTCATGCGGCGAGCGCCGCCGCGAGCGCGGCGACCACGCGATCCTGGTCGGCGGGCCGCAGGTCGGCGCTCATCGGCAGGCTCATGACCTCCCCGGCCGCGGCGAGCGCGTTCGGGCAGGCATCAGGATCGCCGAAGTGCTCGTAGGCGGGCTGGCGGTGCAGCGGGCGCGGATAGTGGACGGCCGTCGGGATGCCCGCGGTCGCGAGCGCGGCCTGCACCTGCTCGCGGCGCGGCACGCGCACGGTGTACTGGCCCCAGACGCAGTCGCGGTCGGGCCGCACCGCGAGCGTCTGCAGCGGCAGGCCCGCGAGCAGCTCGTGGTAGCGCGCGCCGATCGCACGGCGACGCTCCAGCTCCCAGTCGAGGCGCCCGAGCTTGGCGAGCACCACCGCGCACTGCAGCGTGTCCATGCGCCCGCCCACGCCCACGCGCGTATGCGTGTAGCGCGCGCTCTGGCCATGCACGCGGATCTCGCGCGCGGCCTGGGCGAGCGCGTCGTCGCTCGTGAAGATCGCGCCGCCGTCGCCATAGCAGCCCAGCGGCTTGCTCGGGAAGAAGCTCGTGCAGCCCAGGGTCGAGAGGTTGTTGCTGCGCCGGCCCTTGTAGCGCGCGCCGAAGCTCTGCGCCGCGTCCTCGATGACGGGCAGGCCGTGTTTCGCGGCGACGGCGTTGATCTCGTCCATGTCGGCGACCTGGCCGTACAGGCTCACCGGCATGATCGCCTTCGTGCGCGGGGTGATCGCGGCCGCGACCTGCGCGGCGTCGATGTTGCAGGTGTCGGGCTCGATGTCGACCCACACCGGCTTCGCGCCCAGCAGCACGATGGTCTCGGCGGTCGCGGCGAACGTGAACGGCGTGGTGACGACCTCGTCGCCCGGCTTCAGGCCGAGCGCCATCATCGAGATCAGCAACGCCTCGGTGCCGCTCGAGACGGTCACGCAGTGCTTCGCGCCGGTGTGCGCCTCGAGTGCGAGCTCGAGCTCGCGCACCTCGGGGCCCATGATGAACTGGCCGTGGTCGAGGACGCGCTGCATGCGCTGCGCGATCTCGTCGCGCAGCGCGGCGTACTGGGCCTTGAGGTCGATGAACTCGAGCTTGGAGTGGAGTCGGTCGGGGGCGTTCACGCGGCTCTCCGGTGGGAGGGAATGGCGAGGGATCAGAGCAGCTCGACGCGGTCGCCGCTCAGGCGGTAGCGGTCGCCGCTGTGCGGACAGGCGGCTTCGGCCTCGCCCTTCAGCGGCAGCGCGAGGCGTTCGCCGTGCCGGCTCATCCAGCCGATCTGGCGCGCGGGGACGCCCACCATGAGCGCGAAGTCCGGCACGTCCTTCTGCACCACCGCGCCCGCGCCGACGAAGGCGTGGCGGCCGATGGTCACGCCGCAGACGATCGTCGCGTTCGCGCCGAGCGTCGCCCCCTGGCACACCCGCGTGCGGCGGTACTCGTCCTTGCGCACGACGGCCGAGCGCGGGTTGTACACGTTCGTGAAGACCATGCTCGGCCCGCAGAAGACGTCGTCCTCCAGCGTGACCGCGTCGTACACCGAGACGTTGTTCTGGATCTTCACGTTGCTGCCGATCGCCACGTCGTTGCCGACGTAGACGTTCTGGCCGAACGAGCAGCGCGCGCCGATGCGCGCACCGGCGCTGATGTGCACCCAGTGCCAGACGCGGCAGTCCTCGCCGAGGACGGCGCCGTCGTCGACGATGGCGGTCGGGTGGATCGTGGTGGGCATGGCCGGGCTTCCGGGATCAGGCTGCGAGCCCGCCCGGGCGGCGACTCGAGAAGCGCGTGGAGGCCGTCATTCAATAGGCCAGCGGCAGGTTCACGCGCTTGCCGTCGCGGGCGGACAGGTACATCGCGATCAGCAGCTCGAGCGACTTGAGGCCCTCGCGCCCGTCGGTCTCGGGCTCGGTCTCGCCGCGCAGCGTGCGGATCACGTTGTCGTAGTACAGCGGGTGGCCGAAGCCGTAGACCGAGGTCGTCTGGTAGCTCGCGTCGGCGATGTGCGCGTCCATCTCGTGCGGCTCGGCGAACTGCCAGAGCTGGATCTCGTTGACGGCCACGCCGCCGATGCGTGCGCTGCCCTTCTCGCCGAGGATGGTGATCGAGCCCTCGAGGTTCTTCGGCCACGTGAGCATCGTGACGTTGACCGTGCCCATCGCCCCGTTGCGCCACTTGAGCGCGGCGACTCCCGTGTCCTCGACCTCGATGTTGCGCGCCAGCGTGCCGGTGTAGGCCATCACGCTCTCGATGGGGCCGACGATCCAGTCGAGCAGGTCGATGTAGTGGCTCGCCTGGTTCATGAACGCGCCGCCGTCGAACTCCCAGGTGCCGCGCCAGGCCGCGCTGTCGTAGTACTCCTGCGGACGCGACCAGAACACGTTCACGTTGACCATGTAGACGCGGCCGAAGCGGTCCGCCCTCATCGCCTCCTTGAGCAGCTGCAACGTGCGGTTGCGCCGGTTCTGCTTGACGACGAACAGGCGCACGCCGGCCTCGTCGCAGGCGCGCACCATGTCGAGACCGTCCTGCCAGCGCGTGGCCATCGGCTTCTCGGTCATCACGTGGAAGCCGGCGCGCGCCGCGGCGATCGCCTGCTGCGAGTGCAGGCCGCTGGGCGTGGCGAGCACCACGCAGTCGGCCTCGAGCTCCGAGAGCATCGCGCCCAGGTGCGCGAAACCGCGTGCGCCGGTGCGTTGCACGGCGGCCGCCAGCGCCGCCGGGTCGGGGTCGCACACGGCGACCAGCTCCGCGCGATCCTGGTGGCGCTCGATCGCGGCCATGTGGTTCGCGGCGATGCGGCCGCAGCCGACCAACGCGAAGCGCAGCTTGCGGTCGGTGACGGGCGGCGCGGCGTGGGGGCGGGGACTGGACGAGGACATGGGGGGTCGGCGACGGGGAACCTGCGATTTTAAGGCAGGCTAAGATGCGGCACGATGAGCTTCCGCTTCTGGCATCGTCGTCCCGCCGAGGGCGCGACGCGAATGCCTCGATTCAGCGCCGAGGAAGTCGTGCGTGCCGGCTACCAGGCGATCCTCGCGCGCGAGCCGGACGCGGCGGGACTGGCCTCGCAGGCCGGCAGCGCGCTGCGCGGCCCCACGGCGCTCGCCCAGGTCCTGCGCGCGATGCTCGATACGCCCGAGGCCGTCGCCGTGAACCGGCCGCTGCTGCTGTCCGCCCTCGGCAGGGTCGAGACGAGCATCGTCTCGCTCGGCACGCACTGCTTCACGAGCGAATTCCTCAAGCGCCAGGGCCTGCGCGCCTGGGCCGGGCCGTTCGACTGGGTCTTCTCCACCATCCCGATGGTGGCGCACTGCATCCGGGACGACTTCGCGTCGTTCCTCGATCGCTCGCAGTACCGGCCCGTGCCCGTCGAGCACCGCCGCCACGGCGCCGACGTGAACCGGGTCGACCACGCCTACTACCTGGAGCACTTCGGGGTGCAGCGCGTCTTCAACCACCACGACGTCCACGAGGACGCCGACTACGCCTACATCACGCGCTGCGTCGAGCGCTTCCGCGGCGCGCTGCGCGGTACGCGGCCGGCCCTGTTCGTCTGCACCGTCGCGGCGCGGGCGCACACGCTGGCCCAGGTGCAGGCGCTCGCGGACGCCGTGCACGATGCCGGAGGGGGACGCCATCGCGTCCTCGCGGTTCTGGTCGACGACGCCGCCACCGGGCGCCTGGCACCGCAGGTGGGCGTCGTCCACGACGACGCGCGGTTGCTGGCGCTGCGCTTCGAGAGCATGTCGGCCTGGCAGCCGCTGGAGTTCGAGGATCCGCTGGACGAACTGGTGCTCGCCAAGGTGCTGCGCGACGCGGCCCGCGCGCTGACCCGAAGCACGCCGCAGCCCCCTCGAGGCGGAGCTCCTGCCTTCTAGGCGCGCGCGGCGGCGTGCGCGTGCTCGAGCAGGCGCCGCGCGGAGTCGGCCCAGCGGAAGCTGCGCACGTGGCCGAACCCGGCATCGCGCAGCTGCGTCTGCCGCTCGGGCGCATCGACGAGGCCGCGCACCGAGCGCTCGATGTCCGCCAGGGAATGGGGATCGAAGTAGTCCGCCCCTTCGCCGCAGACTTCGGGGATGGCGGTGGCCTTCGCCGCCAGTACCGGGCAGCCGCAGGACATCGCCTCGAGAGGCGGCAGGCCGAAGCCTTCGTAGAGCGAGGGGAAGACCAGCGCGACCGCGTTCTGGTACAGGGCCTTGAGCTGGGCGTCGCTGACCGGGCCGGTGCGCACGATGACGACGCGGTCGCCGATGTCGTCGGCCGCGGAACGCGCGAACACGCGCGAGTTGATGCCCCCCACCAGGACGAGGCGCAGGCCGGTCTCGTCGTGCAGCCGCCGCATGGCGGCCTCCAGGCGCAGCAGGTTCTTGTTCGGGTTCGAACTGGCGACCGCCAGGATGAAGCGCCGCGGCTCGATGCCGTAGTAGGGGAACACGGAGTCGTCGGGCTCGACAGGCGCCAGGTGGTCCGCGCCGTTCAGCACCACGTGCAGGCGGTCGGGCCTGACGCGCAGGTGGCTGCAGAGGCGGATCTTCGAGTATTCGGAGACAGTCAGCAGGGTGTGCGCCGAATACGAGAGCCACGTGAACAGCATGCGGTACCAGGAGCGGAACAGCAGCGTGTAGGCCTCCGGGCGATCGAAGATCGCCGCGTCGTGCAGCATGCAGACCTGGCGCCGATGGAAGGCCGGCGCCGAGCCCGCCAGGCTCATGAGGAGGCCGCCCGCGGCCGCGCGTGGCAGCAGCCACTGCTCCCAGTGCAGCATCGAGCCGCCCTCCCGGCCCAGGACACGAACCTCGATGTGGCGCAGCGCGGGCGGCACGCCGTCCGGCGGGCAGAGCAGTACCCAGGTGCCGCGACGATGCGCGGGCATGCTGTCGAGCTCGGCATCGAGGGCCGTCAGCAGACCCGCCGCGGTTCGCTGGACACCGGTGGTGTGCTGGCGCGTGAACTTGCCGTTGATGAAGACGGGCAGCGAGCGGTCCGGGTCCGGGGGAGAGGTCTTCAAGGCGGGGGATCGCGCCTGTGCGCTCGGAAATGAGGGTCGGCAGGCGCGAGGCAGGTTCGCGGTGCGACTCAGCCTTCAGCCTGGATTCAGCAGGTCATTGTGCAGCATCGCGCCCCCATGGAAGCCGCCGCCACCCCCCATGGTTGCCCGGAGTGCGACCGGTATGATGGCGCCCGGACTCTTCCAGGCGCCCCGGCGGCGCCCTCTCCCGCCTCATGCGCACCCCGTTCCGAATCGCCCTGATCTCCGCAGCCGGCTGCGTCCTGGCCGCCTGCAACGCGCTCCCGGGCTCGGGCCCGCATTCGGGGGACATCGCGCAAGCCGATGGACGAGCCTCCGAGCTGGGCGCGCGCATCGAGGTCGTCGACGTCACCGACGCCGTCGCGCGCCGCCTGCTGGCGTCGCACCACGCGATGTCCTTCGCGGAGGGCCTGGGCGACAAGCCGGCGCCCGAGGAACGCGTCGGCGCCGGCGACTCGGTGCAGGTCACCCTGTGGGAGGCGCCTCCCGCCACGCTGTTCGGCGCCCCGGTGGCGGCGACGCCCGGCATGCCGTCCACCAGCCAGGCGATCGGGCTGCCCGAGCAGGCGGTCGGCCTCGACGGCACGATCGCCGTGCCCTTCGCCGGCCGCGTGCAGGCGGCCGGCCGCACGACGCGCGAGATCGGCGACGACATCACCCGCCGGCTGTCGGCGAAGGCCAACCATCCCGAGGCCGTGGTGCGCATCGCCAGCAACCGCTCGTCGATGGTGACGGTGGTCGGCGAAGTGGGGGCGAGCCAGCGCGTGCCGCTCACCGCCGGCGGCGAGCGCCTGCTCGATGCGCTGGCGGCGGCCGGCGGCGTACGCCAGCCCGTGAACAAGACGACCATCCAGGTCACGCGCGGCGAGCGCTGGTTCACCGAGTCGCTCGACCGCGTCATCCGCGACCCGCGGCAGAACGTGCCCCTGCACCCGGGCGACGTGGTCACGGCCATGTACCAACCCCTGAGCTTCATCGCGCTGGGCGCGACGGGCAAGCAGGACGAGATCAACTTCGAGGCGCAGGGCGTGACGCTCGCGCAGGCACTGGCGCGCGCCAACGGCCTCGTCGACACGCGAGCGAACGTGCAGGGCGTGTTCGTGTTCCGGCTCGAGGCGGCCGACGCCCTCGACTGGCCGCGCCAGCCCGTGGCGACGACGCCGGACGGCCTGGTGCCGGTCATCTACCGGATCGACCTGCGGGACCCGCGCTCGTTCTTCGTGATGCAGAGCTTCGCGATGAACGACAAGGACATCCTCTACATCGCCAACTCGCCGACGGCCGAGCTGCAGAAGTTCCTGAACATCGTGTTCACGCTGACCTACCCGCTGGTCCAGATCAACAACACGTTGAAGTGAAGCGCGCCCGGATCCGGGCGCGCGTTCAGCGCCCCGCGAGGCGATTCGCCGCGACGATCGCCGCGAAGTCCGGCGTCGCAGCGTAGGCGCGATAGAACTCCCGCACCAGCTCGGCCGGCGCGATCTCCCGTCGCGCCAGGCAGTAGCGCGGATCCGTGGCCGCCACGCCCGCCGCCTCGGCCAACTCGGCCGGCACCGCGGCGCTGACGTGGTCCAGGTACTGGTTCTGCGGCGGCCCCGGCACCTGCATCCGCGCCGAGACGAGGCGCAGGAACTGCATCACCACCTCCCACATGACGGCGTTGGTCGGATGATTGAAGGTGTGGAAGGTGCGCGCGCCCGCCACGTGGCGTTCGACGTGGTCCATCACCTGGATCGGCAGTCCCTGCTCGCGCCGGCGCGACTCGGCCAGCGCCGCGTGGAAACGCTCGCGGCAGTACTCGACGTCGGCAGCGGCAAGGCGGGCGACGGCGTCGGCCTCGGAGAGGCCCGCCTCCCAGGCCGAGACGATGCGCTGGTCGTGGTAGTCGCCCAGCGGCCCCTGCAGGGACTTGCCGCCGCCGATGCGCAGGTATTGCAGGTACGGGAACACGCCGCCGAAATAGATCGAGGGGAACTCGATCCATTCGGAGCGGGCGTACACCTGGCGCAGGTGCGCCGAGCCTCGGCGGCCCCAGGCCGCGTCGACGGGCTGGCTCAGGACGATGTCGGCGCCGCGCATGAGCGCCTCGAGCGCCTCGACCTCGGGCCCGTCGGCCGGGATCGTGTGAACGGGCGGCGCGCGTACCACCTCGAAGTCGGGGCAGGCCCGCTCGAGCAGCCGGCCGATCGGCCCGCCCTGGCAATTGCCGTAGACGACGACCCGCGTCATGCCGCGCGTCACATGTAGCGGTTCTTCTCGGCCTCGATGTTGACGGGCTGGCCCTTGCGGGCCACGAAGTACGCCGAGTTGGTGATGATGTGGACGCGATCCTCGAAATCGCGGCCGGTCTGGGCCGTGACGCACTCGCGGACGTCGCGGAACCCCGCCCACTCGATCATCGCCTTGAGCAGTGAACGGCTGGGGTGATAGCCGGCGAGCGGCATGTTGCCGTAGAACTGCGGCGTGGCTTCCTTGCGGTTGAGCATGACCAGGCTGTCCGACTTGTGCGTCTGGGACGAGATGATGAAGCGCTCGGCGTTGAAGCTGCCCAGGTAGTCCAGGATCATCTGCGGATACCGGAAGTGGTACACCAGGCCCAGGAACAGGACGATGTCGTAGTGCTCGGAACGGTCGATCGAGAAGAGCGTGCCCTCCTCGAAGCGGATGTCGAGGTCCTCGTTCCGGCGCACCTGCGACCACGCGAAGTCGAACTGCTTGCGCGCGACCGGGTTGGGCTCGACGCCGCGCACGCTGGCGCCCAGGCGGGCGAGTTCGATCGTGAGGCCGCCGTTGCAGGCACCGATGTCGAGCACCTTCTTGCCCTTCCACTCGGCCGCGGGAATGCCCTCGAGCAGCGCATCGAGGATCAGGTTGGGCTGCCACAGCCCGGGCAGCGTGAAGTCGGGGCGCACGCGCACCGCCTGCAGCCACTTGCCCATCGTCGCCGCTTCGGCGAGAACTGATTGATCGTCCACATCGACTCCGGAATGCAGGCGCGAGGCGGCCTGGCTGTCGAACGATTCTAGCCGCGGGATGTCAGCGCGCCGGCGCGGCGAGCTCGCGATCCTCGACCTTGAAGGCCAGCGCGCGCGTATCGTTCGAGCCCCGCTCCCACTGCGCCGGCACGAAGCAGTCCTCGCACGCGACGCGCCAGACGGCCTGCTCGCCGGGGACGATCGTCGACAGGTCGATCTCGATGACGAACAGCCCCGGCTCCTGGACGACGATCTCCTCGCGCGCGCCGTCCGGGGCCAGCACCTCGAGCATCAGCACGCCGCGCGCGGGCGAGGCGTGCCTGCACAGCAGGCGCAACTCGGCATCGCGCCGCTCCCGGCGCAGCACGCGGATCTGGAGCTCCGGGCCGGCCCAGCCGTCCGCGCCCACGTCGACGTAGAGCTCGGGCGTCGCCAGGCGCAGGCGGGTGTCGGCGTCGATGCGCGCCTGCAGCACGTCGAGACCGGCCGGCCCGAGGAAGCCGGCGCAGTCTGCGGCGAGCTTCTCAAGCTCGCCCGTCATGTCGAGCGGCGTCGGATGGAACGGGTGTGCAGCGCACAGCTCCTCCAGCCACGTGATCGCCCAATTGGGCGGTGCCCAGCCCAGGTGCCTGCCCAGCACCGTGATGCCCTCGCGCGCCACGCGCCCACGCTGGCTGAGCGTGATGCCGCCCTCGTGCAGGCGCGACAGCGCCTGCACCTCGTGCACGAAGCCGATCCGCTCCGGATAGGTCTTGAAGAAGCGCAGCCAGAGGTCGAAGTCGAAGGAGGCCCGCAGCGTGGGGTCGAGGCCGCCCAGCGCATTGAAGGCGTCGCGCTTGAAGAACGCCGTCGGCTGGCAGATGAAGCAGCCCTCGCTGAAGACCTGGATCGGCGTGGAAGGCGGCAGCGTCGGATAGCGCTCGAGGAACGCGCCCGCCACGTCCACGTGCTCGCCCTCGCCGTAGACCATCAGGTGGCCGGGCGCGGCCTCGAAGTGCGCGAGCGCCCGCGCGATCGCGCCTTCGGCGTAGAGGTCGTCCGAATTGAGCCAGCCGATCAGCGGCGCGCGCGACTGCGCGATCGCCCGGTTCACGGCCTCCGCCGGACCACCGTCTCGTTGCGAGGACCAGCGCAGGGCCGCTCCGAACTCGCTCGCCAGCGACTGGAGGCGCTCCTGCGTGCCGTCCGTGGAGCCGCCGTCCGCGACATAGAGCTCCACATCGGGCGGATGTCCTCCAAGCACGCTGCGGATCGCTTCGTCGATGAAGCGTCCCTGATTCAGCGACGGCATCACGACGCTGATGCGCGGCGTGCCGTCCGCGGTCATGGGCGCTCCGCGAGCAGTTCAGCCGCCGCGATCCCCGAGCGCCGCGCGCACAGCTCGATGTTGCGCCGGTACAGGTCGAGGTCGGAATCGCGCGCCAGCCATTCGAACAGCCTCGCCGCGGTGCGGTAGTCGCCCGCGCGCACCAGCCGGTTCGCCTCCGCCAGCAGCGACACCGAGGGCGGCCGGGCGGTGGTCGCGCCGGCCGTGACGAACGACGGGGCGGGCGCCGGCCTGGCGATGATCTCGAACAGGCGGCTCCAGGAATGGCGCGCGAGGTAGTGCACGGCGCCGCGGAACAGCCGCGCCCGTTCCTGCGGCAGACGGCCCCGCAGCGCCTCGAGCGCGCGCAGCACCGTCGCAGGCTCGGCGTCGTCCATCACCACGCCGAAATCGTGGCGTTCGCAGGCGTCGGCGAGCCAGGTGCCGCGTACAACCAGGGGTACCGCACCGAAACACAGGCAGTCCACCAACGCCCCGCTGGTGCGCACGCGGAAAGTCGGCGCGCCATACGGGATCAGGGTGGCGTCGGCCCGGCGATAGGCCGCCTTGACCTGGGCATCGGTGAGATCGCCGGCCAGCACCTCGACCGTGGCCGGGCGCTCGGTTCCGAGCGCGCGGTCGCGGTCGCGGAAGACGAATCGCAGGCCCGGACGGCCCGAGGCACATGCGTGCCGGTAGAGCTCGAGCGTGGGTTCCTTGCCCTTGCCCGAGGTCATCAGGCCCGGGACGAGCAGCGTCAGGTCGGCCGCCGAGGGGCGGCTCGCGACGCCGCCGTGGCGGCGCAGTTCCTCGCGCGCCTCGAGATCACCCATCAGCGGCGGCGGATTGGCGATCGCTTCGAAGCGCAGGCCGGTGTCGCGGAAGATCTCGTCGCCATGCAGCTCGGACATGGCCAGCAGCCGCACGCGCTGCTGGAAGGCCAGGCGCGCGACATGGTCGTAGCCGGTGCGCGCGGGCAGCAGGAAGTCCCAGAACGCATTGACCACGACGTCGACATCGGCCGCCCATGGCCGCTCCGCGAGGCTCGTGGCGAGCATGCTGCTGCCGCAGTAGAGGAAGAGCACGACGCGGTCGTGGCGCGCGCGCGACCGCAAGTCGGCCAGGGCGCCGTCGACGGCGCGCCAGAACTCGTCCACGATGGCGCCGCGGGCCGCCAGGGCCCCGCTGCGGGTCAGCGAGTAGTACCCAGAATCCGACGGGAACACCGACTTCACGTCGGGGAAGTCGACCTGGACCCGCTGATGCGCGAAGCAGGCGTAGGCGGCACCGGCCGCCTCGCAGCACTCCTTGAGACGCCGCTCGTAGTTCAGGAAGTGGCCGAAGTCGGTGGTCAGGTCCGGATTGAGGGAGACGAACAGCACGCGGCCGTCGCCGCCCCCGCGGCGCTCGCGCTCCAGCGGCAGGGCGTCGAGTTCGAGGAAGTCGTGCAGGTCGGTGGTCTTCATGCGACGGCCTCCGCCACGCGTGGCGCCGAAGCAGGCTGCGCCGGGGCGAGCCAGCGCACGTAGTCGCGCGCGACGTCCTCCCAGGTGCGCGAGTAGCGGCGGTCGAGCGGTGCCGGGCGCTTGAGGGCACGCAGCAATGCCGCCTCGATGCCCGAGGGCTCGAGTGGGTCGAAGAACTCGGCATCGTCTCCCGCGAGCTCGCGGTAGACCGGGATGTCGGAGATCGCGGGCACCGCACCCAGGCGCAGCGCGTTCAGCAAGGGCAGGCCGAAGCCTTCGTAACGCGAGGGCGAGAGATAGACGTGGGCCATCGCCACCGCGAGGTCGACCTCGGCATCGCCGAGCTGCGGCACGAAACAGACCCGGCCAGGGAAGCGCGCCATGAGCGCGCTGCTGGCGGGGTCGGCCTGCTCGCCGCCGACCACCAGCAGCCGCGCTCCGCGCTGGGCCGCGAGGACACGCTCGAGCGCACGTGCCGCGACCGCGAAGTTCTTGTACAGCCCCCGCGTGCCGACATGCACGATGAGCCCCGACACCTTGTGCACCTGGGGATCGGTCGCGGCATGGCCGAGGTGGATCACGCGGGTCGCAGCCTGCGGGAATGCGGGGTAGTGGACGAAGAAGCGGCGGCGCGAGGCGCTGGAGATGAAGCAGGCCTCCGTCGCCTGTGCGAACGCGAGCGCCTTCATCTTCAGGACGTTCGGCGTGGACGGCATCGCCGCCAGGTCCGCGAGTTCCTCGTGCGCGAAGTCGAGCGCGGTCACGAGGTAGCGCGGCGCTCCGGGCAGCACGCATTCGCCGTAGTAGGTGTTGAGCACCGCCTCGACGTCGGCGGCGCCCGCCGCGCGCAGGAGTTCGGCGCGCTGGCGCGCCTGCGCCTCGCCCTGGAAGTTGACGTTGTCGCTGGGCGGGATCGGGCACTCCAGGACGCGGCGGCCCGGGCCGACCAGCCCCAGCTCGCGCAGGTGCAGGTTCTTGTCGTGGCCGGGATAGACCAGCAAGGTGGTGTCGATCGCCTCGCCCCAGGCGCGGCTGCCGAGCACGTAGCTCCATTGCTGGCTGATGCCGCCCTTGGCCTGGAGCGAGAAGATGCGGCCGTCGACGAGGACGCGCGGCTTATGCATCTTGCGCCGCCAGCGCGGTGTAGAAGCTCCGCGTGGCGGAGGCGACGCGCTTGCCCTCGCCGCGCGCTCGCTCCACGCGCAGCGAGATCTCCTGGTCGACCGTGTCGGAGTACGCCCCGTAGTCGCGGTTCGCGAAGAACGCGCCGTGGGCGCTGCGGACGTCGGCCATGCGGTCGCCGTACTGGTTGAGCTCGGAATGCGACCAGAAGTAGGTGTCGGTCTTGGCTCGGCCGGTGAATCCGTTCAACACGATCTCCTCGCCCAGGTAGGACGCCAGTGGAAGCAGGAACATGTTGAGCACGCTGTCGCCGGCGTGCACGCGGAAGTCGCGATCGAAGTCGTAGCCGTATTCCTTGCGGCCGGCCGGGATGCCGAAGACCTTGTCCGCGATCGAGGGCATGCGCCGGCGCAGGAAGGCGGCGAACTTGTCGAACGTGAAGAACACCGCGTCGCTCGTGCGCAACTGGTGCGCGAGGTCGTGCAGCAGCGCGGCGGAGTAGTGGTGGTAGCTGAAATGGAAATGGGCGTCGGCCGCCACGATCACGCGCGGGCGCAGCCGTTCGCAGAAGGGCCGGTTCTTCACGATCGAGTTGCAGATCATGTTGAACGCGCCGGAATGGTCGCGATCCAGGGCCTCGGCCAGCGAGGGGCCGGTGCCGAAGATCGCGACGCGTGCATGGCGCCGTGCCTCGGCCTTCAGCGCCGCAAGAGCCCGTCTCGACGGAGCGAGGACGTCGGCCTCCTGACGGTCGGCGTGCATCCAGTAGCTGAGGCAGACCCAGTGGTAGGCGTCCTGCAGGTCGTGCGCCGGCGAGCCGACGAAGTAGTAGCGCGCGCCGTCCGGGCCGGACGGCGCGAGTCCGCGCACCTCCAGCGAGCCGGCGAACTTCGCCGCCTTCAATGGCGCCGCATCGGATACGTCGGCGCGCTGCACGAGCACCATGCAACGCCCGGACGACGCGGCCTGCGTCGCCTCGGGGACGCCGCACACGCGAACCCGCCCCAGGTCGGCGAGCGCCGCCAACGAGGTGTGTTCCGGCACGCGGACCTCGCCCGGATCGCCGGCAACGGGAACCAGGATGCGCTCGAACAGGTGTCCGGCGAACCAGGAGGCGCGCGCGCAGGCGTCGCCGATCGCCGGCCCTTCGCTCGCGGGCAGCGGCGGCCACATCACGGCCGTGGCCTTGTCGTCTTCGCTCACAGGGCACTCTCTCGGGTTTGTCGCGAGCCGACTCCCGCGGGCCGGCTCGACGGGTATCGGCTTAGTGTGCCACGTCCGACCGCAGCTTCACGTCGGCGAGGCAGGCCTGCGTCGTCGTGGTGGCGTTGGAGACGAAGCCCACCCAGCGCAGGCTGTTCCAGCCGGGGGTGCCCGGCGGCAGGTCGCGCGCGCTCTGGCGCGTCCCGTCGGCGAGGTTCTCGACGTCCAGGCTCCAGGCACCGTTCGGCGCCGCGCGGACCGTGTAGCGGTACCACTGGCCCGGTCGCACGTCGGCGACGCGGCGCCCCGCCACTTCCGCGACTCCGCGGTGCAGCAGCAGCTTGGGCCCGCTGTGGTAGGGCTGCACGTTGTCGCGCCACTCGTGGATGAATTCGGCGCGCTCGTCGACCTTGAGCACGAAGGTCTCGATCCATGGCCCCGTGCTCGCGTCCGGCGAGGCGAATGCGAAGGGCTCGAACGAGCGCTGGAAGTTCGGTCCGTCGGTGAAGCGCAGGCAGCGCCCTCCGTCCGGGGAACCGCGATCCTCGACGATAGAGATGCCGACCGGTTCGGTCGCCGGCCGGTACTGGAAGGCGTCCGGCCGCGCCCCGGGCGCCAGGGAGGCCATGGCGACCGCCAGGTCCAGGCCGCCCGCCGCGGCCGCGGCGGACTCCTTGGGCACCTGCGGACGGCGCTCGGTGATGGACACGTCGCGCAGGGCGTCGACTCCGCCCTCCGGCCCGGCGCTCGCGAGCACGCGCTTGATCGTGTCGTCCGCCGTCTGGGCGTCGGACGCACGCAGGTCCTTCAGGCCCCGGCCGACCTCCAGCCGCAAGGCGCGTCGCGTGCAGCCCTGGCCGCAGGCGCCGGTGTTGAGTTGGCCGTCCGAGCCGGCCCCGACCAGGTTGTTCTGGTAGCTGCTGTCGTTGGCGTTGAGCTCGCCCTGGAAGGGCGCCGCCGAGAGGGGGAACAGCGTGTTGCCGCGGAAGTCGAGCGACTTGCCGCCCTTGTCGTGGAACAGCGTCACCTCGGCCTGCTCGCCGCCGGCGAAGACGTTGCCCTCGACGAGGTCGTCGTGGCCGTAGTTGATGTGGAAGCCGCCGGAGTCGGTGCCGACGACGACGTTGTTCAGCACGCGGATGCCGCTCGAGCCCTCGTCGAGGTAGATGCCGAACGCGCCCAGCCCCTTCCAGCCGCCGTAGTTGGGATACGAGCGCACCTCGCGGATCAGGTTCTCGGTGATCTGCGTGCCCGGCGACTCGCCGAGCGTGTAGATGGCGCCGAAGTCGGACAGCGTGGCCTGGCCGATGTCGAACAGCACGTTGCGGTCGATGTGGTTGCGCTGCGAGGCGGGCCCGCCGAAGCCCCACTTCCAGCCCACCGAGATCCCCGCGTACGTGGTGCGCGCGACGAGGTTGTTCTGGATCCGGTTGTCGTTCGCCCAACCCACCCATACGCCCACGGCGCCGGGGAACAGCTTGCCCGTGTACGCGACGACGTTCTTCGTGACGCCGATGTTGTGCGTGGTGACGTCCGCGGACGCCGGCTGGCCGCCGGTGCCGACCTTGATGCCGCCCGCGCCGGTGTCGTGGATCACGGTGTCGTCGATCGTGCTGTCGGCGACGTTCACGCGCATCCAGATCCCGTAGCCGCCCAGGTGCGACAGCTGGCAGTTGCGGATGTCGACGTGGCGCGCGTGGTCGACCTCGATCGCCGCGCCCACCGCGGCCGCGGCCTGCCCGTCGATGAAGTTGGCCTCGTCGGGCGAGCTCTCCGTGTACATGAAGTGCAGGCCCTCGAACGACAGGTAGCGCACCGGGGCGGCGGCCGTGCCCGCGACCTCGACCAGGCGCGGCAGCACCGGCATCACGGCGGCGGCCTTGGCGTTGCCGCCCTCCGGGATGTAGGTCACCTGGCGGCCCGCGCCGATCCACTCGCCCGGCGCGTCCAGCGCCGCGGGCACGTTCTCGACGAAGAAGCGCTGGCTCTTGCCGAGCGACAGCGGCCCCCACTTCGCGGGCACCGCCAGTTTGAGCGCGTCGTCCGCGACGTCGAAGTGGTGCAGGCTCGTCGTCCACGAGTGGTAGAGCTCGAGCTCCGCGCGCGCGCGATCGTCGGCCGACAGTCCACGCAGCCACTGGAGCGCCTGCGCATCGGGCTTCACGACCGCCTTGTCGCTGGAGCCGGGCTGGACGTACCAGTAGGTACCCGCGTTGGGCTGGCGTGCGAGCACCGCGCGGCGCCCGTCCACGAACAGCTGGTGGCGCACGCTCCAGTCGACCTTCAGGTCGCCCGGAAGGTCGTAGCGCACGCGGTCGCCGCCGCCGCCCGCAGGCTGCATCTGCACGCCGCCGCTGACGACGGCGCGACCGGGCTCGTCCGCGACGTAGCTGACCGGCGACTTCTCGTCGCCCCCGTCGTCGGCCGTGAAGTGCAGCGGCTTGGCCAGCGTGTAGACCCCGGACGCCACGTGCACCACGATCGGCTTGGCGGGCTTCTTGCCGCCGCGGATGTCGGCCAGCAGCGCGCGCACGCGCTGCTGCGCCTCCTCGAAGCCGTGGGCGGCATCCTGCGCGCCCGCGCCGGCCGGCGCCAGCGCGACCGACCAGGCGTCCGCCTTCGCGGCGGTGCGTGCCTGGGCGCGGCTCCAATGCCCGTCGATGGCGCGATTCAACCACGCGACGTCGTCCTGCGCGGCCGCGCACGGCAGCGCCGCGAGGGCGGCCGCCAAGGCGAGGCCCCGCGTCGCGGTGGCAGGGGCAGAGCGGCGATCGTTCGTCATCAGCGTCCTTTGCATCGATGGGCCGGCGGGGGCCGCCGACATGCTACCGCCGGCGCCCGGCAAGCGACGCGCCGGCGCCGACTTCGGTTCAGCTTGCGGACGGGTTGCCGCGGCGCAGCAGCGCGGCGCGGTTGCGCGCCTCGATGAGCTCGAAGCCGTGCGCCAGCAGCCACGGCATGGCGGTCGTGCCCTTGGCGCTCCAGGCGCCGTTCTCCAGCCAGGTGTCATCGATGCACAGCAGCCCGCGCGGCGACAGCAGTCGCTGCGCCGACTCCGCGCAATCGAGGTGCATCTGGTGGCACGCCTGTTCGTCGATGCGCGCGCCGAGGAAGCGCTGGTAGCGGCTCTGGCGCAGCTCGCTGTGGCGCCCGTGGTCGAAGTCGTAGGCGTCGAGGAACAGCAGGTCGACCGGCTCGCGGCGCTCCCGCAGGTAGTCCTCGCCCTTGCTCGTCACCGCCTCGAACGCGACGTCGAGCTGGCGGAAGACCTCGCGCGCGTTGTGCGAGTTGTGCGGATCCATGTCGACCGTCGTGAAGACGATGCCGTTGGCGCGGCAGTACTCGGCCAGCTTGCGCGTCGAGCCCTGGCCCGGCACGTTCTCGCGGGTCGTGCCGACCTCGACCATCTGCAGCGGCCGGTCGCGCACGTCCGCGCGCAGCACGGGCAGATACAGCTGGAGGTACGACAGCAGCAATTCGTGCCCGTGCTCGAGCCGCGCGTCTTCCGCGGCTCGCGCGCGCTGGTAGGCGGTCGCGAGCGTCCCGGCGATCGAGGCGTCCGCGTGGCTCAGGGCGTCCTTCACGAGCAGGTCCATTGCCGCGTTCGCGACGCCGGCCGCCACCAGGCGGCGCGCCAGGTCGACGCGCAGCGCCGGCGCGGCGTCCGGCGCCGTTTCCGCCGCAGCGTTCAGGTAGTGCACCGCGGTCATGGTGTCGCCGAGTCCCTGGAAGTGCTCGGCGACGAGGATCAGGAAGCGCACGCGCTCGTTCGCCTGCGGGCCCAGCAGTGCGAGCGCGCGGTCGATCGCCTCGTGCACGTCCTCGGCGGCCAGGCACTGCCCCAGCAGGTCGGAGAGCCAGGCGGGCGGCGCCGCGGCCACGGCGATGCCGGCCTTGCGCTGCGCCTCGCCGAGCTTGCGCCGGGCGCCGAGCTCCGCCTTGACCTGGTCGATCCGCGCCTGCGCCACCCGGCGCGCCTCGGACGAGGTGCGCACCTCGACGAGCGCGCCTTCGAAGTGCCGCCGCGCCGCGGCGTCGCGGCCGGCCGCGAGCGACGCACGCGCGAGCGTGTTGCGCGCCGAGGCGAGCAGCACGGCCTGCAGGAAGCCGCGGTCGCAGCCCGCCTGCCGGGCCGCGTGCAGTTGGCGTTGCGCGAGGCGGCGATCGCCGACCTGCAGCGCCGCAGCCACGCCCAGCGCCAGCAGACGCGCCTGGTCCGGATGCCCCGCCGCGCCCTGCGCGAGACGTGCGAGCCCCTGCCAGTCGGCCGCGAGCCAGAGTTCGCGCGCCTCGTCCTCGAGGCCGGCGTTGAAGGGGACGACGTCGAGCGCGGGCCGCGCGTCGATCTCGGCCGGCATCGCGCCGGCACCGGCGGGGCCGGGCTTCGGCTTCATGCCTTCCCCTCGCGCCAGACGAGGTCGGCGATCAGCTCGATCTGGGCCTCGGCCTTGATCAGTTCCTCCTGCAGCAGGCCCTGGCGGCCGGTCAGGTCGGCGAGATCCGCCTCCAGCTGCACGACGCGACGCTGGCGCTCGTTGGCGAGGCGCGCCTGCTCGTCGCGCGCCGCGGCGAGCGTGCCCTTTTCCCGGGTCAGCGTGGCGACCGCGGCCTCGCGCGTCTCGGCCAGGCGTTCGGCGGTGGCCTTGGCCTGGGTGGACGCGGCGGCCAGCTTCTCGCGTTCCGCGAGGATCCGCGCCTGCTCCTCGTTGGCCTTGGCGAGCGCCGCGACGCGGGACTGCAGCTCTGCGACGCGCGCCTGCAATTCGGTGACGCGCGCCTGGGCCTCGTCGGACCGCTGCTGTGCCGCCGCCTGGGCCTCGTCGAACCGCCGCTGTGCGGCCGCCTGTGCCTGCTTGCCCTCGTCGATCGCGGCCTGCCGCGTGCGCAGCTGCTCGGCCTGCTCCTGCGCGGAGCGCGCCAGCGCGTCGCGCTCGCGCGCGACCGCCTCGAGCTGTCCCGCCAGTTCCGCCGCGCGCTGGTCGCTGCGCGCCCTCAGTGCCTCCAGCTCCGTCTGGATGCGCGCCCGGGCCTGCGTCGCGGCGTCGAGCTTCTGCGCCCCGTCGTCGCGCGCCAGCGCGAGGTCGGCTGCGCGCTTGGCGTGCGCCTCGGCATCGGCGCGCACCTGCGCCAGCGTGCGCTCGAGGGCCTCGCACGCCTGTGCGCGTTGCTGCGCCGCGAGCGAGATGGCGTCGAACTCGAGCAGCCAGGCCGGCCACAACGGGTCCGCGCGGGTCTCGGAACGCAGCGGCCGGAAGTGCAGCGCGCGCAGCCGCGCGACCGCCGCCTGCGGCGCCGCCGCGCCCGTGTACAGCGTGGGATCGACTCCGCGCAGCGCGATCCAGCGCACCGCGGCCAGCGCACCCGGCGCCGCGCCGGCGAGCAGCACGTCCTCCGATCCCGGCAGGTCGAGCACCAGCAGATGGTCGGCCCGCTCGCCCGCGCCCAGCTCGCGCGCCACCAGCGCGCCGAGCTCGATCGAGGGCGTGGGCAGGACCTCGACCTCGGCCAGCCGGGGATAGATCTCGCGCACGCGCGCCGGCTGCAGCAGGCTGTTGAGCACGCGCACGTTGAAGCGGCGCCAGCTCGCCGTGCCGCCGTCCGGGGCGACGAGCTCGTGGCGCACGTCGATCCAGGGCTGCGCCGCGGTCTCGCGCCGCAGATCGGCCGCGGCCTCGGCGTCCGGGCAGGCGACGACGAGCCGGCGCGGGTGCAGCGCGGCGCACGACTCGATGAAGTCGGCGCCGGGCGTGCCGACGTAGAGCACGGTGTTGAGCTGCTGCTCCGACAGCGGCTCGAGGCATTCGACAAGAGCGTTCATGGCATTCCGGACAAGGGGGTTCAGCGGCGGCGCCGCAACAGCGTGCGCGCGGCATCGCGCACGCCCTCGCGCCGCTGTGCGCGCAGCAGCGCGCGCAGGGGCTCGGCCGCGGCATCGATGAGCGCCGGCCGGTCGAAGCCGGGCGGCAGCGCGTCGTCCGCGACGGCCATGGCGAGCGCCGGCAGTGCGTCCAGCAGGTCGTGCACGAGCGCGCGGTCGGTCGCGTGGAGCGCATTCCAGGCGCCGCGCTGGGCGGGCGCGGCCTCGAACGGCAGCGGCAGCGTCATCTGCATCGCCCAGGCGCCGTCCTCGTCGATGGGCCAGTGCAGCAGGGGCGGCAGGCCGCTGGGCGGCACGAGCAAGCGCACCAGCCCCGGCGCGCCGGGTGCGGGCTGCCAGCGCACGCGCAGGCCGTCGAGCCGGCGTGCCCCGTGCACGACGTTGTGCAGGTCGGCCTCGAGCCAGCCGGGCTCGCCCGCGACCGCACGCACGGCGATGTCGTCGAAGCGCAGACGGTCGGGCTGTCGCTGCAGGAGCCGGGCCAGGCGCTGGACCGCCACCGGCCAGCGCGCGGACAGGCGACGCTGGCCGGCGAGCGCGTAGCCCAAGGCCTCGACGATGACCTCCAGCACCTCCCAGTCGCTGGTCGGCATGCGCGCCAGCGCGCGCGCGCCGGCCAGGTCCTCGGGCACGATCAGCATGTACGGAACGCCGTCCTCCTGGCCGCTCGCCTCGAAGGAGGACAGCGTGGCCGGACGCCCGGGCGCCGCGAACAGCACCAGGCCGACCCGGCCATGGTGCTCCACGAGCCGGACATCGATCTCGGGCAGCCCCCCGCGCGCCAGCCGCAGGCCGCCCAGCGTCAGCGAGAGCTCGCGGTGCGGCGCCTCGTCGCGCTCGTGGCCGATCTTGACCGTGGCCGCGCGCGCCGCGCCGCCGGCCGGCCCGGCCTGCACGACGTCCTGCGCCTCGACAGCCGCGGCGCGGGCGTCGATGTGTCTGCGCTCGAGCTCCTGCTGCAGCTGGTCGATCTGCGCCAGCAGCAGGTTCTGCTCGCGCCGGGCGGCCGCCTCGGCCTCGGCCAGGGCGGCCTTCGACGCGGCGACCGCGCCCTGCTCCGCCAGGCGTCGCTCGGCGTCGCGCAGGCGCTCGTGCGTGGCCGCGCAACTCTCCTGCGTCGCCTGCAGGTCGACCAGCAGCGCGGCGGTCTCCGTCTCGAGGCCCGCCGCCTGCATGCGCAGGCGCTCGTGCTCCTCGGCCAGCGCCGGCCAGCGCGCCGAGCGCGCGTGCGCGACGCGCAGCGCGGCGACGGCATCGTCGGCTGCCGGCGCGGGCGCTTCGGCGGCCGTCACGCCGTCGATGACGGCGCAGGACGCCAGCAGCTGCGCATGCAGGTCGAGCGCGCCGGCGTGGCGCTCGACGAGCAGGCCGGCGATCCAGTCGGTGAGCGGATCGCGCGCGGCGACCTCGCCCGGGCCCGCCGCGACCGCGGCCTCGCCACCGGCCCAGGCGGCGAGGTGCCGCGCCGCCGCGGCGGGTCGCTCGACGAGGTCGCGCGCGTCCACCACCAGGCAGCGCCGCGGATGCGCGTGGATCAGCGCCGGCAGCGCGCGCGCGCCCTCGACCCACAGGCGCAGCAGGTCACCGAGGGTGCCCTCCCCGCCGTCCTTCAGCCAGCGCGCGACGGCGATGCGGGGATCCTCGACCACGATCACGAAGCGCGCCTGCGCGAAGCGGCGGGCGAGAAGCTCCGCGCGCCACGCCCCGCGGGCGTCGAGGCCGCCCTCCGAGGCCAGGTCGTCGTCGCCGCGCTCGCCCTGGCGCGGCGCGTCCCGCCGCGCCGCGGCGATCGCGGGCAGGCCGGCGCCCAGCTCGCCGTCCAGCCAGCGGGCGAGCCGGCCGTCGCGCGGCACTGCGCGGCCCGCCGACGCGGACGCGGCAGCGGCGGCCTCGGGCCAGTCGCCGAACGGGGTTCCGATGATGAAGAGGCCGTGGATGTTCATAGGCGGGGCTCGGGGCCGGTCTTCAGACCGGCGAGGAAGCGCTCCCACTGGGGCAGGATGCGGCTCGGCACGTAGGCGGCCGACACGCGCTCGCCCTCCTCTCGCAACGCCGTCCGCCGGCCCTCGGCCTCCGGCCCCATCAGGGCGGCGATCGCCTCCGCCATCTGCGCCGAGGAATAGGGGGAGAAGTAGTCCGCCGCCGCACCGAAGATATCGCGGTGCACGGGGATGTCGGACGCCGCCACGACGCCGCCGCAGCGCATCGCCTCGACGCCGGAGAAGTCGAAGCCCTCGCCGAAACTCGGGCAGACCGTGACGCGCGCGTGGCGGTACAGCAGGCGCAGCTCGTCGGCAGGGACGTCCTCGAGCACGTGCAGGCCGCCGCGGGCGAGCCAGGGCTTGAGCTTCTGGACGATGCCCTTGTGGTGCCAGCCGAGCGAGCCGACGAAGACCAGGCGCAGGTGGCCGAAGCCCTGGCTGCGCAGGCGCTCCCAGGCGCCCAGGAGCCCGACGTGGTTCTTGCGCGGCTCCAGCGTCGACACCATCAGCAGGTAGTCGATCGGGGCGCCGCCGGCGCGGGCCGCGAAGCGCGCCATCGGCACGTCGGACGATCCGGCCAGCTTCGGGTGCTCGCGCGTGCGCAGGACCTCCGCGACGCGCTCGGCCCCGCCGTCCTCGCGCCGGTAGTGCTCCGAGATCATGTTGTGGATCGTGACGGTGCGCGGCTCCGCCTCCGGAAAGATCCGCACGAGGTCGCGCCGGGTCGACTCCGATACGCAGGCGAACCAGGCCTTGTCGGCGATGTTGCGCTTGAGCGCGTGGTAGTGCGAGGCCTGGTGGTAGGCCTTGTCGGCGATCGTGTGCGGCATCAGCAGCGGAATCGCATCGTGGTAATGCACGACCATGCGTGTCGACGGCGAGATCCGCGCCGGGTACGGCGTCTGCGCGACCATGACGTCGAACCCGGTGGTGTCGAAGCGTGGATACACCGCGTGCCCGAAACGGCGCGTCATCAGCGCCGTCGCGTGCAGGGCCGACCACGGCATGCGGGCGATGCGGTGCCGGGCGCGCGTGACCAACTCGATGTCGGCGGTGTCGAGCGTGCGCGAGAACAGGTGGCGCCAGACGAAGTCCTCGAAGCCGCGCGACTCGAAGCGCGTCAGCGTCTGCTGCATGCCGAGCGCGCGGCCGGCCAGCGACTGCAGCGAGTGGCGCGCGACGTTGAGCATGGCGACGCCGCGTTGCGGGATCGACAGGTCCTCGTCGGGCTGCAGGCTGATGACCACGCGCGACAGGCGATCGATGCGCCGGTGCTCCGGCAGCGTCTTGCGCGGGTCGACCGGCAGGCCGCGGCCGACGACGCGGTTGCTGCTCTGGAGCAGCCCCTCCACGTCGAAGCCCGGCAGGCCGGACAGCCCCTTGAACAGCAGGCGCGTCGCTTGCGGGATCCCCGCGTGGCCGGCCAGCGCGGGCCGCATCTCGAGCAGGACCTTCAACATGTCGGGCATGGACCTCAGAGGCACTCGGCGTTGTAGTAGTCGTAGGCCGCATCCACGCTCTCGAAGTCGTGGAGCCGTCCCTGATGGAGCACGCAGGCGCGTTCGCAATAGAGCTTCAGCACCTTGGGGTCGTGCGAGACGAGGATGAAGGAGCGGTCCTTGCGCTTGACGAAGAGCTCCTCGTGGCAGCGGTCGTGGAACCGCTTGTCGCCCACGACCAGCACCTCGTCGATCAGGAAGCAGTCGAACTCGATGGCCATCGACAGCGCGAAGGCCAGCCGCGTCAGCATGCCGTGCGAGTAGTGCGACACCGGCTCGCGGAAGTAGACGCCGAGCTCGGTGAACTCCTCGACGAACGGGATCAGCGGCTCGTGGTCGACGCCGTAGATGCGGCAGACGAACTTCAGGTTGTCCAGACCGGTCAGGTTGTTCTGGAAGGCGCCGCCGAAGGCGAGCGGCCACGACACCTTCATGCGCCGCGTGATGCGGCCGGCCGTCGGCCTCTCCGCGCCGCTCAGCAGCCGGATCAGCGTCGACTTGCCGGCGCCGTTGCGCCCCACGATGCCCACGTTGCTGCCGTATTCGAGCCGCAGGCTGATGTCGTCGAGCACCTTGCGCGGGCCGAAGCGGGTCTCGTAGACCTTGGTGACGCCCTGGATCTCGATCACTCCGCCTCCAGCCGCAGCTGGGCGCGCCGCATCAGGGCGAGCCCGAGGAAGGTGATCACGAGGTTGACCGTGCCCATGTAGGCCATGTCGTAGTAGGGCCGCACCGCGCTGCCGAAGTAGCCCGAGCGCAGGAGCTCGACGCCATGCACCATCGGCAGGACGAGCACGTACTTGCGCGCCTGGTCCGGGATCCAGCTGACCATGAAGGCCGCGCCCGAGAGCGGGAACAGCACATAGGAGAGCGGCTGCCACAACCGCGCCACGACGTCGCTGTACGACGCCGCGGCGCCCACCAGGATCGCGAGCGAGGTGCCGAACCAGGCCAGCATGAGCCAGGCGAACGCCATCGTCAGAAGGTCGTTCGGCAGCGGCATCTGGTCGACGAGGACGAAGAAGGTCGCGAGCAGGAAGAACGACGCGGTGGCGCCGGCGATCTCGATCGTCACCCGCGCCAGGAAGACGTCGTACAGGTGGACGTTGCGGTGGTAGAGCAGGTTGATGTTCTCGCGCACCGCATGCACGTTGTGGCTGACCGAGTTGCGCCACATCAGCACCGACGAATAGCCGGTGACGGCGAAACCGACGACGGTCATCCCCGGCGCGCGATGGCCGCCGATGGCCGTCCAGAGCGCGGCCACGAACAGCGTGAAGATCATCGGCTCGGCCACGAGCCAGAGCACCCCGAGATTGCGCCGGCCGAAGCGCGTGATGATCTCCCGCATCAGCAGCGCGGCGATGACGCGGCGCTGGATGGCGGCCGAGCGCAGCAGGCTCGGCACGGGCGGCATCACCGGATGGCTGGCACTCATCGGCGTTCAGTCCACGTGCTCGCGGACGCTGGCGACGATGAGGCTGACCACGCCCCAGGCGATCAGCCCCAGCACGAAGACCGTGAAGACGGCGCGGATGCGACGCGGCTCCATCGCGCGGTCGGGCAGGTTGGGTTGCACGAGCCGCTCCATGTACAGGTGCTTGCGCTGCGCCTCGACGCGGGCCGCCTCGAGGTCGGCCAGCGCCTGCTGCAGGTTGCGGTCGGCGAAGTCTTTGTCGAGGGCCAGGCGGCCGAGGGGGCCCGACTTGACGTTGAGCGAGCCCTTGGCGCCCGTCAGGGCGCTCGACTCCTCGGCGATGGACTTGCGCAGCCGGTCGACGTTGGCGCTC
>Ga0209051_1000932_pt1 | contig 28929 bp, 28 predicted proteins | sample AraplaCvi_mMS_r2_2_FD_184286 | JGI IMG/M metagenome (GOLD analysis project Ga0209051, IMG submission 184286) | Arabidopsis root microbial communities from North Carolina, USA - plate scrape MF_Cvi_mMS_r2 (SPAdes) (version 2) | ecosystem: Host-associated > Plants > Roots > Endosphere | place...
TTTGCTGCCCACGCGTCCGCTAGGCTGGTCACAGCACGCCAGTTGTCGGCGCGCGCCTGATGTATCAATAGGAATTGATCGATATGTGCGCTCTTGACTGGCATCCCGATCTCCATATTTTGGTCCGACTGCGGTCTCGCTGCACCGGCGGCACCGCCCTCCCTGCGTCTACCGGTGGCCCTTGATCCGAAGGTGATCTGGTCAGATCAGCGCGGCAGCGAAATTGATCCCGGCATGGTCGCAAAGCCAGCCGAGCACAAACCCTCATCGTTCGCTCACAAGAAACACACAGACCAAGCCCGGTCTCGTAGCCCACAGGTTCCAATCGCGACGTCTGGTAGACCTTCACCCAACAGCTGCTACTTGAGAAGGTAAAATACGGTATGCTACGGCGAAGAACGGTATTTTACTCCCGCGGTGCCCTGAGTTTTGGCGCGGCGCCTTGACTTCCGGCGATCAGACGCCGTCGCGGCCCACCGCAAAAATCGCCTGTTCAAAAGTCGTTTCATCGGAGAGTGGCGCAATGCGTATCCACTTCGCCGTCGCTAGAGGATCAAAGGCGCGGCACCGGTGGCGATGAGAAACAGCGTCCACAGGAGATCCACGTTGATCCAGGCGTGACGCAATATCTCGAGACCGACCCAGCGATAGACGGCCAGGGCAATGACACTTGTGACAGTCGACATCGCACGCGCATGGACACTGACCGCTGCGGTCGCCATTGCCGCGGACTGATCACCGCCAACGTCGCGGAGCGGCGACCCCGTGAGACAGAGCGGCATCAGCGCGAGCAGGATCATGAGCCCGGCCCCGTGGGCAGTCGCCATCAGGAACGACCAAAAGGCGAGGCCAGCAAGCCCTGTGCGCATGCCGATGCGAACACGACGTCGGTGTGCGAAGACCTGATGCCAGATGGCCCAAGCCGGTCGCAACCAGGGCTGCGGCCACCAGAGCAATGGAAACGGTATGTCCAAGGGCGATGGCGGCCACGGCCTGAACCACCGCGACGGTTTGAGGCCATTGAAAGGCTCCCAGTCCCGCCAAAAGCATCCACCAGGGCCAGAGTTCGTTCATCGGCGTCCCGTCCCGCCTACCCGCCTCATGGGTAGCAATAGGAATCTCACGAGCAGTCTCCACGCTGCAGGCGGACCTGGTGTGGGCGACGCGACTTTGGCCATTGGACGAAGAGTTTCTCGTCGAAGGGATCCCTCCGTCCGGTCCCGCGTCGAGTTTCACCATCCAGCCAGAGAGGTCTTCGGGATAGAACTGCTCGTCGATTGCTCCATAGAGCGAGTTGGAGAAATAGACGCGGAGACGGCAATTCTCGATCGGAGCCGATCCGGATGGTTCAGTAGAGGTCGCGCTTTCGCCTGCCCAATTTTAGCTATAGCGCATATTAAACACTCGTCATCCTGCCAAGAGCGGCCCAGCACAAGCGTCCGAAAGAATTCCAGCCTCAGGTCGGCAATCTTGACTCAATCGTAAAACGGAACATAATAGGAACATCCAGACATCAAAGAGGACGACGGCCATGCCACACGTGCCGATAGCGCAGCCGCGCGCTCAACAAATCGCGGGCACCTATTGGACGCCTCCCACAGAAGCAACAATCGCCGAAATTCATCCCCTTTTGATGGCAATCATCATCATGATGCCGAACCCTCGGGGTTGGGGTCTCTATTCGGCCAATGTCTACGACATGGGTTCGGGCGAGCCGCTCGGCTATTTCGATATCGCTCTTGACCAAGCTACGCGTAGAGCCTGTGGTCACTACAGTGCAGTCGGCTCCAGCGTCGTGACGCGGTCACCGATCTGGTTCCAGTGCGCTGGAGACGAGAACGACGCCATTCAGCTCTTCTATGAACTCGTAAGAGAGGCAGGTCATGTCGAGTAAAGCGAAGCAGCTGGATATTGATTTCGAGGTCGAAGCCGCCCTCGCCTTCCACGACGAGGATGCCAAGGCGACCATCGCAACTCTTCTTGGAGATATCAAACACCTTCGTATACAGCTGGCGTTGGCCGAAGCCGCAATGAGCCGTGGCATGACCCGCGGGTGGACACCCAAATTCGAACGGGAGCCTTGAGACCCTGGACCAAAATCGCCGATCCTAGGCGTAAGCCTCTCGAGCGACGACTTCGGGACTGGTTATTCCAGCTTGAGCACGCTCAAGAAATTTCCATTGTCCCGGCTCAAGATTGATAGATCCTTCATCGCAGATATCCCGAGCGGTTCAGAAGACAATGGCGATCACCAATCCCATCGTTTCGCTGGCGAAATTGCTGGGACTGGAAGTCGTTGCAGAGGGTGTAGAGACCGAAGCACAGGCGCGTTTCCTGGAAGGGGCGGGACGCGAGGTCTTCCAGGGATATCTCTTCGCGAGGCCGCTTCCGCCCGCGGACGTGGAACGCCTTTTTGAAACTGCTGGCTGAGCTCGAAAGAATTTGCTACACCAGTCTGCGGTTAACTCTGGCAGAGCTTCGCCACGTTTTTCTCCAGGCTGCGGCGAAGCGCGCTCGCGATCTCATCCTCTAGTTCCTTGACGATGTCACCGAAACGACCGCCTGTCTCGACGATCTCTATCGAGCTCTCGGTCGTCTTGCATGTTGCAAGGTCGACCTTTAGATGAACCTGTGCGGTCGCCGAGAAGCCTCCTTTCACGAGGGCATCGTCAGAGGTCTTGCAAGCAAGCGTCCCCCTCGCACTTGCCTCGGCTGCGTCGCCATTCACCGAAATCTGCAGATTTTCGATCTTGGCCGAGTCAAACCTGTCGATCCCAACATCGATGCTCACACCGAAGCTGGACACCTTCGCTTTCAGTGACTTGCACGGCTGGGCCTCCCCGATCGCGCGTTCGAGGGCGTTGGCTGCGTCAGCGTTCGTGGCCAGCAATTGGAATAGAAGTCCTGCTGCAAGCAGGCACGCCATCTTAACCATGTCTTCGTCCTGGTTCGTGTACCGGAAAAATTAAAGCTAGCGTGCTCTGTCAGATGTTCAAACGGATGCACTAGCACCCGGTATGGGCCCGCAACACAGTTCCGAATGGTGACGAGATCAGCGCAGTTTCGCCGACAAAAGGCCGGGCTTTTCATTCTCTGTCATGCCGGTGTGAAACTGCTGATGGACGGCACACGCTACTTGGGCAGCGGCCCGCCGGACTGCTCGGCGGCGATGAAATCCGCATACCATACCGGCCAATTCTCGTCGTGCCTTCCCTTGATTTTCTCATGTTCGCCATGCGCGGCCGCCGCCCTTCGCAGGGCGCCTTCGATTTCTGCAGGCGACGCGAACGTAATCTCCGTGCCCTGTCTACCTTCAAGCCGTTGCGTGATTTCCTGCAGCAGCCAGGCGTTTCCGTCCGGATCCTTGAAGGTCGCATAGGTCCTGTAGCTTCGCCCGTTTGGATCCCGGCCCTCGATTGCCGGTTGCCCGGGGCCGTCGCGATGAAAGATTTCGCTCACCTGCGTACCGCCGCTCAGGAGCGAAGCACGCGCCGCCTCGATGTCTGTGACGACGAGATAGAGTCCTTGAGCAGAACCGGGAGCGGCGTTGGTGATGCCGACGCCGAAATGGATGGACGTGGGTGAGCCAGGCGGCGTGAACTGCACCACCCTGAAGTCATTGCCGACCGGGAAGTCGGCGTCGAGCCGCCACCCCAACGCGGAATAAAAGCGTTTCGAGCGATCAACGTCAGCGACCGGAATCGCAACGACTTCAAGCTTCAGATCGACCTCCGTCTTGCCGGCTTGGCCGTTGCCTTCACCAAGAATACTCATTCGTGTCTCCTCCGTCTTCGCGCCCGAGATCGCGCTCCAATGCTTCCAGTTGCGGTTCGCATGGAGGCCTGGATCGGCTTCCGCATGAATTTGAATGACGCGTGCTTCGTAAAAATGAACTCGAGCTGCTGCCAGGCGGTTGATGCGCCTGCCCTCCAGCGCTCCATAGTAATTCATGAGCTCCGGATGCGCCATTTCCAAACCTCACAACGGGGCTTTGCACAGGGTGAAATGGGCGCTGATCCTTCGTAGCCAATCCTCGAACAGCGCCTGTGTCCAAAGCCTCAGGTTAAAACCATGAGTAGGCTGCCGTCCCGGGGATTGGTTTTCAAGAGTGACCGCTCCCTGCGCCCTCGTCTGACACAGAGCAGGAAGCCGCAGTGCCTCAGGCCGCAATTTCCCTGGCGTCGCTCTCGGTGATGGCCTTATCCCAGATCGCTACCGAAATGCCCAAAGCGAGAAGCAACTCCGCAAGCTCAGCATCGTGTTTGCGGGGATCGTTGTAATCGCGACCAATCTCGATGAGGCGCTCAAGCAGCCTGTTGTTGACTGAAGCAAACTCAACTTTGGAATCTGCCTCGGCAAGCAGCTGAAGGATAGACCGCTCGGGCACCGGATCTCCGGGCGTACGCATCGTCGCTTCCTTTCCCTTTTTTTCGCCCTTTGTATTGGGCTTCCAGAGCCCCGAACTCGCCAATGCAGCGCCACCCACAATCAGTGCGCCTGACCAAAACAAGGAGGCTTCAATCGCTGCCGAGGTAAAGATCGCAACAAGGACCGCTCCGATAAAGGGCTCGACATAAGAGAACGCGCCAAGTGCCTGAATGTCGCCGCGCTTCATTCCGTGATCCCACATGTAGATCGCCAGGCCCATGGGCAGAACGCCGAGTGCTGCCATCGCGGACCATTCCGCCACACTGGGCGCCACCCAGCTTTCAGCCGCCAGATGTGCCACGAAGGAGACGGCCGCAGATGCCGCGTAGAACCACCCGAGAGCAGACGAGGGTACTGCGGCCTGTGTCCGGGTCAGCACCGAATAGATGCCCCAGAGCGCAGCAGCGATCCCGATGAGCGTCAGGTAAAACGGCGCACCCTCGGATATGGATGCCTCACCGCCCCGATCGATGAGCAACAGCACGCCGAACAATCCGACGGCGACACCGACCACGTGCCACCATCTGAGTTTCTCGCCCGGCAGAAGACAGGAGCCAAGAACGATCATCAGTGGGGTAGTCCCTTGAAGCAGCGCAGCTGCAGCCGGTGGCGCCTTCTGGGTCGCGTAATAGATGCACGCATGATAGCCGACAAGCGCAGTCACCGACAGCAGCCAAACATGGATCGGCTGCCGGAAGGCGAGAAGAGGATGGCTTCCGGTCAGGAACCATACAGCCGGCGACAGAGCCGCCGCGAAGAGGAACGCTATCGAAACAGTCTGCAGCGGAGGGATGGACGTCGTATAGGTAACGAGCACGGTCTCGCTCGCCCAAAGCACGATCCCCATGGCTCCGATTGCAGAAGCGGCCAATCGGTTCATTTCGAAGCCTGTCTCCTATGCTTGGATCGCCACGATCTGGTCGGCAAAAAATCCGTTGAAGTGAGTGCGCATGGAAAGGCTATACGCTCCCATCATGCCCACCTCGATCCAGTCCCCCTCACGCACATCATCCGGGAGGCTGAAAGGCGCACCAAGCACATCGTTTGAATCACAGGTCGGCCCCCAAACCTTGAAATCGGTGTGTGTGGCGGATGCACGCGATGTGCTCGGAATGAGACGCACCGGCCGGCGTTCTTTTGAATGCCCGAGTTCCTGCAGCGTGCCAAATATTCCGTCATTCAGAAAGAGATTGTGATCACGCCTCATCACGACCTGGACCAGCGTAATCCCGGCGGTGGCGACGAGCGCTCGGCCGGGCTCACATAAGATGGTGCAGGAGCGAGGTATTCCGTGATTGCGCAGTGCGCGCGCGACGCTCTTGAAATAATGCCCCTGGCCAACAACGTCATCACCTGGATAAGGAGCAGGAAAACCGCCACCGACGTTCAGAACCGCGAGCTCCACCCCTGCCCGCTTCGCAACGTCTCCGGCAAGTTCCACAGCCTCTGAAAACGCACGAGGTGCGAGGCATTGTGAACCGACATGAAATGAAATCCCGGCCTTGATCCCCTTTGAGCGGATGTGACGCAGCAAGCGGATCGTCGTGTCCGGCGTTGCACCGAATTTGGTCGAGAGAACATAGCGAGCGTCGGTTCCATTCGTGGCGAGCCTGACGGCAATCACGAGATCGTCGCTACCGCCGGCTTCCTCTGCTATTTTTTCCACCTCCTCCAGGCAATCGGCCGTATAGAAGCGAATGCCGTGCAGATCATTTGCCATTCGGATCGAACGGCGTGTCTTCGCCGGGTTGTTGTAGAACTTTCCAGCAGTGCTTCCGAACAGGCTGCCAATCAGTTCGACCTCGTCGAGAGAGGCGACGTCAAAGTTCGTAATTCCCGACTGGTACAGGGTCTCCAGAACAAACGGATGAGGATTGCATTTGACCGCGTAGAGGCACGTCCCGGGAAACGAAGAAAAGCTCGCAGCAGCACTGCGTAGTCTTTCGGGCGTGATACAGAAGACCGGTTCTGACGGCTTGAGCTCCGCAACGACGGCATCCACGCTTGCGAAGTTTCTGAGCGCATCCTTCGCGGGCCGGAGGGTCCTTTCGCCGCCCGAAAAAGCTGTCTCAATCTGACCTTGCAGATGTCGCGCGTCGTGGCCGAGTACGTGCTCGGCCGAAAGAGCATAGGCATTCATTTTCGTTGAACCTGTTTTTGATTATTTGACGTGCACGAAAGCTATGCGGCTTCTTCGCCAGCTTTCTTGCCGGAAGCCCAGCGCCCGATGAAGGCGGACAGTTCCGGTGCGGTCACAGGACGGCTGAAGTAGTAACCCTGCAGCTGGTCGCAACCCTCCTGGGCAAGGAACGCGGCCTGCTCCGGCGTCTCAACGCCTTCTGCAGTCGTGGTCATGTTCAGGCTTTGGCCGAGACTGATCACGGATTTCACGATGGCGCCCGACTTATCCTTGCTGTTCATGTCTCCGATGAAGGACTTGTCGATCTTGATCTTGTCGAACGGGAACGAATTCAGGTAGCCGAGCGACGAATAGCCGGTGCCGAAATCATCCATGGCAATCTTGACACCCAAGCTCTTGAGGCCATTCAGGATTTCCAAGGCTGCCGATGTGTCGTTGATAAGGACGCTTTCCGTTATCTCGAGTTCCAGGCGCGCAGGATCGAGCCCTGTGCGTACCAGGACCTGGCGCACTGTCTCGACCAGCTCCTTGTTGCGGAACTGCACGGGTGAAAGGTTTACCGCGACGCGCAGTCCGTCCCATTCCATGACCTGGCGGCAGGCCGTCTCGAGGATCCACTCGCCCATCGAGACGATGAGGCCGGTTTCTTCTGCGAGCGGAATGAATTCTGCCGGAGACACGAGACCGCGGACGGGATGCCTCCATCGAACCAGCGCTTCTACGGCCGCAACGCCATGCAGTGCGAGATCGATCAACGGCTGATAGTGAATCTCGAGTTCGTCCTTCATAACCGCCTGGCGAAGATCATATTCGAGCGCCTTGCGTTCCTGGAGTTCGGCATCCATCTGAGCTTCGAAAATCCGGTAGGTGGCCCGACCACCCTGCTTGGCCCGGTAAAGTGCAATGTCCGCACTCTTGAGCAACCGTTCCGGATCGGCATCATCGACGTTTGCAATCGCGATCCCGATACTCACCCCGACATGAAGATCCTGGCCCTCGATGATAAATGGAGCACGGACAACGTCGATGAGCTTTCGGCTGAGTTCTTCGGCTTCCAGCGGTTGGTTGAGGCCCATCTGGATGATCGCGAACTCATCACCACCAAGCCGGGCGACGGTGTCATTCTGGTGCACGCATGCCCTCAGCCGGCCCGAAAGTTGCTGAAGCAGCAGATCTCCAGCACCGTGGCCCAAGGTATCGTTGACTTCCTTGAAGTGATCGAGATCGAGGCAGATCACCGAAACCCTCGCGGTCTGCTCGGCATTCGACGTAAGAGCAACATTCAGACGTTCCCGGAACAGAACGCGGTTTGGAAGTCCCGTCAGGGCATCGTGATGCGCCAGATGGCTTGCCCGCTCCTGGGCTTCCACTTCTTCGGTAATGTCTGTCGCCGTCCCCCTGAAGCCAAGAAATTCCCCTGTCGTCCCAAGAATGGGACGGCCGGCCAATCTGGAGATGCGGGTGTGACCCTTTGCGTCGCGATAGCAGCAGCGAAGATCTCTGAACGAGACGTGCTCATCAGATCCCTCGACCAGCCGCTTCCAACCGTCGGAGTCAGCGTCACTTGAAAAGAACTGACGGAGTGTCTTCCCGAGAACATCAGAGGCGGGCAACCCGGTGACATCGGTAAAACGTGTCGAGAAGTAGACCAGTTTGAGCGAATGGTCGGTTTCCCAAATCCAGTCGGACGATGCTTCCGCCACGTCCTTGAACCTTACTTCGCTCTCCTTCAGCGTCTGGGCATAGGCTTCCACGGTTTTAGCGGAATCCTCCAATGCCTTCGTCGAACGCCTGGCATTCCGCACGACAAGAGCCGAAAACGCCGCCAGAACTGCAAGCACCAGACATAGCGGGGGCAGGATAAACTGCAGGAGCTGGTATCCCGGCTTTGCGGGTGACCAGGTAATCGCTCCGAGGAATATCCTGTCTTGTGTCAGCAATGGTATAGATGCCTCCGCTCCACGGACCTCATGAAGCGAAATCTTCAAGTCGGAGAGAAGGTAGTCGCGCCCCATGCGATCCAGGAAGCTCTGGTCGAGCCGCTTTGCGAAAGCGAGCATCGTAAGTTCGCGCGGCTTTACCGTCGACCGGTCGATCGAGGGAGGCAACAAAGCGCTGGCCGCAACCAGGAAGACATTGTCCCCTGATTTGATTAAGCTCGTGACCGGGTCAGTCTGTATGGCAGCGACATGCAAGAGATCACGCAATCCGCGTGGCATCAGCTTGAGAGCATCAACCTTCTGCGGAACGCCTTCGATAACTGCGTATACGGTATTTTCGTTGGCATCGACCGCAAAGGCCATTTCATAGCCCAGGCCTTCAAAGATATTTGCCCCGATATTGCCGTCGGTTGCCGCCCACTCGAGGTCGATCTTGTCGTGCAGGTTTTTGTATGCGTCTTCCCAGACGGCATAGTCCCTCAGATTGCGCGCGACCTCGCGCGCCTTGACCTGGAGAGCCGTGGTTGCAAGCTTGGTGGACGCTTCGACTTCAAGACTGTTTTGCTGACGCGCGGATAGAACAACAATGGCAATGACTATCGCAATTGCCACGATGAGGATCCCAGCCATAGGAAATACGATCCTCCGGTTGAAATCTCGACCGAAAAAGTTGGCCGTATGGGGAATGAAGGCGCGCATCTTTTCCTCATGAAGTTTTTTCAAAACTACGAGTTGAGATACAAATTCTCAGTTAACCAGAATTGTAACTTTTCGCGTTGGTTAACAATAGATGGATCTGCTCCGTCTGCTTGTTTTACTACCTTCATACCATTGAAATATCGTGGCATTTGCCTCTTGCTGCGCGGCAATATTCTCCATGGACTAAAGACGCTGAAATGGGAAGGTTATCATGCCACCAAGACCAAGCAGCAATTCCAACGCGAACATGTCATCCGGCCGAGAGCCTATAGCCATCGATCTCACCCTGCAGGGTGGCGGTGCGCACGGGGGCGTTCACCTTGGGGGTAATCGAGCGGATCATCGCCGAGGCCGGCCTGGTCATTTCAAGCATTACCGGCACAGCCGCGGGGCGATGAATGCGGTCGTTCTTGCCCACGGCGTTGCGCTGGACGGCGAGAAAGGTGCAAAAGTGGCGCTGGAGACATTCTGGCCCCGCGTCAACGGGGTAGCCGGCTTCAGCCCCTTCCAGCGCACCGCACTTGACGTTATGACCGGTGGCCCGGATCGCGGTGATAGCGATCGGAAACCTGTTCGGATCGTTTTGACGATCACGCGTTGGATTGCCTGCTACGCTTCGCCCGCGCCATTGACCGTGCGATATCGACGATGTCATCCCGTGTTAGCGGTCGGGTCTTCCCGGATCCAGGCGATGCCAAGCCTTGCGGAAAAAGCCGGGGTAGCGTTCTCAACCGTGCATCGTTTTGAAAACACCGGAAGCGCAACCGGGACAACGAAAGATAAGATCAAGGCTGCGTCACCAACGGCGACTACACTGGAGCCCACTTGCGTCTCCGCCGTGACCTAAAATAGGCTGCAGTGCAAGCCTATGCGACGTCCCCGCGAATTACGGCAGCTGAACGATTTGTCGCGAAGGCCTTCGCGGTTTTCATTTTATAAGCTTGAGCGGGTCTTCGCCTAAATCCGAACGGTCGAAACAGGTGTGTTAACTCCCAGCAGGAACCGGAAGCATTTAATCGCCTCCTCAGGTTCATATGGCTTACTAAGGAACCGACAGCGTGGGGGAAGCGAAGACTGCCGGAGAGTAACGACTGCCGATGTTATGACAATTGCAAGATCCGGTCGCTCACGATGAATGCGAACAGCAAGAGCAACTCCGTCAAGTGGACCTGGCATGTTTACGGCGGTGAACACAAGCCCGATGTCAGTTCGCCGGCCGAGAATAGTTAGCGCTTCTACTGCGTTTATCGCAGGGATCGCAGCGAGGCCCGTGCAAGTCAACTGAGCCGCGATGCGAGAGTACAGATCCGCATCGGGTTCGACGATAAGAATCGCGCCGGCGAGTTCGGGTTGAGTGCCTTTCTGTCTCAACGTAGTGCCCTGTGCATTGTTCTCCTTGCTCCGATCGGGAGCAATGGGAGGACGTATCAACCCAGCAATCTAGAGGATGGCATTTTTTTCCTATCTCGACGATACTTCAATTACGCCCAAAATAAATGCGATTTTATGCAGATCAGCTATGCGCTATGCATTCACCGAATAACAAGGTTCAAGGTAAATCGATTTAGCCCTCCCAGGGTGCACACCAGGTGGGACCTGAATTGTGATAACGATGCCATAGAATTGGACCTCCGCAGGCGTTAGACCAAGTGGTTTCAGTCCCATCGTTTCAGCTATAAGGTGGGAGACACCGCCAAAGTGGATTCAAGACCCATGCCCACAGAGAAGGACGACCGTTCACCTGTTGCGCTGGAACAGCGCGACGTAAGCGCCGACAAGCGCATGTTCTCGCCTTCCTTTGCGCGAAATTCGGCGCCGATCCTCGCGGCCCTAAAACGTGTCCTTCCAACACATGGCGCAGTGCTGGAGATTGGTTGCGGGACTGGCGAGCACGCCGTGTGTTTTGCGGGAGCAATGCCCAACCTCACCTGGCAGCCCAGCGATCCTGATGCTGACGCTCGCACCAGCACGTCCAGCTGGATCAAGTTCGCAGGGCTGAAGAATGTGCTGGCACCGCGGGATATTGATGTGTGTTCAGGACAATGGGGCGTCGAACAAATGGGGTATTTTGACGCCATCGTGTCGATTAATATGATCCATATCGCGCCATGGGCGGCAAGCTTAGGATTGTTTGCAGGAGCTGGCCGTTTGCTTCGCGCTGGTGGGCTTCTTGTTCTCTACGGCCCGTTCATGCGCAACGGCGCACACAACGCCCCCTCGAACGCTGCTTTCGACGCGGCTCTAAAGGAGCGCAACCCATCCTGGGGTGTGCGTGATATCGCTGATCTTGAACGCGTGGGTGAGTCCGCTGGACTTAGTCTCCGCGAGGCGATCGAGATGCCTACCAACAATATGTTGCTGGTCTTCTCCAGCGGTAGTGCCTGAACGACAATCGTCCCAGACCCCGGAAGATCACCGTACCACAAACGTGCCAGCGGGTGCCCCTGCAACAAGAAAGGAAGGACGCGTCGTGTCAGTCGCCACTGAACCGAATGCTGGCCGTTGCCAAGGAGTTGCGCTCGGTTGCGGCCTTTGGTCAGCGGGTCCTGGAGGGCGTCATGTCCGCTTCGCAGCACCGGCGGCCGGTGGCTCCATACTATGGACGCGAAGCCGTCATTAAAACATGCTCATCGCAAACCTCCGACAGGCTCGACAGCGGACGAGTTCTCGAAGGTCCCAATGGAACAAAACCTGAGAGCCCGTAATTCGCCATCCAGTGCAGTTGAAGCCAGCGCCCCGCGTTTGTCTTATTGCGGCTGCGGATCCCGCTGTAAAGCGAGACTGGATCGAGTGAAGTGACCTGGATCGCCAGGGTGATGGTGCAACCTCAAGCAAAGATCGCTATTTCTTGTTTCACAATTTATTAGGACACTTGTACTGAAGCTTCGGCCGGGCTTGTAGTGGGATATGGCAATGGTGAACGGAGCAGTTTTTTTCCTTGTAGTGAACTTCATCATCGCGATCTGCTTTGCACTGGTTTTCGCCGTCGTGGCAGTGCGCAGCCGATCGCGTCAGGCAGCACTCTGGTTCTCGGCGGGTTTCGCTGTCGCTTCACTTTCCGCCATTAGTGAACTCCTTGTCGCATACACAGACTTGCCGCGACTCTTCGCCGTTCTGGCGTTTGGAAGCGTGCTTGGGGGGATGATCCTTCTCCGCGTCGGTATCGGCGAGCTTTATGGCGTCCGAATAGCACCGCTCTGGGCCATATTTTTTTTCGCAGCTTGTGTCGTACTCGATCTTGTTATCTATGGTCTGCCGCGTAGCACGCTTCGGCACGCCATATCTTATCAAACACCGTTTGCCCTGGTCATTCTCGCCAGTGCTGTGGCGGTCTTTGCTTCAGCACGCCACGCGAAGATCGATCGGGTGCTCGGCTTTCTACTCGTTGCAACAGGTCTACATTTCTTTGCGAAAGCTGCGCTGGCGGTGACCGCAGGTGCTGGTACCAAAGCCGCCGATTACATTCACACGAACTACGCAGTGATTTCTCAGGGATCGACTGCGGTGTTGATTGTAGCGGTGGGTCTGACACTGCTTTCGGTGCTCGTCCTCGATATCATGGCTGACGAGCGCAGCAATTCCGAAAGGGACATGCTTTCGGGTCTTGCCAACCGCCGAGGCTTCGAGAATGGTGTGTCCGCTGCCCGCCTGGTTGCACCTGCTGTCATGCATTCTGTCATGATCTGCGATATAGATCGCTTCAAAAGTATCAACGACACGTTTGGACACCATGCCGGGGACCAAGTGATCCGAGCCTTTGCCGACCTCCTTAAATCCAGAGCCGAGCCGGATTTTATCGTCGGGCGTATCGGCGGGGAGGAGTTTGGCGTGTTTATGCCGAACACAACGGTCGAAGCGGCCATGCTATTTGCCGGTGCTGCGCGGCGCGAGATGATGGCAATCACTGTAGAGGGTTTGCCTAAGACGCTAACCGTGAGCGCAAGTTTCGGTGTCGCGGAAGTCGCCGGCGGGGAGAGTCTTGACGACACAATGCGCCGGGCCGACATGGCGCTTTACGAAGCAAAGCGAGCCGGGAGAAATTGCGTTAGACAGGCCCGAAATGCCCGCTCTGCGTCGCCGGATATTCGGCTGGCGACATGAAACCAAGCCATCCGGGCCGCACTATTGCTAGCCCTTAAAGTATGCCTGCTTTTCAAGCCAGCGTGAGAACGGAGCGGCAAGTCCCAAGCAGCGACGCCATCAGTGACCGAAGCGGGCAGGCAGAGACACATCTTACGATTACTGCTGAACCCGAGCGAGTAACGACGCGCTCTTGATGGCAAGACAGCCGTGGCGATGTCCAGCCGCTAATTTAGCGGCTTAGCACCGGCACTTCCCCGCGATAGTCGTACAATCCTTTCTGCGGACGTCGCCGAGACAACCTCGACCATAGCTTCCGGCGCCAGCGATGCTGGTCTTTCGGGGAACATAATTCATTCGCCATGAGTGGATTCGCACTCGCGACCAGCACATTATGAATTCGGCGAAGGCATTGATTAGAGAGAGTTTCCCCCCCAATCTTCATGGCCGCGTTGGATAGGGATCACGAATATGCCCCCGTCTTCAGTGATGCGATACAAGGTGCGCCTTAAACGGATGGATCGCTCGTGATACCGAGCGTACGGGTGTCTTGTCTCACACCGAACCCGGCAAGCTCATGATCCCCTGAACGTATCGAGAAAAACTTACGATGGAGCCGTTGAGAGCTTCATGAGTCGTGGGGTTTATTCGAACATCTTTTTAATCGTCGCGATTGGGATGAACATACGCATGGGATTTGCCTCCAGCGTCTGGAAGCCATATTCTCTGTAAAGCTTTACTCGCCTCTCGGTTCGCTGAGCGTCACCGCAATCCGGGACATCAAGCATGACGATTGCCGTACCTATCTCATCCGAAATACGCGCTATTCGCATCAAGCAGTCGATCAGCAGGTCGCCGCCATATCCTTCACCAGAAAACTTTAAGTCACGGCCGATCATTGAAATATAGGCCGCGGGAATTGAGCCATGTCCGGGCCGATTGCGGGAGAACCTTTTCGGAAGTTCGGTATAATCGACTGCATGACTGTTGATGGCGTAGAAACCCATCACCGGGCCTCCGCCTTGCGTCATAACGAAAACACGAAGATTGTCGCTCTTCTGAAGTTTGTTTGCGGTCTTTTGAAAAAAGTTGTCGACCTGCTCTATGCCGCACGAAAAAGCCGCCCGATCATGTTTTGAGGGATCGAGCGGCTCGATGATTGGCTTTGGCACTTCGCTTTGCGACATTATTTCGAAACTACAGTCTCGCTGTGGCGCTTGAAAGCAGCCTTAAGCTTATCTGTTGGCTCTGGCGGGTTATCCAGCGCCGCAAAAAACGCAGCATGATCGGCCGGTTGTAAAAGGGTCCGCTCATGAGCGGCAATCGTCGTCATGGCAGCTTGATAGGCGGCGTTGATCGTAAATGCGGAGTCATCTACACCAGATAGCGCGGCAGCGCGTTGGATTGCCGTCTTGATGCGCGCCTTCGTACGAAAGCCCATACGGGCGTCGCTTGGTTCATCAATTTCGGCAGTCATATCTTTGAAAGCAAGCATACTCGCCTCCTATTCGGGTGTAATAGCGCTGCTATGTGTACGTCAAAATGACGTACCAGTCAAGTTACCATAGTAATTTTTGTACGTCATATGTACGTACGCGAAACGTTCCTTAGCGTTTTTAGGTCCTGTGTGCCGAGGAACCCAACAGGCGGCCGCTAACACACGATCGTTGCTTGAGACAAGCACGCAGGATGTTTGCCGTTGCGCATCCTAAGATTGCATAATTGCGTAAAATCCCGTAAAATGTTTCGATGTGCAATCGAGACGGAACCGCTAGGATGGATGCGATTCACTGATTTCCTTTTGCGTACGATGCCCCCGGTTGAAGAGATCGATCGCTACGCAACAGATCATCGCCGTCGTTTTTTCGTTCGGCCGAGCTTTGTAATACCGATACCAAGTTTGCAGCGACAACGAGAACACGGCCATATCGGCCTGACTAACATTGCTCCCCCCTATCAAACGACGTCGTCGCTCCGGTGAGATCGCTGCAGAGCGCCTTGCGATCGGCGATCCCGGCATCTAGTGGCCGCCACTTGAGCAGGGTGTACCATGCGCAGAACGCACTCGATACACACTCGCCGAAAAAGCTTGAGCCAACACCGCTTTTGATTTCCAGCATCATGTTGACAAGAAGGAAGCCGCAAATGCCAAATGACGCTAGTGAACTACCCGACCTCATGATGTGGCCAGAGTGGAGCAAACTCAATCCGGGCGTGTCCAAACTCCGCTATGACCTGCTTGTTCGCAAGCGCGACAAGGCCAAGGCTGAAGCGGAACGAGCCGATAAACCTGCCAGGCCGAAAGCCCCAAAATTCCAGAGCGCCCGCGCTCCGGTCAACAGGACCAGAACATAATGGAGGCGACATGACACCTACACCCTGCTTGCATCGGGAATGCCCGCGCTGGGCACCCTCAGCATCATCGTAGAGCTGCCCACACCGAAGGCGGTGCCCGCGAGCAAGCGCTCACCAACGGCAAGCGCGCCATAAGCAGTCGTCAACGCCTTTGAGCCACCAAGGCGAGACGGGCTTCCAAGAGATGGTCATGCGAAGTAGACCGCATCGAGTGCTACTCGGACTTTGCAGCCTGCTCGAGATAGCTCTGCGCGGCAAGGTTGTTCCCGACTGCCTTGGCGAGGGTCGCCAGATTGTACAGCGTGTTCCTGTCGCTCGGCCGATGTCGTAGAGCGGCGAGGTAGTAAGTTTCGGCACCAGAGATGTCGCCGTTCTCTTGGAGGAGGATCGCCAGGTTATTGAGTGCCTCGACATAGTTCGCGCGCGCCCGGATGGCCGCGCGGTAGTGTGCTTCAGCCTCGACTCGATCCTGGCTCTCTAGAAACATGGCATAGTTGAAATGAGCCTCCGGATAGTCGGGTGAAGCTTTGAGCGCCGCTCGATAGTGATGCTCGGCTCCTGCCCCATCACCTCCTCCCTCCAGGAAGACAGCGTAGTTGTTGTGGGCTTCCGCAAAGCCGGGGCGGAGCTGCAGTACAGCTTCGTAATGGCGTTCGGCGTCGATGCGGTCGTTCCAACGCTCAAAAAGGCCGGCAAGCCGCAACCAGGCGTCAACATAGTCTGGTCGAAATTTTATCGCGTCCTTGTAGTGTATCGCTGCCTGGTCGAGGTCTCCAGCCTCTTCGAGCAGGATTGCGAAGTTGTAATGCGCTTCGGGATAGCGCGGCCACAACCGTAGTGCGGCGTTGTACTGATCTGCGGCACCGCTTCGATCACCAATTGATTTCAGCAATACTCCTAGGTTGTTGTGAGCTTCGGGGTAGTTTGCGCGTAGCTCCAGCGCGCGCTCGTAGCATCGTCGTTCAAGTTCCGTGCTCTCGCCGCCGCGTACCTGCCCGACCCCTTTGAGGAACCAATCTTCGGCCGTCATCCGATCCTCAGGCCTCGCAGCAAGCGCCGTGTGGTCGATTGAGACAAGACGATAGAGTTGTCGCCTCGGTAGGAAGTCGCCCTTCAGCTCGCGAATCTCCGCCTCCTCGAACTCGTATGCAGGGAGGTCGATCAGATCCAGAACGGTCTGGGTGACGAAGAGCGAGTCGGGGGTAGCGCTGGACTCAACGCGTTTGGCTATATTGAGGACGCGGCCGATCCACGCATCACTGTCCTCGATGCGCGAACACTCGCCGAAGTGGCAGCCAACCCTGATCGGGAGATCGTGTGTGCTGTCTGCCGTCAGATATCGTCGACGCTGTTTCCAGAAAGCAATGAGTTTCAATCCAAAGTGAACTGCGACGTCGGCGGATTCGAATAGAAAAAGATGACCGTCCCCTGTAAAGTTCTCGTGCCGCCGACCGTACTGGCTGGCGAGGGTCTGGGACAGGTATCGGTATTCGGTGATGACGTTCGTCACAGCGTCGCGCGAGACTTTGTTCCAGACAGCCGAGTGCCTGACCAGATCGGTGAAAACGGCGGCGAAATAGATGTCCATGGTTCACTTGCCGGAACAACCTGTGAGGTTTTCATCATGCCACAATATATGGTTGAAAGACATCTGCCTGGCATCACGCCGGAACAGCTTGGGGCAGCAGCCTCCAGAGCAAAAAAAGTCACGGCCGAAATGACAGATCAGGGAAAGCCAGTGCGCTATCTGCGCTCGACATTCGTTCCCTCGGAGGAGAAATCCTTCTGCCTTTTCGACGCGCCAACAATGCGCGACGTCGAGGAGGCGAACAGACTCGCTGAAATACCCATGATCCGAATTACTGAGGTCAGGCACATCGCGGCCGAGGACATCTCGTAGCTGCTGACGCTACAGAGCAGGTTACGGTGTCGGATGGACCAGGGTTGCGCCGCCACATGGAACTGCCAAACATGTATCATGGGAGAAGCTAACGCAAGGGCATCATGCCTGCTTGAGAAACATTCCACCAGCGCAGGTGTGGTTGTCACTCTCGGGGAACGTGGCTCAAGGTGCGGCATCCTGAATGGAGCGGCGGCTAGAACCTGCCAGCTGGACGACCAGCTAATTGTTTGCAATTCGCTCTACCTCGGGGACGACAAACTGACGTCTTTGAGGCCCCGGATTCTAACATTTGACGAAGACATTATTGTTAGGGACAGGCTCCAGCTATTCAGTGAGCTTGGATCGCGCCGGCCGCTGTATTCGAGAGTCTTGATGGGGATAGCACGTCACTCCCCGTGCCGACTTTGGTTTCAGGCTAGTACACGCTGGAAATGCGATCTCGCTAGCTGCTCGGGTTCGGCACGGCGAAATTTGCGCATTGGTGGCATGATGCGACTGGCGATGCTGGGCCCAGCCTAAGGTTTCAAAATCGTAACGTTGGCCGCCGCAACATCGACGATCTCCAGACCATGGATCTGGTTCCTTCTTTTTCGTGAAGTGGGCAGAATGGTCGTAGATTGAACGCAGTGTGGTCAGGCTTTACTCGCGGAAGCACGATAGAGCTATCAGCGAGGCCGAGCGTTCAGGCAGATCCGAGGAGGCGCTCGCCTGTTTCGATCGGGCCAGGATCTTGAACCCGTACTTTCCGGATGTCGTTCTCCACTTTCAGGCCCGGGCCTGGTTTCAACTGCGAAAGTACGAAGAGGCCGTTAAATTGTTGGTGCAGCGCGTGAGTCGCAATCCCGTCACCGACGTCTCGCGCTATCTTCGAGACGTCGCGATCAATGTGCCCAGGCTTCGACATCTCCTATGGGGTGGATATGTCCGAGAGGCAAGCGAGGCCGTAAAACAGATGCTTGCCCAATTGGATCAGCATCCCGGATTTCGCGACGCCCTCGGCAAAATCAGGCGCCTCTACGAGCTGATTAGCAATCTTCGCACTTACCTGCTCCAGAATGAAGCTTTTATCGTCAACTACTGTCGGCGATACTGGTCCGGCCTGCCGATATTGACCGGCCGCCTTGCGGCGGGCGGGCGATGTTGAGCGGCCCCCGCACGGATAACTCGGGACCTTTGTAGTTCAAAGCATGCATCCCGCCAGTTCGCTCAATCAATCTCGCCAGCGTAGTAACCGCCGTTCTGCAGCGCCGGCCAGGCGGTTGAAAATGAAGCCGACGAAGCCGAGGATGATGACGCCGACCATGACCAACGCCATGTCGAAGCGTTCCCGGCCCGCGATGACGAGGCCGCCGATGCCAGGCCCCACAGCCAGGAAGTACTCGGCCCCCACGGTCGCGAGCCAGGAATAAATCAGACCAAGGTGAATTCCGGTGGCGATCGAAGGCAGGGCAAATGGAAGAAGGATCCTCGTGATCCGTTGCCAGGCATTGAAGCGAAGGGCGCGGCCGACCTCAATCAACTCGCGAGGGGCATCCCGGATACCATCATGTGTGTTAAGAGTAATTGGAATGAACGCCGCGAGCGCGACAAACACAATCTTCGCCTGCTCGCCAAAACCGAACCAGACCGAAATCAACGGAATCCAAGCAAGCAGTGATATCTGCTTGATGCCATTAAAGGTCGGCATCACAATTCGATCGGTGATCCGGACCGCCGCCAACAGCGTCCCGAAGCTGACGCCGAGCGCGGCCCCGATGAGAAAGCCTGCAATATTGCGCAGCAGGCTTGAGCCGAGCTGCCCGACCAATCCATTGTCAATGATCTCGTGCTTCGCCGTCAAGATAACGTCTTCGATCGGCGGCAGGAAGCGAACGTCGACCAGGCCTAGCCGGCCCGAGGCTTCCCAAACCACGAGAAGCAAAAGTGGCAGAGTGAGGCCCCTGCGGATGCGGATGATGTTTGATGTCTGGTCCATCACCTCATTCCTCCGATTGGCGCTTCCAGCGTCTGATGAAGATTTCAGACGCTTCCAGTCCACGATCCATGGCAAAGCCGATGATCCCAATGACAATCATCGCGATAATGACGGTATCGAGCCAGAACATCTGGCGCCCCCAGACGAGCAGATATCCCAATCCTTCCGATGACGCCAAAAGCTCGACGCCGACGAGCGACGTCCAAGCATGCGTGAGCCCGTAGCGGATCCCCGTGAATATCGAAGGAAGAGCACTTGGAAGAATGATCTTGCGCAGCCTCTGCCAAGGGCTGAACCGCAAGGCCCGGCCGACCTCCAGATATTTTCCAGGAACACTCCGTATCCCCGAGAAGGTATTGAGCGCCACGGGCACCAGCGCGCCTTTCGCGATGATAATGATCTTCAGCGTCTCCTCGATGCCGACCAGGAGCATGAGCAGCGGGATCCACCCGAGTGTGGGGATCTGCGCAAAGGCCAGGAAAGTCGGTTTGACGTAGTCCTCGAAACGCCGGGAAAGGCCCATGGCAATCCCGAGGATCATGCCGAGAGACGCACCGATCGAAAAGCCGAAGACAACGCGACGCAAGCTGACGCCAGCATGATAGAACAACTCGCCGGTCGAAATCATGTTGCGCGCGGTCTCGACCACGTAGGCGGGAGCCGGGAGGATCTGTTCCGGTAGCCAGCCAAGCGCCGAGGCGATCCACCACAGTGCGACCAGGGCGACCGGGAAGAGAAATGCCTCTCCCCGGCGAACCCAACGTACGCCTCTGTGTTGGGACCAGGCGCGCCGCTGTGCTTGCCCTTCGAACCCGATATCGATTGCCATGCGAGGTCTTTCGCTCGGACCGGTTAGGACGCGACCGGCTTACCGTCAGCGCCGTAGGCCTGCCAGAAGTCCTTGAGGCCGAGGCGTTCTATTGCATCGTTCAGGTAGCGTGGTTCGAACCAGCCTTGAAGGTCGACGTCGCGGCGGATCAGTCCAAATTCCTTACTCTTCGCGCCCTGCTCCGTGTATTGCGAGACGAGCAGGTCATCGATCAATGGGGAATTGCGGTAGGCCAGTGCATCACCCTTGAAATACTCCTCGAGGATCGGAATTGCCGTTCCCGACTTGTGCCAGAGCTCGAAGAGAGCAGCGCGGTTCGGCTCATCGGATGACCATTTAGCCGCTTTGACGAAAGCGTCGACAATGCGCTGGGTAATCTCCGGATGCGCCTCGATAAAGGCCTGACGGCCGATGATGCCGGCGTTGCGGCCGAAGCGCGGGTCGTCGCCCTTGGTCGTATAGATGACGTCAGCTGAGCCCTTTGCGGCCAGATTGATGAGCTGCGTATCGCCAAAGGCTGCGTCGATATCCTTGCTCGTCAGGGCCGCGACGCTTCCTGCACTGTCCAGATTTACTACCTGGACGTCGCGTTCCTTCAAACCGTGAGCCTCCAGAATCTTGATTGCTGCAAGGTGACCGTTCGTGCCGCGCTGCAAAGCGATCTTGCGGCCCTTGAGGTCTTCGATCGACTTGATGCCGGAGTCCCTGGCGACAGCCAGATAGAGCGGCTTGCGAGCCCCGCTCGCCAACAGATACTTGGTCTTGAGGCCAGTGGCACGGCCAATCAGCGACGGCAGGTCACCCTGATAGGCGAAGTCGAGCTGATCATTCGCAAAACCTTCATTCACCGCCGGACCAGCGCCCTTGAAGAAGGTCCATTCAATCTTGATGTTCGGATCGTTCGCGAATTCCTTTTCAAGGAACTCGCCGGCGCGTGCGGTCGCAGCCGACGTGCCTTCAGAATAGGGACGGTTGTCGACGCCGATTGCAGCGTAGCCGACATGGATGACAAGCGCATCCTCAGCCCTTACCGAGGTCGTTGCCGCAGTAAGCAGGATGGCAAGGCCAGCGGCCAAGTGGGTGAATTTCATACGCGTCATGATGGTCTCCGTTGATCTTATCGTGCAATGGCAATGGCCGGCCGAGGTTGGTCCTGTTCGACCTCCTGGATCGGCCCTAAGGGCGGTGTGGCGATTTCGCCTGTGGCGTGAAGGCTCGTCAGTACGCGGTCTCGCGCTACTGCAATTGCCGCGGACGTGCGCCTGCGCGGTCGCTCGATTGTGACCGGAATGATTTCGCGCACACGGCCCGGCCGCGGCGACATCACCACGACCCTGTCGCCGAGATAGACGGCCTCTTCGACGTCGTGGGTGACGAGCACCATGGTGACGCCTTCCTTGGCCCAGATTTCCTGGAGCTCGTCCTGGAGCCTTGCCTTGGTGATCGCATCGAGCGCACCGAAAGGCTCGTCCAGCAGCAGCACGTTCGGGCTATTGACCAATCCGCGTGCAATACCGGCGCGCTGCGCCATGCCGCCGGAGAGCTGATGCGGATAAACGGTCGCAAAGCCGCCAAGCCCCACTAGTTCAAGGTGCTCGCGCACCAAATCCGCTTTGCGTGCTTTCGGTAGTTTCGTGTTGAGGAGCCCAAGGGCCACATTCTGCTCAACCGTCAACCAGGGGAAAAGGCGAGGCTCCTGGAAGACGATACCGCGCTCGAGGCTCGGCTCAGTCACCTCTTTGCCCCCGTGGCGGACCCGACCAACACTTGCGACGTCAAGGCCCGCAAGCAGCCGCAGAAGTGTCGACTTTCCGCATCCGCTTGCGCCGACGATCGTAATGAATTCGCCTCTTGCGACATTGACACTGACATCGTCGAGTGCCGTCAGCGTGTCGTTTCCGATCCTGAAACGACGGGTGACGTGGTCTGCTTGCAGGTGGGAGATGCTCATTGTGATCCTACTCGGCTGCGAGAGGGGCGGATGCCGGATGCAGCGGTGTACGCAGCCCCAGATTCTGGCGGAGCGTCTTGGCTTCGTATTCGCTGCGGAAGAGACCGCGGCGGCGCAATTCCGGCAGGACGAGATCTACGAAATCACGGAGGCCGACGGGAAGATGCGGAGGCATGACGTTGAACCCATCGGCCGCACCCTCCGTGAACCAGTGCTCCATTTCATCAACGATCTGGGAAGGTGTGCCGACGATCTGATGGTGGCCCCGAGCGCCAGCGATACGAAGATAGAGCTGGCGAATGGTGAGGTTCTCACGGTGGGCGAGGTCAAGTAGCAAACGCTGGCGGCTCTTGCTGGCATTGGTTTCCGGGAGTGCCGGCACCGGCCCGTCGATTGGATATGACGATAGATCGACCCCGCCGGTCATTCCGCTCAGCAGCGCAAGACCCACTACGGGATGGATCAGCTCCTGGATAGCTTCAAACTTCTCCTCAGCCTCTGCAACGGTGTGGCCGACAACAGGGAAAATACCGGGCATGACCTTCAAATCATCAGCGTGCCGGCCGTATTTGCTGAGGCGCCCCTTGACGTCGGCATAGAAGGCTCGAGCGTCCTCGAACGTCTGGTGCGCGGTGAAGACCACTTCGGCGGTGCGCGCTGCAAGTTCCCTGCCGGGCTCGGACGAGCCTGCCTGAACGAGAACGGGCTGACCCTGCGGGGTGCGCGCGACATTGAGCGGGCCGCGAACCTTGAAAAACTTGCCCTTGTGATTGAGGACGTGCTGTTTTTGCGGATCAAAATAGAGGCCGCTTTCCTTGTCGCGCGGAAAAGCACCTTCCTCCCAGGTGTCCCACAGTCCCGTTACCACATCCGCGAATTCCTCGGCGCGTTCGTAACGCTCGCCATGGGCATAGTGCTCTTCGCGTCCGAAATTATGTGCTTCGTGTTCACTCGAAGACGTTACCAGGTTCCACCCTGCCCGCCCTCCGCTGATATGGTCGAGGGAGGCGAACTTCCGGGCGATGTGGTAGGGCTCGTTGTAGGACGTTGATGCGGTCGCAACGAAACCGATATTGTGTGTGACCGCCGCCAGCGCCGAGAGCAGCGTGATGGGCTCGAACTGGGCCACGTATCTTGTGGCCGTTCGGCTCAAGGCCTCGATATCGGTTCCGCGGGTACCGACACCGTCTGCCAGGAAGATAAGATCGAACTTGCCGCGCTCTGCAAGTTGAGCCAACTCCACGTAATGTGCAAAGTTGGAGCCGGCATCGGCTTGTGCATCTGGATGTCGCCAAGCCGCGATGTGGTGTCCGGTCGGATATAGAAATGCACCGAGTCTGAGCTGCGATCTTTCGCCCATTTCGTTCTCCATCGAAGGAGTGATCAGGCTAAGATCAAAAAAATATTATCTATAGAAATTATATTCTATTTCGAAGGCGCCAAAGGAATTTTTGTCATTGGAAAGCCAGTGATGGAGCGGGCATCCTCGCGGCTCGTTTGCGCAATCTTCCACCGCCTCAGGAGAGAATATGACCTTGTCCGCATCAATCACAGGAAAACCGGACAGGTTAACGGCACTTGCGGCAAGACGCTACCGCAATGGTCGGAGCCTGCCAAACCATTCGAACGAGGCGCTCGAAGCAATCCTCTCTCACCGCAGCGTACGCGATTATCTCCCTCAGCCTGTCCCGGAGCACATCGTCGATATCGCCGTCACTGCGGCACAATCGGCACCGAGTTCGTCGAATCTCCAGCCCTGGAGCGTGATCGCGGTCGAGGACAGTGGCATTCAAGACAGGCTGAATGCGATTGCAGGCAATCAGCGCCAAATTGCCCAGGCGCCTTTGCTTTTGATCTGGCTTGCGGATCTCGCCCGGCCACGCAGCATCGCGCAAGGACAAGGCAGCAATGCTGATGGCCTCGATTATGTCGAGAGTTTTCTGCTCGGCATAATCGATGCCGCGCTCGCCGCGCAGAATGCTGTCGTTGCGCTGGAATCCCTCGGCCTGGGAACGTGCTACATCGGCGCAATCCGCAATGATCCGGAAGCCGTCTCGCGTGAACTGGGACTGCCTGATGGCGTGTTCCCCGTTTTTGCCCTGACTGTCGGTTATCCCGATCCCGCCCGTCCCGCAGACGTGAAACCGAGACTGGCTCAAGAGGCGATCGTCCATCGCAATCGCTATGATCCGACTGCGCATCGCGCCGCCCTCGACAGCTACAATCGGGCTCTCCGATCCTTCCAGGCCGAACAGGGAATGCCATGCATCGACTGGACCGCGCAGGTCAGCAATCGCATCGGCACTGTTGCCGCATTGAAAGGCAGGCACGTTCTCAAGGACGTCGCTCGAAGGCTCGGCTTCGCCCTCAAGTAGATCGCTACCCCAAAGGGCCACCCAGCATTCCTTCACTTCGACAAGCAGGCAGACGCATGACCCTTACTCCTGAATTTCTATGGTACATTCCAAACGATGTCAAAGCCGGTCACCGGGGCGATACCGCAACCGTCAACCACAACCGCCTCGAGACGTTGATGGAGCAAGCCCTTGCTCTTGAGGAACACGGGTGGAAAGGTGCACTGATTGGTACTGGCTGGGGCCGACCCGATACGTTTACGGTTGCGACCGCACTTGCGGCCCGCACGACCAAGTTCGAACCGCTGATCGCTATCCGTCCCGGTTACTGGCGCCCGGCCAATTTCGCGTCCGCTGCGGCGACGCTTGATCATCTGAGCGGTGGCCGCGTCCGCGTCAACATTGTCTCTGGCCAGGATAGCCTCGCTGCCTACGGAGACAGCGAGGGAGATCAGGCGCACCGTTATGCCCGCACGAAGGAATTCATGCACCTCACTCGCCGCCTCTGGACGGAAGAAAACGTCACATCGGCGGGCCAGTATTTCCGGGTTGAAGGCTCAACGGTTCAACCGCGCATCGTCGGGGACGGCGAACGTCGCCATCCTAAGCTCTATTTCGGCGGCGCTTCTGAGGCGGCGGAGAAGGTGGCAGCGACCGAGGCGGATGTGCAGCTCTTCTGGGGAGAACCGCTAAGCGGCGTCGAGGAACGCATCGATAGACTGAAGGCTCTTAGCCGAGACCTCGACCGAGATCTTCCACCGTTGGAGTTTGGCCTTAGAATTACGACCCTTGTCAGAGACACGCGCGAAGAAGCTTGGGCGGATGCAGAACGTAAGGTTGCCGACATGGCCGCAGGCCAGGCAGGTACGTGGCAGGATCACCGCCGCACCGCCGCTGTGGGCCAACGCCGGCTGCTCGAGCTGCACGAGCGTGGTGATATCCTTGACGACAATCTCTACACCGCTCCGGGCAAATTCGGCGGCGGCGGGGCAGGAACGACCTGGCTCGTTGGCTCAGCCGAAGATGTCGCTTCCTCGCTGCGCAAGTACCAGGCGCTTGGCATCAAGCATTTCGTGCTCTCCGATACGCCTTATTTAAATGAAATCAAACGCCAAGGCGACACGCTGCTACCGCTGCTCAGGCTTTGATCGCAGTTCGTTGCTGCATTGCAGTCCTGTTCCGCTACGAAAAGATCGCGCAAGAAGGTGAGCCGAAAACTGAAATGGTTCGACGCTTCTCCGATTCTGCCGCACCGCTGACTGCCGGTTAATCCACTTGGAGGTAATGGCTGAGGAACTCCGTATGTTCGACGCCTGCTAAAGAAGGCTGGCTATCCGGGAATGGTTCGATGGAAGGGCAGTTGCAAGACGCCAACTCTCGGGGCCGCTAGGCCCGCCATGGAAGAAAACTCGCGAAGACCGTTGTCAGCATTGACCGGCCAGACGCGTCTCGTCACAGCCGGTCGGCGTCGATGATCGCCTGCGCAAAGTCTTCCGGCGCTTCCTGCGGCAGGTTGTGGCCGATGCCGCCGGTGATGTTGCGATGCTGGTAGTTGCCGGAAAACATGCCACCGTAAGCCTCGGTCTCCGGTGTCGCTTGGCATTTAATCGTGAGAATGTGCACCAATGACTTCAATTGGTTGGAGACCGGGAACTTCTCCGGGGTTGAGCACGGATTGTTAGGCCCGAATGGTACATGACGATCGCCTTGCTCAAGGATGCGACGGTGGCGGTGGAGTGGACGATCACGATCCAGGGGAAGTACGAGTTCGGCGACGTCTGCCGTCGGGAGGTGCGCGTTGACAAGAGCTGGGAGCGCCTGTTCGACGGAGAGGTCGGCTTGTCGATCGAAGCGGGCAAGAAGACCATGGCGGCGCTTCAGGGCGCGGTCGTGAGCCACGAGGCGGAGACCTATTCCCTCTTTCGTCGGGTCTGCCAGGATTGCCGCACGTTCCGGCCGGTCAAGGACTACACGACGCGCCGGATCCGAACCGTGTTCGGCACGGTCGAAGTGCGCAATCCCCGCTGGGAGCTGTGCCGGGATTGTCACCCGGGCATGGTCGGCGCCTTCGCGCTGCTGAAAGAAATCGGCACCGATCGGGCGACGCCCGAGTTGATGGAACTGACGGCACGGCTGGGAAGCATGATGCCGTACCGGCAGGCAGCGACGGTGCTGGCCGAATTCCTGCCCGTCGAGCCGACAGAAACGCATGTCACCGTGCGCCAGCGGACCATCAGGATCGGCGAGCGGCTCGACGACCAGATTGCCCAGGAAGAACGGCACGCAAGGTCTAATCAAACGGAGGAACGGCGCCAGCTTGAAATGCAGCTTCCCGGTGACCGACGCAAGGAGTTCGTCATCAGCATCGACACGGCTCATGTCCGCAGTGCCGATCCTAATTCAGCGCGAAACTTCGAGCTCGTTGTGGCCCGATGCGGCCGCGGCGGTCGGGGTGATGTCGGTGGCCGCTATTTCGCGACGAGCAGCACCGACCAAACCGCAATCCGGGATCGAACTTTGCATGCCCTTCGGCAGGAAGGGTATCGCGGTTTCGGCGAGGTCACCGTGATCTCGGACGGCGCCGAAATCCTCAAGCGCCTGCCCCGGGTGATGCCGAAGCCGACAGCCCACATCATCGACTGGTTCCGCATCGCCATGAAGTCCAGCCGATGCAGCAGATCGCCAATCACCTCTGCCGCTCCCCCTCTGACCGTGCCGATGTACTGCTTACCATTGACAGGAACGTCCCGGCCGTGAAGCGGTCGCGGTCGCGTCGATCGGGCGATCCGCGACCTGGCGCAACTCATAGTCAGTCTCAAGCAGTCGCAGCGGGAAGGTGAATTTTCGATCGCACGGCTTCACAGCCTTGGCTCGCAGCTCTTGACCTACATCCGTTCCAACCGCGGTGCGATCATCAACTATGGAAAGCGCTACCGGGCCGGGCTTCGCGTCGCAACGACACTTGCCGAGTCGGCGGTAAATTCGCTTGTTGGAAAGCGGATGGTCAAGAAGCAGCAGATGCGATGGTCGCTCCACAGCGCTCACATGCTCATGCAGTGCGGACGGCCGTGTTGAACGGCGAACTTCGCGATCGCTTGAGGGCACCGTTCCGACAGCCAGAACCGAAAGTGCCTTCGATATTCAAACCCAAGCCACCCCTCCTGCGCGCCGCCTGACCCCAGAGAAGTTACCGGTCTCGACAGATGCGGCGTTCTCAACTTGCGAGCAAGTGGATCGCCGCAAGCGGCGGGCGTGGAGTAACGTCGGATATTTGGGTGTGTTGATGGGTGTGGTGTCGTCCGCGGTACGATAGCCTTGTCGAGCAACTGGACGGCCGCATTAATCGGATGGGAACGCTGCCTTGAAGAGATTCGAACCCTATACCCTACCGACGAAGTGGCAGGTTGAAAGACATAAGTGGTGCCGCATGCGTTTGCGTGCCATGCCTCTTGAATGCTGGACGCTCGAGACTTAGATCGGCTAAATGCTTGACGATTCGTCTCAACTGTTGTCGCCGCCGAATATCCCGATGGATGCGCTAAGCGAAGTGCTGCAAGACTTTCGCTTGAGTGGAGTTAGCTATGGGCGCTGCGAACTCAGACATCCATGGAGCATTACCTTTCCGCAGCAACAACTGCTTCGTTTTCACTTTGTCAGCCAAGGTCCGTGCTGGATCCATAGCGAACCCCATGGATGGCAGGAGTTGAACGATGGCGATTTGGTGCTGCTACCGCAAGGCATCGAACATCGATTGGCCAGCGCACCAGATGTTGAGGGCGACTCGCTTAAAAACTGCCAGATAACAAGGGTAGGAAGTAACGTCTGCGAAGTGGTACGAGAAGGAACGGGTGCAACAAGTACCCTCTTCTGCGGCTCCATGGCGTTGGGAGCGCACGCCCTTAACCCCTTGATCGCTCTGATGCCACCAATCATCAAGGGCTGCGATGTGGCAGGCAACGACCCCGTCGTTGCGCCACTGCTGGCAGCTATGTCGATGGAGGCGACACAGCCCCAAATGGGGAGCGCGACCGTCTTGTCGCGAATGGCTGACTTGCTCGCAGCGCGGCTTATCCGCTGCTGGGTCAATTGCAACGGGGCCTCGACCACGGGTTGGCTTGCTGCCATCCGCGACCCCCACATCGGTCGCGTGCTGGCAGCGATGCACAAAAACCCCGGCCATAGCTGGACCCTCGAAAACCTCGCCGGCGTGGCAGGGCAATCGCGCTCGATCTTCGCCGAGCGTTTCAGCGCTGAAACGCTCGGCGAAGATCGAGC
>Ga0209051_1000933_pt1 | contig 28862 bp, 29 predicted proteins | sample AraplaCvi_mMS_r2_2_FD_184286 | JGI IMG/M metagenome (GOLD analysis project Ga0209051, IMG submission 184286) | Arabidopsis root microbial communities from North Carolina, USA - plate scrape MF_Cvi_mMS_r2 (SPAdes) (version 2) | ecosystem: Host-associated > Plants > Roots > Endosphere | place...
TGGTGGCGTCGTCGTCCGAGGAGTTCGCGGTCGGCGACGCCGTCTTGGCCCACGGCTACGAGATCGGCACCGGCCACCATGGCGGCTACGCCGAGTACGCGCGGGTGCCCGCCGACCAGGTCGTGAGCCTGGGGTCACTGACCCCCTACGAGGGCGCCGCGATCGGCACCGCCGGTTTCACGGCCGCCATGAGCGTGCAGGCACTGATCGCCAGGGGCATCCAACCCGAGGACGGCCCCATCGTCGTCACGGGCGCCACCGGCGGAGTCGGATCGGTGAGCGTCGACCTGTTGTCGGCGGCGGGTTACCAGACGGTCGCGTCGACCGGCAAGAAGGACGCCGAGGAGCGGCTGAAGGCACTCGGCGCGTCCGAGGTGATTCCGCGTCTGCCTGCCGATCCCGACGCCAAGCCGCGGGCACTTGGCAAGACGCGTTGGGCGGGTGCGGTGGACTGCGTCGGCGGGGCCACCCTGGCCGACGTGCTGAGCACCATGTCGTATGGCGGCGCGGTGGCGGCCAGCGGCCTCACCGGCGGGCCTGCGCTGAACACGACGGTGATGCCGTTCATCTTGCGGGGTGTCGCCCTGCTGGGCATGGACTCGGTGATGATGCGGATCGGGCCGCGCCGCGAATTGTGGGCTCTGCTCGGCGGTTCGTTGAAGCCGCAACGTCTTTCGCAGATCACCCATGACGTCGACGTGGCGAACGTCGTCGACGTGATCGATCAGGTGCGCGCCGGTGCGTTCTCCGGCCGCGCAGTCGTGAAGGTGGCGGGCGGGTTCTGAACCCGCCCGCCACCTGTCACACTCGGATCAGCCTCAGAGCAGGTGGCTGATCAGGTCGGGCTTCATCTGCTGCAGCTGCGCGCCCCAGTACGGCCAGTCGTGCGTGCCGGTGTCCGGGAAGTTGAAGACGCCGTTCTTGCCGCCCGCTGCGATGTAGTTGTCCTGGAACGTGCGGTTGGTGCGGATGGTCAGGCCCTCGAGGAACTTGGCGGGCAGGTTGTTGCCGCCGAGCTCGCTGGGGGTGCCGTTGCCGCAGTAGACCCAGATGCGCGTTCCGTTGGCGACGATGGTCGGGATCTGCACCATCGCGTCGTTGTACTGCCAGGCTGGATCGGTCTCGGCCGGGCCCCACATGTCGTTGGCCTTGTAGCCGCCTGCGTCACCCATCGAGAGGTTGATCAGACCGGGCCACTGACCCTCGGACGGGTTCAGGAAGCCCGACATCGAGCCGGCGTAGGAGAACTGTCCGGGGTGGTGCGCCGACAGGACGAGCGCGGCGCCACCGGCCATCGACAGGCCGACCGCGGCGTTGCCAGTGGACTTCACGCTGTTGTTGGCCGCCAGGTAGGAGGGCAGCTCCTGGGTCAGGAACGTCTCCCAGTTGTAGGTCAGGCAACCGGTCTTGCCACATGCGGGCTTGTACCAGTTGGAGTAGAAGCTCGACTGCCCGCCGACGGGCATGACGAGCGACAGGCCCGAGTCGAGGTACCACTCGAACGCCTGGGTGTTGATGTCCCAGCCGTTGAAGTCGTCCTGCGCGCGCAGGCCGTCGAGGAGGTAGACCGCGGGAGAGTTGGGGCCACCGCTCTGGAACTGGACCTTGATGTCGCGTCCCATCGAAGGCGAGGGGACCATCAGGTACTCGACCGGGAGGCCGGGACGTGAGAACGCCCCTGCGGTCGCGCTGCCACCTACCGCGCCGATCATGCCTGGCAGCAGAAGCACCGCCATGGTCGCCATGAGTAGTCGGCGCGTCCAGCGCCCGAGAACACCGTCAAACAACATCTACGAATCCATCCAGTTCCTGTTACGGGTAAACCGACGACGTGTGCGATGCGAAATCGCCCTAGCGGTGGCGGGAACACCGCCTACCGCGCCCGCGCAGCCGTAGCAGGCGGACCTGAGTATTAACTTGTCGGTACGAAGTAAAACATGACGCGACGACCGCCAGCCACTCCGACAGGCGTCCGTCGAGTGACGTGTCCGTCAACGGCCGGGCATTTCAGAGCCCTAAACCGCTGGTCGTGACGAGTTGCCGCGGCGCTGCTGGCAACCGACGCCGTGGGTCCGCCGCGTGGCGGAACCGTCCCCCGGGCGACGTCCGTGGTGTGGAATGACCAGCATGTCCAGTGCGAAGGTGACCAACTTCTTTCAGAAGCGGGTGGCCAACCCGCTCATGCGGCGCAACCCGCTGCAGACGCTGCTCGAGACCACCGGCCGCACATCCGGTCAACCCCGCCGCACGCCGCTGGGCGGCAAGCTGGTCGGACGCCAATTCTGGTTCGTCTCCGAATTCGGCGACGATTCTCAGTACGTGCGCAACATCCAAGCCGACCCCCGCGTCCGGGTGCGGCTGCGGGGCACGTGGCGCGCCGGCACCGCGCACCTGCTGCCCGAGGACGACGCGCGGGCGCGCCTTCGCGAGTTGCCGCAGTTCAACAGCTTCGGAGTGCGCGCCTTCGGCACCAATCTCTTGACGGTGCGGGTCGACCTCGACTGACCACCATGGCGGACGACCTTGTCAAGGCGCCGGAAATAAAAGTAACGTCAGTTTCAGTTTGCGGCCCGACGTCATCGGAGACAGACATGGAATCGTTCGTTCACCTGCGCAAGGGAAAGACCCCGCGACGCCTGCACGCCGACCTCGACGGCCTCAAGGACGACGAGTTGGGCCGCAGCGGCTTCACCGGGCGCACCGCCAACCTCTACCGACGTGACGACCCCACCGCATACCGGTCGGTCGGGCCCCTTCGCCCAGTCGACGTGCTGTCCTCCGAACTGAAGCCCACCGACGCCACCGACGCCGCAGGCAGCCCGCTGCTGATGTTCTCGAACTCCGACTGCCTGGTGCTGCTGTCACGGCGCGCCGAGCCCATGCCCCACTTCGTGCGGTACGTCGACGGCGATCTGCTGTTCTTCGTCCACGACGGGTCCGGGCTGCTCGAGACGGAGTTCGGTCCGCTGCGCTATCGGGTCGGCGACTGGGTCTACCTACCGAAGGCGTGCACGTGGCGTCAGGTGCCGGACTCGCAAACCACCCTGCTGATGATCCAGGCCACCGACGAGTTCCGGGTGCCACCCGCCGGGCAGCTGGGCAGACACTTTCCGTTCGACCCTTCGCAGGTCGAAATCCCAGAACCCGCCCCCATCGCAACCGGCAAGGGCCCGCAGCGCGGCGGGGAGTACGAGGTTCGGCTGGTGCACGCCGAGATCGACGGCGTCGGGTCGACGTCGCTGTTCTACCAACACCACCCGCTCGACGTCGAGGGCTGGCGCGGCGACAACTTCCCGTTCACCTTCAACATCGCCGACTACAACGTCGTGACGTCCGACAGCGTGCACCTGCCGCCGACGGTGCACCTGTTCATGCAGGCCACCGGCGTCTACGTGATGAACTTCCTGCCCAAGCCAGCCGAAGGCGTGCCGGGCACCGAACGCACCCCGTGGTATCACCGCAACGTCGACTTCGACGAGATCGCGTTCTTCCACAGCGGGTCGCTCTACGGCATCCCGATGCCACCCGGACTCGTTTCACATGCGCCGCAAGGGGTTCACCACGGCGCGCCCGAGAAGGCTCGGGAGCGGGCTCGCCGCAAGTTCGACGAGTACTCCCGGGTGGACTGGTCGGTCATCTCCATCGACACCAGGCGCCGACTGGTGCCGTCGGCGGAGGTGCTGGCGAACGACCTTGGACAGCACTCGTGAAGCACGCCTACGAGCGGATTCCGTACCTGGTCGCCTACCAGAACACGGCCACGACCCGCGACGTGTACGGCGGCGTCGCCGAACTCGTCGTCCTGGAGAGCTACCTCCTGAAGCCGGACCGCCCCAGCGACACCGTGCTGGTGTTCATGCACCCCATCGGCGGGGGCGCCTACCTCCCGATGATCAACGGCCTGGCCCGCGCAGGCCATCACGTGATCTATTGCAACAGTCGATTCCGCGGCACCGACTCCGCGCTGTTGATGGAGAAGGTCGTCGAGGACCTCGGAGAGTGCATCAAGGACGCCAAGAACCGTCTCGGCTACGCCAAGGTGGTGCTGGCCGGCTGGAGCGGCGGCGGCTCCCTGTCTGTGTTCTACCAACAGCAGGCACAGCACCCGACCGTCACGGCCAGCCCGTCCGGCGACGGCCCCGACCTCACGACGCTGGGACTGATCCCTGCCGACGGCGTCTTGCTGCTGGCCGCTCACGTCAGCAGGCACGGCACCTTGACCGAGTGGCTGGACGCCTCGATCCTCGACGAATCCGACCCGAGCCGGCGCGACCGCGAGCTGGACCTCTACGACCCCGAGAACCCCAACCAACCGCCGTACACCGCCGAGTTCCTCGAGCGCTACCGGGCTGCGCAGGTGGCCCGCAACCGGCGAATCACCAAGTGGGTCAAAGAGAAGTTGGCCCAGCTCTCCGCTGAGGGCCGGCCAGAGGACGAGTTCGCCTTCGTCGTGCACGGCACCATGGCCGACCCCCGCTGGCTGGACCCGACGGTGGATCCGAACGATCGCGCCCCCGGCAGCTGTTATCTAGGCGATCCTGCAGTGGTGAACAACTCGCCCGTGGGCCTGGCTCGATTCTGCACACTGCGCAGCTGGCTCTCCCAATGGAGTTACGACGACGCCAACGGTGACGCCCTGACCTGCGGGCCGGACATCACCGTCCCCACCCTGGTGATCGGCAACCTCGCCGACGACGCGTGCACTCCAAGCCACACCCGCAGACTCTTCGAGGCGATCGGCCACCCCGACAAGGAGATGTACGAGATCGCAGGCGCCAACCACTACTACGCGGGACCCGACCAGCGCGGCACCCTGCGGGAGGCAGTCGGCGTCGCCACGGATTGGCTTCGGCGACACGGGTTTTCGGCGTGACCGCCGTTACCGGTCCGCTCGACGGCGTCAGGGTCCTCGAGGTCGGCACGTTGATCTCCGGACCGTTCGCCGGGCGCTTGCTCGGCGACATGGGGGCCGACGTGATCAAGATCGAGCCGCCCGGCTCTCCCGATCCCCTGCGCACTTGGGGCCAGGCCGAGGTCGACGGACACCACTTCTTCTGGACGATTCACGCCCGCAACAAGAAGGCCGTCACCCTCAATCTGAGGGAGCCCAAGGGCCGCGAACTCTTCCTCGACCTCGTCGAGAAGTCCGACGTCATCGTGGAGAACTTCCGGCCCGGCACGTTGGAGAAGTGGAATCTAGGCTATGACGTTCTGCGCGAACGCAATCGGGGCATCATCCTGGTTCGCGTCTCCGGGTACGGGCAGACCGGACCCGACTCCCACAAGGCGGGCTACGCCTCGGTGGCCGAGGCCGCCAGCGGGCTGCGGCACATGAACGGCTTCCCCGGTGGGCCTCCCCCACGGCTGGCACTGTCCCTCGGCGACACCCTCGCTGGCATGTTCGCCGCCCAGGGCGCCATGGCCGCGCTGTACCGCAGAACCGTGACCGGTGAGGGCCAGATCGTCGACGCCGCTCTGACGGAAGCGTGTCTCGCGGTGCAAGAATCCACCATTCCCGACTACGACGTCGGTGGCGTGGTGCGTGGACCGTCGGGCACCCGACTCGAGGGCATCGCACCGTCGAACATCTATCCGACCGCCGACGGCAGCTGGGTGGTCATCGCCGCCAACCAGGACACCGTCTTCCGGCGACTCTGCGGCGCCATGGGCCAACCCGAACTCGCGACCGACGAGCGCTTCGCCGACCACGTCAGCCGCGGCCGCAACCAGGATGCGATCGACGAGATCATCGCCGCCTGGGCCGCCGAGCGGCAGCCCGCCGAGATCATCGCCACGCTGAGCGAGGCCGGGGTGATCAGCGGACCCATCAACACCGTCGCCGAGGTGGTCACCGACCCACAGTTGGTGTCTCGGGGCATGATTGCCGACCACTGGGACGAGCGGATCGAACGCAACGTCAAGGGGCCGGGCGTGGTGCCGGTGCTGTCCGACACCCCGGGAACGATCCGCAGCGGAGGCTCGCTGACGCCGGGGCAGCACAACCAGGAGGTGTACGGGGAGTTGTTGGGCCGCTCGGCGGAGGACCTCGCCACGTTGCGGGCGGAGGGAATCCTGTGAGCCTTCCCGAGCACGTCACCATCCGTGAGGTCTGCCTGCGCGACGGCCTGCAGATCGAAGCGCCGATTCCGTTGGCCGCCAAGCTCGCACTGCTCGAGGCCGTCGTCGCCACCGGGGTACGGGAGGTCGAGGCGACGGCCTTCGTCTCTCCGTCGAAGGTGCCTGCCCTCGCCGACGCCGAGGCCATCGCCGCCGAGCTTCCGCGCTTCCGCGACACCCACGGGGTCGAGTTCTCGGCACTGGTCGCCGGGCCGGGCGGAGCAAATCGGGCGATCGCCGCGGGAATGGACTCGCTTGAATACGTCGTGTCGGCATCCGACGCCCACAGCCGCGCCAACGTGGGACGCTCGACGGCCGAGTCCACCGACCTGATCGCCGACATCGCCCGCATCGCGCACGAGGGCGGCGCTACGATCGAGGTCATCGTCGCCACGGCGTGGGACTGCCCGTTCGACGGGCCGACCGATCCCGCCCGTGTGGTCGACATCGTCTCTGCCGCAGTCGAAATCGGCGCCGATCGGATCGCCATCGCCGACACCATCGGCACCACGACGCCGCGGCGGGTGACCACCCTCGTCGAACTCCTGCGCCCCGTCGTCGGCGAGCTGCCCTTCGGTGCCCACTTCCACAACACCCGCGGCGCGGGACTGGCCAGCGCCTACGCCGCGGTCACCGCGGGCATCCGCCGGCTCGACGCGTCGGCAGGCGGGCTCGGCGGCTGCCCGTTCGCGCCCGGTGCGACGGGTAACATCGCGACCGAAGACCTCGTCTATCTGTTGCGCGACAGCGGCGTTGGCACCGACGTCGACCTGCAGGCAGCGATCAGGGCCGCGGGCGTCGCACGCGACGTCGTCGGCCACGACCTACCGAGCGCGTTGTTGCGTGCTGGCGATCGCGTCCTGGGCTGAGTGCGGCCATGACATCCCCCGAGTCGCTCACCGCCAAGGGGCTCCAGACCCGTGAGGCCATCACGGGTGCGGCGCGGAAGTTGTTCGCCGAACGCGGCTTTCACGGCACGACTCTGACCGACATCACCTCGGCGGCGGGCAAGTCCCCTGCCGCGTTCTATCGGTACTACACCGACAAGGAAGATCTGCTCGCCGTCCTCGCCGAGTCGTTCCTCCGCGACGTGGTCGCCCCCATGGGCTCCCACGTACACCTGCCCGCGTCGCCGCAGGACACCGACTTCTTCGTCGCCACCGTGACCGGATACTGGAACATGTTCAAGCAGAACATCGGCATCATGGTGGCCGTGGACCAGCTTGCGGCGAACCAACCGCGGTTCGCCGCCGTGCAGAACGAGTTCCGCCGCTTCGGCATCGACATCGTGCGGTCATCGGTGCTGCACGCTCAGGAGCAGGGGTACGGGGCCGATCTGGACCCCGAACACACCGCGCTGGCGATCTCTCTGCTGTTCGAACGGTTCACGTCGGTCTACCTCCGCGAGGAGACCGCGGCGTTGGGGGTGGCCCGCACCGACGAAGACGCGGTGCGCACCCTGTCGACGATCTGGAAGAAGACCCTGTACGGCTGAGAATGTCACCTCCAGAAGGGAATCACCGTGGATTTCGCTCTGCCCGAACACCTTCCCGACTTGCTGGCCGAGATGGACGCCTTCATCGACGCCGAGATCAGACCGCTGCAAGACGAACACATGCAGTACTTCGACCATCGACGCGAGTACGCCCGCACCGATTGGGAGAACGGCGGCGTCCCGCAGCGCGCGTGGGAGGACCTCCTCGACGAGATGCGCCGTCGGGCCGACGCGGCGGGTTGGCTGCGCTACGGACTTCCGTCGAAGTTCGGCGGCCGTGACGGGACCAACCTCGACATGGCGATCATTCGGGAGCACTTGGCGCACAAGGGTCTCGGTCTGCACAACGACCTACAGGACGAGTCGTCGATCGTCGGCAACTTCCCGCAGGTGATCATGATGGACCGCTTCGGCACCGACGAACAAAAGGAGGAGTGGGGCGAGGCCCTCCTCACCGGTGAGCGCTCGATGGCGTTCGGGCTCTCCGAACCGGACCACGGATCCGACGCCACCTGGCTGGAGACGACCGCCGTACCCGACGGTGACGGCTGGGTGATCAACGGGACCAAGCGATGGAACACCGGCGTGCACCGCGCCACCCACGACCTCGTCTTCGCCAGGACGTCGGGCCAGGCCGGGTCCGCGACCGGCATCACCGCGTTCCTGGTGCCGTGCGATTCACCGGGTTTCAGCGTGCCCTTCTACTGGTGGACGTTCAACATGCCGACCGATCACGGCGAGGTCGAGTTGAAGGACGTCCGGGTGCCATCCACCGCAGTGCTCGGCGAGGTCGACCACGGCCTGGAGGTGGGCCAAACGTTTCTGCACGAGAACAGGATTCGACAGGCGGCCAGCAGCCTCGGCGCCGCGCAGTACTGCATCGACCGGGCCGCGCGGTACGCCTCCGAGCGCATCGTGTTCGGCAAGCCGCTGTCGGTGAACCAAGCCGTCCAGTGGCCGCTCGTCGAATTGCAGACCGAGGCGCAGATGGTCCGGCTGCTCGTCTACTACGCCGCCTGGCATCTGGACCGCCCCGGCCCATCTGCTCCTCACGTGCGCGGCAACCACATGGAGGTGTCGGACAAGGTGTCGATGGCCAACTACCGCGCCAACCGCCTCGTGTGCGACGCCGCCGACCGGGCGATGCAGGTCCACGGCGGCCTCGGATACAGCCGTCACGAGCCGTTCGAACACATCTACCGGCACCATCGCCGGTACCGGATCACCGAGGGCGCGGAGGAGATTCAGATCCGGCGGGTGGCGCAACGGATGTTCAAGTTCGGCCGGTCGTGAACCCCGACGAGCTCGCGCCCGCGTTGGCCGCGGTACTTCAGCCCTCGTTGGGTGCCGTCACCGTCTCCGACCTGCGGGTGCTCACCGGCGGCGCCAGCCGGGCCACCTGGGCGTTCACGGCGGCCAACGGCGTCGGATCACGGGATCTCATCCTGCGCATCGGTCCGCCCGACGAGATCCACGCCGGGATGGAATTGGAGGCCGCCGCCCTGACCCGAGCTGCCGCCACGGGCGCCCCGGTGCCCCATGTCCTGGTCGCTCAGGATTCGGCTGCGGCACTTGGCAACCCGTTCCTGGTGTGCGACTTCGTCGCCGGCGAGACGATCGTGCGGCGCATCCACCGGGTGTTGGACGACGCGTCCCGGGCCGATCTGCTTGCCCAGTGCGCCACGGCGCTGGCGGCGATTCACCGCGCCGACCCCACGGGCATCGGGCTCGAGGCGGCCGACCAGCTCGACGAATGGCACGGCCAACTCGACCAAATGGCCGACACGACGGCCACGTTCGAGTGGGCGTTCCGGTGGCTGGCAGCCCACCGACCCGACCCGTCGCCGAAGGTGTTGGTGCACGGTGACTTTCGAATGGGAAACCTGATCGTCGATGCCAACGGCCGCACGGCCCGGCTCGCTGCGGTCCTCGACTGGGAGCTCACCCACAGTGGCGAGGTGTACGAGGACCTGGCGTGGTTCTGCATCCGGGCATGGCGCTTCGGCGCACCGCCGTCGCTTGGCGCCGGCGGCCTCGGCAGCGTCGAGGAATTTCTCAGCGCCTACGAGGACGCCTCGGGCGCGGCCGTCGACCGCTCGACGATGCACTGGTGGCTGGTGCTGTCGACGCTGCGCTGGGGCGTGATCTGCCGCTACCAGGCCGAAAGACACCTCTCCGGGCAGACGCGGTCGGTGGAGCTGGCCGCCATCGGCCGTCGGGTCTGCGAAACGGAGTTCGATCTACTGACCCTGATGGAGGCCGCCTCTTGACCGACCCGTACGGCCGACCCACCGCCGCCGAGCTGGTGGCCGCCGTCGCCGAATTCCTGGAGACCGACGTGTCGGAGGCGACGTCGGGGGCGGTCAACTTCCACACCCGCGTCGCCGCCAACGTACTGCGCACGGTTGAGCGCGAGCTGCTCGACGACTCCCCCGCCCCGGACCTGCTCGGCTTCGGTGACGAGCGCGCACTGGCCGCGGCGATTCGCTCCGGAGAGCTCGACGACCGCGCCGCCGAGGTCCGCGTGGCGTTGCGTCAGCTCGTCACCCACCGGCTGGCCGTCTCGCATCCGGGCTACGACGGGCAGTAACCGCGCTCAGTCGCGTCGGATCCTCGCCAGCCACGCCGGTTCCTCGACGACCGTGCCCACGGGCAACCCGAGCGCCTCGGCGTGCGCCTCCCCTACGATCCCCCGATAGGTCGTGACGTCGAGCGACTCGATCTGCCAGCCGTCGGCGAAGGCCGTCCTGACGACCTCCTCGCTCACCGACGGGCCGAAGCCCCGGCCGGCATCCGAGAGGGCGAGCAGGTGCAGCACGCCGCCCGGTCGAATGGCGCGATGCAGGCTCGCGACGTAGCGCGCTCGGTCCGCGTCGTCGCCGAAGACGTGGAACAGGGCGCTGTCGACGACGGTGTCGTAGCCGGGCTCGGCGTCCAGGGCAAGGGCGTCGCGGACCTCGAAACGGGCGTCGACCCCCTTTGCGGCTGCATTCGCCCTGGCTTGCACTATTGCGTTCGGCGCGAAGTCGACGCCGAGCACGTCGTAGTCGAGCGCCGTCAGCAGGATGGTGTGTTCGCCAAGCCCGCAGCCGACGTCGAGCACCGCACCGCGGATTGCTCCGGTCTGCTCGAGCGCGACGACGGCAGGCTGCGGCTCGCCGATAACCCAAGGCGGAGTGCCTGTTTGATATGCGTCGTCGAATCTGCTCTTCGATGGTGTCGTCATACATGCGAGTCTGCAACCTGAACCGAACTCGAGGTCAACCCCCGGTTGGCCGAACCCGGGTCATCGGCGCCGTCACCGTCGTAGCATCGCCCTTGTGCCCGACGCGCCCCTGAAGATCCTGGTCTACAGCGACAACGCTCGCACCCGCGACCAAGTACGGAATGCGCTCGGCACGCGTGTACACCCCGACCTCCCGGAGTTGGAGTACTTGGACGTGGCCACCGCGCCGGTCGTCATCGCGAACCTGGACCGCGGCGGGATCGATCTCGCCATTCTCGACGGCGAGGCGAGTCCTACCGGCGGGCTCGGGCTGGCAAAGCAGCTGAAGGACGAGGTCGCGCACTGCCCGCCGATCCTAGTGCTGACGGGACGTCCAGATGACCGATGGTTGGCGTCGTGGTCACAGGCTGAAGCGGCCGTGACGCACCCGATCGACCCGATCGAGCTCGGCGAGGCCGTGGCGGCGCTGCTACGCCCAGCTGCCAGCTAACCAGCACGAAACACGCTGGCGCCATTGGGTTCTCGCGATGACCTGGCCGCGAGACCCCGGTGAGCAGTTGCTTCTTCGGATCCTATCCAAAATGCGCCAAGCCGACCGTTAACGAGACTAAGCTGTGTCGTAGCTCACATCGACAGCCCAACGAGGGAGCGACACAGCGGTATGAATGCCTATCTGCCCATCCTGGTTCTCGGCGGAATCGCGGCCGCATTCGCGGTCGGATCGGTCGGAATTGCGGTCCTGATCGGGCCGCGGCGCTACAACCGAGCGAAACTCGAGGCCTACGAATGCGGCATCGAACCCGTGGCCCCCGGATCGCCCGGTGACCTGCTGACCGGCCAACGGTTCCCGGTGAAGTACTACCTCACCGCGATGCTGTTCATCGTCTTCGACATCGAAATCGTGTTCCTCTACCCGTGGGCCGTCGCCTTCGACTCGCTCGGCCTCTTCGCCGTGGTCGAGATGCTCCTGTTCATGCTCACGGTGTTCGTCGCCTACGCGTACGTGTGGCGGCGCGGCGGACTGAGCTGGGATTGAGCTGACATGGGACTCGAAGAACAACTACCAGGGGGCATCCTTCTCTCGACGCTGGAGAAGGTCGCCGGTTACGTGCGCAAGGGTTCGCTGTGGCCTGCGACGTTCGGGCTGGCGTGCTGCGCGATCGAGATGATGGCGACGGCGGGGCCGCGATTCGACATCGCCCGATTCGGCATGGAGCGCTTCTCGGCGACACCCCGGCAGGCCGATCTGATGATCGTGGCGGGCCGGGTCAGCCAGAAGATGGCGCCGGTGTTGCGGCAGGTCTACGACCAGATGGCCGAGCCGAAGTGGGTTCTCGCGATGGGGGTGTGCGCCTCCTCGGGCGGCATGTTCAACAACTACGCGATCGTGCAGGGGGTCGACCACGTCGTCCCCGTCGACATCTATCTGCCGGGGTGCCCGCCGCGACCGGAGATGCTGCTGAACGCGATCCTCATGCTGCACGCCAAGATTCAGGAGATGCCGTTGGGCGTCAACCGCGCCGAGGCCATCGCCGCCGCCGAGGAAGCGGCACTCGCGTCGCGGCCGACCATCGAACTCAAGGGGCTGCTGCGGTCATGACGGGCGAGCCCGAGAAGATCGGCCAACGCCGCGGCATGTTCGGCGTCAAGGGCAGCGGCGACACGTCCGGTTACGGCAGACTGATCCGCGACGCCGCGCTCCCCGGTAGCTCGCCGCGACCCTACGGCGGCTACTTCGACGAGGTCGTCGACGCGCTGGCCACCGTGCTCGGCGAGGACGTCTTCACCGCCGCAGTCGAGCGCGTGGTGGTGTTCCGCGACGAGCTCACGCTCCACGTGCGGCGAGAGCACCTGGTGGTCGTGGCGCAGGCGCTTCGCGACGACGCCTCGTTGAGATTCGAGCTGTGTCTTGGGGTCTCGGGCGTGCACTACCCCGTCGACCTGGATCGCGAACTGCATGCGGTCTACCCGCTGATGTCGATCACCCACAATCGCCGGATCCGCGTGGAGGTCACCGCGCCCGACGCGGATCCCCATGTGCCGTCGCTGTTCTCGGTATATCCGACGACCGACTGGCACGAGCGCGAGACCTACGACTTCTTTGGACTCGTCTTCGACGGCCACCCGTCGCTCACCCGCATCGAGATGCCCGACGACTGGGTGGGTCACCCGCAGCGCAAGGACTACCCGTTGGGCGGCATCCCCGTGGAGTACCACGGCGCCGAGATTCAACCGCCCGACCAGCGGAGGTCCTACAACTGATGACCAAGCCCGACACCCCGCCCAAGGAGACAGTCGTCACGGTGGGCGGTGAAGACTGGCAGGAGGTGGTCGACGCCGCCCGCGAGAAGTCCGTCGCCGGCGAACGCATCGTCGTCAACATGGGACCCCAGCACCCATCCACCCATGGCGTCCTCCGCCTCATCCTCGAGATCGAGGGCGAGACCATCACCGAGATTCGGTGCGGAATCGGCTACCTGCACACCGGAATCGAGAAGAATCTCGAGTTCCGAAATTGGACGCAGGGCGTCACGTTCGTGACGAGAATGGACTACCTGTCGCCCTTCTTCAACGAGACGGCGTATTGCCTCGGGGTGGAGAAGCTGCTCGACGTCACCGACGACATTCCCGAACGCGCCAGCGTCATCCGCGTGATGCTGATGGAACTGAACAGGATCTCCAGCCACCTGGTGGCGCTGGCCACCGGCGGCATGGAGCTCGGTGCGATGTCGGCCATGTTCTTCGGCTTCCTCGGACGCGAACAGGTGCTGTCGGTCTTCGAGACCATCACCGGCCTGCGCATGAACCACGCCTACATCCGGCCCGGTGGCCTGGCCATGGACTTGCCCGACGAGGCCATCCCGCAGATCGAGGAACTTCTGGCAACCATGCCTGCCAAGCTCACGGACCTCGAGGATCTCCTCAACGAGAACTACATCTGGAAGGCACGCACCCAGGGCATCGGATACCTCGACCTGACCGGCTGCATGGCGTTGGGCATCACCGGACCGTGCCTGCGTTCGACCGGTCTTCCCCACGATCTGCGCCGCGCCCAGCCGTACTGCGGATACGAGACCTACGACTTCGACGTCATCACCACCGACGAATGCGATGCCTACGGCCGGTACATGATCCGCGTTCGCGAGATGCGCGAGTCGCTCAAGATCGTCGAGCAGTGCCTGAGCCGGCTGCAGCCGGGGCCGGTGATGATCACCAACAAGAAGCTGGCCTGGCCCGCCGACCTGAAACTCGGGCCCGACGGGCTCGGCAACTCACCCGAGCACATCGCCAAGATCATGGGCGGCTCGATGGAGGCCCTCATCCACCACTTCAAGTTGGTCACCGAGGGCATCCGCGTACCCGCGGGTCAGGTATACGTCGCGGTGGAGTCGCCGCGGGGCGAGCTTGGCGTGCACATGGTCTCCGACGGTGGGACGCGTCCCTACCGCGTGCACTACCGCGATCCGTCGTTCACCAATCTGCAGGCGGTGGCAGCGATGTGCGAGGGCGGGATGGTGGCAGACGCGATCGCGGCGGTGGCGTCGATCGACCCGGTAATGGGCGGGGTGGACAGATGAACGCTCGCGCGAAGAGGAGAGGGCGCAGGTGACTTTGATCGACCTACACCTGGGCCCCCGGCCGGACGAGCCCGGGCCACCGATTTCCCGCGGGCCACAGGCTTATTCGGCCGAGGTGACGGCACGGCTGGCGTCTGACGCAGCCCAGATCATGGCCCGCTATCCGGAGTTCAGGTCGGCGCTGCTGCCGCTGCTGCACCTGGTTCAGGCCGAGGACGGCTACCTCACCCCGGCCGGGATCTCCTTCTGCGCAGGGCAGTTGAGTCTGAGTCCCGCCGAGGTGACCGCCGTCGCGACGTTCTATTCGATGTACCGGCGCACGCCAACAGGCGAATACCTGGTCGGCGTGTGCACCAACACGCTGTGTGCAGTGATGGGTGGCGATGCGATTCTCGAAGTCCTCGAGGAGCACCTCGACCTGCACGCAGGTCAAACCACCGCGGACGGCAAGGTCACCCTTGAGCACCTCGAGTGCAACGCGGCGTGCGACTACGCGCCGGTGATCATGGTCAACTGGGAGTTCTTCGACAACCAGACACCAGCGTCGGCCAGGAATCTGGTGGACGACCTCCGCTCGGGGACGCCCGTGGCCGCCACCCGCGGCGGAACGCCGTGCTCCTTCCGCGACACCTCGCGCATCCTCGCCGGATTCGTCGACCAACGGCCGGGCGCCAACGACGGCCCGACCGCGGGTGACGCCACCCTGGCCGGGCTGCGGGTGGCTCACGAGCTCGGAATGACCGCCCCCGATCCCGGCGAATCCCATTCCACCGCAGCGGGACCCGACGACGAGAAGATCACCGAGCAGGCCGTCCGCAACGAGCCGGCACCAGGCCCGCAGGCCGACCTGCCACCGACGAACGGGGCGCATTCGTGACGCTGACACCGGTGTTGAGCAGCTACTGGGACGAGCCGTCGTCGTGGACGCTCGACTCCTATCAACGGCACGACGGCTACCAAGCACTGCGCACGGCGTTGGCGATGGACGCCGACGCGGTGATCGCCCTGGTGAAGGACTCCGGCCTGCGCGGCCGTGGCGGCGCGGGGTTCCCGACGGGGCAGAAGTGGTCGTTCATTCCGCAGGGCACGGAAGGCGCAGCGGCCAAGCCGCACTATTTGGTGGTCAACGCCGACGAGTCGGAACCCGGCACCTGCAAGGACATTCCGCTGATGATGGCGACTCCGCACGTCCTGGTGGAGGGCGCCATCATCGCGGCCTACGCGATCAGGGCACGGCACGCGTTCATCTACGTTCGCGGCGAGGTGCTGCCGGTGCTGCGCCGGTTGCAGACCGCCGTCGCCGAGGCCTACGAGGCGGGCTTCCTCGGCGCCGACATCCTCGGCTCGGGCTTCGACCTGGATCTGGTGGTCCACGCCGGCGCGGGGGCGTACATCTGCGGCGAGGAAACCGCGCTGCTGGACTCGCTGGAGGGGCGGCGCGGCCAACCGCGGTTGCGGCCACCGTTCCCCGCCGTCGCCGGCCTCTACGCCTGCCCGACGGTGGTCAACAACGTGGAGTCGATCGCCAGCGTCCCCGCCGTGGTGCGCGGCGGTGTCGAGTGGTTCAAGTCGATGGGCTCGGAGAAGTCGCCGGGCTTCACGTTGTACTCGTTGTCGGGGCACGTCACGACACCTGGTCAATACGAGGCGCCGCTGGGCATCACCCTTCGCGAGCTACTCGAGTATGCGGGCGGCGTACGGGCGGGCCACGAACTGAAGTTCTGGACACCCGGCGGGTCGTCGACGCCGCTGTTCACTCCCGAACATCTCGACGTGCCACTGGATTACGAGAACGTGGGCAAGGCCGGGTCGATGTTGGGGACCAAGGCGCTTCAGATCTTCGACGAGACCACGTGCGTGGTGCGGGCGGTTCGTCGGTGGACGCAGTTCTACGCCCACGAATCCTGTGGCAAGTGCACGCCGTGCCGGGAGGGCACCTACTGGTTGGCGCAGATCTACGAGCGCCTTGAGAACGGAACGGGTCGGCGGGACGACCTCGACAAGTTGCTCGACATCGCCGACGCGATTCTCGGCAAGTCGTTCTGTGCGCTCGGCGACGGCGCGGCGAGCCCAATCATGTCGTCGGTCAAGTACTTCCGCGACGAGTACGTCGCGCACCTCGACGGCGGATGCCCGTTCGATCCGCACGCCTCGATGCTGGCCGCACCGGAAGGAGTGGGCGTATGACGCTGGCCGAGCCCGCCAAGGGCACCACCGATGTCGAGATGGTGTCGCTCACCATCGACGACCACCAGATCAGCGTTCCCAAGGGCACGTTGGTCATTCGCGCGGCCGAGCTGATGGGCATCCAGATCCCCCGGTTCTGCGACCACCCGTTGCTCGAACCGGTCGGGGCGTGCCGGCAGTGCCTTGTCGAGGTCGAGGGTCAGCGCAAGCCCATGGCGAGTTGCACCATCACCGTCACCCCGGACATGGTGGTGCGCACCCAGCTGACGTCGGAGGTCGCCGACAAGTCCCAGCGCGGTGTGATGGAACTGCTGCTGATCAACCACCCGCTGGACTGCCCCGTCTGCGACAAGGGCGGCGAGTGTCCGCTGCAGAACCAGGCAATGTCGAACGGGCAGGCCGATACCCGGTTCACCGACGTCAAGCGCACGTTCCCCAAGCCGATCAACCTGTCCGCCCAGGTGCTGCTGGACCGCGAACGCTGCGTGCTGTGCGCGCGGTGCACCCGGTTCTCCAACCAGATCGCCGGGGACCCCTTCATCGAGCTGCTCGAACGAGGCGCACTTCAACAGGTCGGCATCGCGGACGAAACGCCGTTCGACTCGTACTTCTCGGGCAACACGGTCCAGATCTGCCCGGTCGGCGCGCTGACGGGCACCGCGTACCGGTTCCGCGCCAGGCCGTTCGACCTGGTGTCCACGCCGAGCGTGTGCGAGCACTGCGCCTCTGGCTGCGCCCAGCGCACCGATCATCGCCGCGGCCGGGTGCTGCGCCGCCTCGCCGGCGACGACCCCACCGTCAACGAGGAGTGGAACTGCGACAAGGGTCGCTGGGCGTTCACCTACGCCACGCAGGGCGACCGCATCGCCACCCCGCTGGTACGTGACGCCGACGGCACCCAACGGCCGGCGTCGTGGTCTGAGGCCGTTGCGGTCGCCATCCGTGGTCTGACCGCCGCTGGCGGCCGCACCGGGGTGTTGGTCGGTGGTCGGCTGACCCTCGAGGACGCCTACGCCTATGCCAAGTTCGCCCGAATCGTGTTGGGCACCAACGACGTCGACTTCCGTAGCCGGGCCCACTCCGAGGAGGAAGCCGACTTCCTCGCCGCGGCCGTCGCCGGGCGACCGATGTCGGTCACCTATGCCGATCTGGACACCGCGTCGTCGGTGCTGCTGGTGGGCTTCGAGCCCGAGGAGGAATCCCCGATCGTCTACCTTCGCCTGCGCAAGGCGGTCCGCAAGCGCGGACTCGCGATCACCTCGATCGCGCCGTTTGCCACGCGCGGCTTGCAGAAGATGGGCGGCACCCTGATCCCCACCGTGCCGGGTGGGGAGGCCGCGGCCCTCGACGCGCTGGACGGCATGGACGCGGGGACGGTCGTCCTGGTCGGCGAACGGCTCGCGACCGCTCCGGGGGCGTACTCGGCGGTGCTTCGACTCGCCGCCCGCACCGGCGCCAAGATCGGCTGGGTCCCCCGACGCGCCGGTGAGCGCGGCGCACTGGAAGCCGGTGCGGCGCCTCGTCTTCTGCCCGGCGGTCGACCGTTGTCGGATGCCGCGGCCCGCGCCGAGGTCGCCGCCGCGTGGAACGTCGACGACCTGCCTGCCACTCCGGGCCGGGACACCTCCGCCATCCTCGCGGCCGCCGCGGACGGCTCGTTGGGTGCGCTACTGGTCGGTGGCATCGAGGTCGCCGACCTGCCCGACCCGGCGGCCGCACTGGCGGGGATCGACGCCGCCCCGTTCGTCGTCAGCCTCGAACTGCGGCACAGCGCGGTCACCGAACGTGCCGACGTGGTGTTCCCGGTGGCTCGAGTCACCGAGAAGTCAGGCACGTTCGTGACGTGGGAGGGACGCCCACGGTCCTTCGAGCCCGCGCTGCCGCCCAACGCGACGTCGGATTCCCGCGTGCTCGCGGCACTGGCCGAGGAGGTCGGCGTCCACCTTGGCCTGCGCGACGCGGCCGACGCCCGCGCCGAGATCCAACGTCTCGGCAGTTGGCAGGGCACGTCGGCCGACGCCCCCAATGTGCCGGTGCCGCAGGCGAACCCGCCAGGACCCGGACAGGCCGTTCTGGCTGGCTGGCGGATGCTGCTGGACGCCGGCCGGCTGCAAGACGGTGAGCCCCACCTGGCCGGCACGGCACGACCCTCGGTCGTCCGGTTGTCGCCGTCGACCGCCGCGCAGATCGGTGCGCTCGACGGGCAACCGGTCACCGTCGCGACCGACCTGGGTGCGGTCACGCTGGCGCTGGAGGTCACCGAGATGCCGGACGGGGTGGTGTGGCTGCCGCTGAACTCGGTTGGCTGCCACGTGAACGTGACGCTGGGCGTCGCCCCTGGGGCAATGGTGGACGTGGCGGCCGGAGGTGAGCGCGCATGATCTATCCCGACCTTAGCTCGTTCGGGCACGATCCGTGGTGGCTGGTGGTGGCGAAGGCGCTTGGCATCTTCGTCTTCCTGCTGCTGACCGTCCTGGTCGCCATCCTTCTGGAACGCAAGATTCTCGGCCGCATGCAGATGCGGTTCGGCCCCAACCGAGTTGGGCCGTTCGGCCTGCTGCAGAGCCTGGTCGACGGGGTCAAGCTCGCACTCAAGGAAGGCCTGATCCCAGCCGGCGTCGACAAGCCCATCTATCTGGCCGCCCCGGTCATCGCCGTCATCCCCGCCTTCATGGCATTCGCGGTGATCCCGATGGGCGGCCTGGTGAGCGTCTTCGGCACGCAGACGCCGCTGCAGCTGACCGACCTTCCCGTCGCCGTGCTCTACGTCCTGGCGGTGACGTCGATCGGCGTCTACGGAATCGTGTTGGCGGGGTGGGCTTCCGGGTCCACCTATCCCCTGCTCGGCGGCTTGCGCTCGAGCGCCCAGGTGATCTCCTACGAGATCGCGATGGCGCTGTGCTTCGCCGCGGTGTTCCTGTACGCGGGCACGATGTCCACCTCGGAGATCGTGGCCAAGCAGCAGGGACTCTGGTTCGTGTTCCTGCTGCTGCCGTCCTTCGTGATCTACGCGGTGTCGATGGTCGGTGAAACCAACCGTGCGCCCTTCGACTTGCCGGAGGCCGAAGGCGAACTCGTCGGCGGGTTCCACACCGAGTACTCCTCGCTCAAGTTCGCGATGTTCATGCTCGCCGAGTACGTCAACATGACCACCGTCGCCGCGCTGGCCACCACGATGTTCCTCGGCGGTTGGCAGGCACCGTGGCCGTTCGCCATGATCGACGGCGCCAACTCCGGGTGGTGGCCGCTGCTGTGGTTCACCCTCAAGGTCTGGACGTTCATGTTCGGGTTCATGTGGCTGCGGGCGACGCTGCCGCGCCTGCGCTACGACCAGTTCATGGGGCTGGGCTGGAAGATCCTCATTCCCATCTCACTCGGCTGGATCATGACGGTCGCCGTCGTCAGGACCCTGCGCAACGAGGGCTACGACGGGCTCGCCGTCGTGCTCGTCGCCACGAGTTCGTTCGCGGGCCTGCTGCTGCTGGTCTACCTGTGGCGAATCTTGCGGCACAAGCGAACTCGTCCCCAGCGTCTCGCCGACCCGCCGTCGACCGCGCCCGGCGCCTTCCCGGTGCCACCCATCCCCGCGAAGGAGCCAGCCGATGTCTAAGCGGCCACACCTCGTCGACGCACTCGCCGGTTTCGGCGTGACGTTCGCGACGATGTTCAAGAAACCGGTCACCGAGCAGTACCCGGAGAAGCCGGGGGCGACGGCCAAGCGGTACCACGGCAGGCACCAACTCAACCGGTACGACGACGGTTTGGAGAAGTGCATCGGCTGCGAGCTCTGTGCGTGGGCGTGCCCGGCCGACGCGATCTTCGTCGAGGGCGCCGACAACACCGAGGCCGAACGCTTTTCGCCAGGGGAACGGTACGGCCGGGTCTATCAGATCAACTACCTCCGCTGCATCGGTTGCGGCCTGTGCATCGAGGCGTGCCCCACCCGGGCGCTGACCATGACCAACGACTACGAAATGGCCGACGACAACCGCTCCGACCTGATCTACGGCAAGGACAAGTTGCTTGCCCCGCTGCAACCCGAGATGACCGCTCCGCCGCACGCCATGGCGCCGGGTAGTACCGACGAGGACTACTACCGAGGCAACGTGCGGTCCGACGGGCTGGCCACCCCGCTTGGCATGCCGACGGTGAAGCCGCGGGAAGCGGTGCTGTGACAGCCGATCTCGCGCTCCTGGCCGCTGACGCCATTCAGCGCACGTCGACGATGGAGGCCGTGACGTTCTGGGTGCTCGGCACGCTCGCCGTCCTGGGGGCGATCGCCGTCGTCGCCGCGCCCAAGGCGGTGTACTCGGCGATCTTCCTGGCGTGCACGATGATCGTCCTCGCCGTGCTGTACATCGCCCAGGACGCGTTGTTCCTCGGCGTCGTGCAGATCGTCGTCTACACCGGCGCGGTGATGATGCTCTTCCTGTTCGTCCTGATGCTGATCGGGGTCGACTCCGCCGACTCGCTGGTGGAAACCATCCGCGGGCAACGCCTCGCCGCCATCGGCGTGGGTGTGGCCTTCGGCATCCTGCTCATCGCCGGCATCGGCAACGTCTCCGTCAACGGCTTCACCGGGCTGGCCGAGGCGAATGGGGGCGGCAACGTGGAAGGCCTTGCGGCGCTGATCTTCGTGCGCTACCTATGGGCCTTCGAACTGACCAGCGCGCTGCTCATCACGGCCACCCTGGCGGCCATGGTCCTGACCCACCGCGAGCGCATCGACCGCCGCAAGACCCAACGCGAACTCGCCACCGAGCGGTTCGCCCCCGGCGGGCACGCCACGCCGATGCCCAGTCCCGGGGTCTACGCGCGGCACAACGCGGTCGACGTGGCGGCCCGGCTACCCGACGGCTCGGACGCGGCGACCTCGGTCAGCGGCATCCTGCCACCGCGCACCATGGCGTCGGAGAACGGAGCGTCCTCGTGAATCCCGCGAACTACCTGTACCTGTCGGCGATGCTGTTCACCATCGGCGCCGCCGGAGTGCTGTTGCGCCGCAACGCGATCGTGATGTTCATGTGCGTCGAGTTGATGCTCAACGCCGCGAACCTGGCGTTCGTCACGTTCTCCCGCCTGCACGGTCACCTCGACGGACAGGTCGTGGCGTTCTTCACCATGGTCGTCGCGGCCTGTGAGGTCGTCGTCGGGCTGGCGATCATCATGACCATCTTCCGGGCGAGGCAGTCCGCCTCGGTCGACGGCGCGAATCTGCTGAGGCACTAGTGATCTGGCTCCTGATAGCGCTGCCGCTCGTCGGTGCGGCGGTCCTGCTACTGGGCGGCAAGGCCACCAATGCCTGGGGTCATCTGCTGGGTTGCGCGACGGTGCTGGCGTCCTTCGTCGTCGGCGCGGTGCTGTTCGTCGGCATGGTCGGCTCCCCGGCCGAGGACCGCGGCGTGCACGAAAACCTCTTCACCTGGGTGCCCGTGGGGCAGTTGCACGTCGACTTCGGTCTGCAACTCGACCAGCTCTCCATGTGTTTCGTCCTGCTGATCACCGGCGTCGGCTCGCTGATCCACGTGTACTCCGTCGGCTACATGGCCCACGATCCGGAGCGCAGGAGATTCTTCGCCTACCTCAACCTCTTCGTGGCGGCGATGCTGCTGCTGGTGCTGGCCGACAACTACCTCGGGCTCTACATGGGTTGGGAGGGCGTCGGTTTGGCGTCCTACCTGCTGATCGGCTTCTGGCAGCACAAGCCGTCGGCCGCCACCGCCGCCAAGAAGGCCTTCGTGGTCAACCGGGTCGGTGACATCGGGCTCGCGCTGGCGTTGATGGTGATGTTCGCCAACATCGGAACCGTCTCCTACGAAGGTGTCTTCGGGGCGGCCGGCCAGATGTCGAACGGGACAATGACTGCCATCGGCCTGCTTCTCCTGTTGGCCGCCTGCGGCAAGTCCGCACAGGTGCCGCTGCAGTCGTGGCTCGGCGACGCGATGGAGGGTCCCACCCCGGTGTCGGCGCTCATCCACGCGGCGACCATGGTCACCGCTGGCGTGTACCTCATCGTGCGGTCCGGGCCGATCTACGACCTCGCCCCCGACGCCCGCCTCGGAGTGGTGATCGTCGGTGCGGTCACCCTGCTCTTCGGCGCCGTCATCGGGTGCGCGAAGGACGACATCAAGAAGGCACTCGCGGCGTCGACGATGAGCCAAATCGGCTACATGGTGCTCGCCGCGGGTCTCGGACCGGCCGGCTACGCGATCGCGATCATGCACCTGCTCACCCACGGGTTCTTCAAGGCCGGGCTGTTCCTCGGCGCCGGTTCGGTCATGCACGGCATGGACGACGAGACCGACATGCGACGGTACGGCGGGCTGCGCACGTTCATGCCCATCACGTTCGTCACCTTCGGCCTCGGCTACCTGGCGATCATCGGCGTGCCGCCGTTCGCCGGCTTCTTCTCCAAGGACGCCATCATCGAAACCGCCTTCGCCGCAGGCGGAGTCAAGGGCATCCTGCTCGGCGGGGCGGCGCTGCTCGGCGCCGGCATCACGGCGTTCTACATGACGAGGGTGATGCTGATGACGTTCTTCGGGGAAAAACGGTGGCGCACCGGGGCGAGCGAAGCGACGGGAGAAATGACGGGCGTTCATCCCCACGAATCACCGGCCAGCATGACCCTTCCGATGGTCGTCCTCGCCATCGGCTCGGTCGGCGCCGGCGCACTGCTCGCCATCGGCGGCACCCTCGAGCACTGGTTGGAGCCCGTCGTCGGAGCCCACGAGGAGGCGGCCCACGCCGTCCCGGTCTGGCTGATGACCACCATCACGCTCGCCGTCGTGGCCATCGGGGTCGCGATCGCCTACCGCAACTACGCCATGCGTGCGATCCCGGAGGTGGCGCCGGAGAACGTGTCCGCGCTGACCGTCGCGGCCCGCAGGGACCTCTACGGTGACGCATTCAACGAGGACGTGCTGATGCGCGGCGGTCAGCTGGTGACCAGAGGTCTGGTCGAGATCGACGACGAGGGCATCGACGACGTCTCGCGGGGACTTGGCGCATTGGTCGGCGGCGCCTCGGAGCGGCTGCGGCAGGTGCAGACCGGCTTCGCCCGCTCCTATGCCCTGTCGATGTTCGGCGGGACCGTCTTGGTCATCGCCGCGATTCTGGCGGTGAAGGTCTGGTGAGTGGCGTGCCGTGGCTGTCAGTACTGTGGGCCGTCCCGATGCTCGGCGCCGCCGTGGTCATCCTGTTGCCCTCGGCGGCACGGCATCTCGCGAAATATGCGGCGCTGGCGCTTTCGCTGATCGTGTTGGCCATCGCGGCGCTGCTTGCCGTGACGTTCGACCCTGCTGGCGCGCAGTACCAGTTCGTCGAGGACCATGCCTGGATTCCCTCCTTCGGAACGGGCTACATCCTCGGACTCGACGGCATCGCGCTGGCCCTGGTGGTGCTCACCGCCGTCTTGGTGCCGCTGCTGATCGTGGCCGGCTGGAACGACGCCGGGGAGCGCGGCAGATCCACCCACACCTACCTGGCGTTGACGCTGGTGGTCGAGGGCATGGTGCTGATCTCGCTGACGGCGCTGGACGTGTTGCTGTTCTACGTCTTCTTCGAGGCGATGCTCATCCCGATGTACTTCCTCATCGGTGGCTTCGGGGGCGACCGCAGATCCGCTGCAGCCGTGAAGTTCTTGCTGTACAACCTGTTCGGCGGGCTCATCATGCTCGCTGCGGTCATCGGGTTGTACGTGGCGACGGCCAAGAGCGACGCGTTCGCCGCAGGCACCTTCGACTTCCGGGCCATCGTGGCCGCCGTCGCCGACGGGTCGTTGAACGTCGACCCGGCGGTGCTCAACGCCCTGTTCCTCGGCTTCATGTTCGCCTTCGCCGTCAAGGCACCGCTGTGGCCGTTCCACCGCTGGCTGCCCGACGCAGCCGTCGAGTCGACCCCCGCCACCGCGGTACTGATGATGGCCGTCGTCGACAAGGTCGGCACGTTCGGCATGCTGCGCTACTGCCTACAACTCTTCCCCGACGCGTCGATCACGTTCCGGCCGTTGATCGTCACGCTCGCCGTGATCGGCATCGTGTACGGCGCCGTCGTCGCGATCGGCCAAACCGACGTGATGCGGCTGATCTCCTACACGTCGATATCGCACTTCGGCTTCATCATCCTCGGCATCTTCGTCATGACGACTCAGGGCCAGACGGGCTCGACGCTCTACATGGTCAACCACGGCATCTCGACGGCGGCACTCTTCCTGGTCGCGGGATTCCTGGTGTCGCGCAGGGGAAGTCGCGCCATCGCGTCGTTCGGCGGCGTGCAGAAGGTGGCACCGGTGCTGGCCGGCACATTCCTGGTCGCCGGGTTGGCGACCCTGTCGCTGCCGGGTCTGGCGCCGTTCATCAGTGAGTTCCTGGTCCTGATCGGCACGTTCACCACCTACCCGGCCATGGCGGTCTTCGCGTCGACGGCGCTGGTGCTCTCGGCGGTCTACATCCTGTGGATGTACCAGCGCATGATGACCGGGCCCGTCGCGGTGGACAACGAGAAGCTTCGTGACCTCGTCCCGAGGGAGATCCTCGTCGTCGCTCCGCTGATCGCGCTGCTGCTGTTCCTCGGCGTGTATCCCAAACCCGTCCTCGACGTCATCGATCCCGCCGTCGGCCACACGCTGACGACGATCGGCCAGGAAGACCCGGCACCGCGCGTCGCCGAAGGGAGCCCCGCCAAGTGACGATCACCCCGCCCATCGTCGAATACGGACTCGTGTCACCGATGCTCATCGTGTTGGGCGTCGCCGTGGTCGGAGTTCTGGTCGAGGCGTTCCTGCCGCGCGCCGCGCGCTATCCGGTGCAACTGACGCTGGCGATCGGCGGCCAAGTCGCCGCACTGATCGCCGTCGTCGCCCAGTGGGTCGGGCTCGGTTCGTCGGTGGGCCAGACCGCCGTCATGGGCGCCGTCGCCGTCGACCGGCCGGCATTGTTCCTCCAGGGCACGCTGTTGACGATCGGCATCCTCGGGACGCTGCTGATCGCCGAGCGCCGCATCGCCTCGGAGGTGGACGTGGACGACGGCCCAGGCGGTCTCGACGCCTTCACCCCGATGGCGTCGACCGTGCCGGGCAGCGTCGCCGAGAGGCTCGCGACGAAGGCGGGCATCGCGCAGACCGAGGTCTTCCCGCTGACCATGTTCGCGCTCGGCGGCATGATGCTGTTCGGCTCCTCCGACGACCTGCTGACGATGTTCGTTGCGCTGGAGGTGTTCTCGCTTCCGCTGTACCTGATGTGCGGGTTGGCACGTCGGCGTCGGCTGCTCTCGCAGGAGGCGGCCCTCAAGTACTTCCTGCTCGGTGCGTTCTCCTCGGCGTTCTTCCTGTACGGGATCGCCTTGCTGTACGGCTATTCCGGCGGCTTGAGCCTCAGTGCCATCCGCGACCAAACGTCGGGCAACACCGGCATGGCACTCGTCGGAATCAGTCTGCTGTCGGTTGGCGTGTTGTTCAAAGTGGGTGCGGTGCCGTTCCATTCGTGGATCCCCGACGTCTACCAGGGTGCCCCCACGCCCGTCACGGCGTTCATGGCGGCGGCTACCAAGATCGCCGCATTCGGGGCCATGCTGCGCATCTTCTACGTGGCGCTCCCCGACTTCAGGGACGACTGGCGGCCGCTGATGTGGGGCGTCGCGATCCTCACCATGGTGGTGGGCACGGTGACCGCGGTGTCCCAGAGCGACGTCAAGCGGATGCTGGCCTATTCGTCGGTAGCGCACGCCGGGTTCATCCTCACCGGTGTCATCGCCCTGACCGACAGCGGTGTCTCCGCGACCCTGTTCTACCTCTTCGCCTACGGGTTCAGCACCCTCGGCGCCTTCGCCGTCGTCAGCGTCGTGCGCAACGCCGCGGGCGAGGAGGAGACGAACATGCTGCGCTGGGCGGGGCTGGGCCGCAGTCATCCCCTGGTGGGTGTGGTGTTCTCACTGTTCCTGCTCGCGTTCGCGGGCATACCGTTGACCAGTGGCTTCGTCAGCAAGTTCGCGGTGTTCAAGGCGGCGGCCGAGGGTGGCGCGGCACCACTGGTGATCGTCGGCGTCTGTGCCAGCGCCGTCGCGGCATATTTCTACGTCCGCGTGATCGTGCTGCTGTTCTTCACCGATCCGCCCGAGGACGGTCCCACGGTGGTGGTGCCCAGCGCGCTGAGCATGGCGACGGTGACGTTGAGCGCCGCGATCACCCTGGCGCTCGGCGCCCTGCCGCAACCGATCCTCGACCTGGTGAATTCCGCGAACCAGTTCGTCGGCTGAGTGAACCGGCCGGCCCGCCGCATCGTGTCACGATCGAAGGATCCGACGAAGGAGGAGTTCCCGTGCCAACCTTTCCCGCCCTGAACCACGTCGCCCTCACGGTCCGAGACCTCACGGTCAGCGGGCCCTGGTACCGCGAGCTCATCGGCGCCGACCCCGTCATCGAGGAAGACACCAGGTTCGGCTACCGCCACGTCGTCTGGATGCTTCCCGACAACACTCTGTTCGGAATCCATCAGCACACCGAAGCCGCGCCGGACGAGACGTTCAGCGAGTACCGCGTCGGCCTCGACCACGTGGCGTTCGGCTGCGCCTCCCGCGCGGACCTCCAGGATTGGGTGACGCGCCTCGACGAATTGGGAATCGCCCACGGCGGAATCGTCGACGAGTCCTACGGCTCGGGGCTGAGCTTCCGAGACCCCGACGGGTCGGCATTGGAGTTCTTCGCGCCGCCCGCCGAAGGCTAGGACTCCGCCGGGGAGTCGTCGTCGGAACCGGCCATCAGGACGTTCCACGCCTCGCGCCGCTTGCGGTCCTGGACTTCCTTGCGCCACTGGGTGCCGCGCTGGCTGAAGTTGCCCTCCGCGGCCCGTTCGGCGATTTCGGTGATGCGACGGCCCAGCACCAGGGCTTCGCCGATCGTCATCGTCAGCAGGACCCCGGCCCGGTCGCCGTCCGGTCGACCGACGGGGTCGACGACGACTCTGGCCGTCTCCGCTCGCCCGTCGGCGTCGTCGGTCCACGGCGGCGTGGAGTACACCTCGGGCACCCCGTCCTCGTCGTTCAGGGTCAGCTGCACGTACATGGTGACAACGGTACTGGTTCATCCATTGAAGCCGTGGGTCGACGGGAGTCGACTCAGCGGTCGCGGGTCCCCTCGACCAGTTCGGTGGCGGCGGCCGTCACGACGTCGCGAAGCCAGGTATGCCGCGCGTCGTCGTGGACCAGCGGATGCCAGGCCATCGAGTAGTTGAGAGTCTGAATCTGACTCGGCGGCTTGATGACTCGCATGGATGACCGGTCGACGCAGGAGTCGACGAGGAGCGCGGGAAAGGTCAGCACTAGGTCGGTGCCGGCGACCGCCTGCAATCCAGCCGCGTGAAACGGTACGACGAGACTCACCCGTCTGATGACGCCGAGGGCACCGAGCGCCAGGTCCACCGCCGGCTGGGTGCCGTCGACGATGTCGATCACGACGTGCCGGCACGCGAGGTAGGTGTCCAGATCGAGTGCGTCCCGTCCGGCGAGCGGGTGGGCCCCGTCGACGACGCAGACGAATTGCTCGGTGAAGAGCTCGGCCACCTCGAGACGAGGGGGTGCCGGTCCGCCGAAGAAGACCAGGTCGAGTTCGCCGCTCTCGACGTCGTCGAACACCCTCGGGTGCCACTGCCGGAATCGCACGGTCGACATATCGGACGCGGCGTGCACCCGCCGGTGCACGAGTGGGGCGAGCACGCTCACGATGTAATCGCTTCCCGCAAGCTGAACGTCGAGTGCCGCTTGGCCGGGTTCGAAGGTGTCGCCGGCGAAGACGGCGTCCAGCTGCGGGACGACCGACACCAGTTGGGCACGAATTCGACGGGCGCGCGGCGTCAGCTGGAAGCCCCCGTCGGTGCGGACGAGCAACTCGTCGTCGAGGACTCGGCGCAGCCGCTGCAACGCCCGACTCATGGCCGGCTGGCTGAGGCCCACCCGGGCGGCCGCGCGGGATATCTGCTTCTCCTCGAGCAGGGCGATCAGCGGCGACAGGAGGTTGAGGTCGACCCGGTTGATGTTGGCCGTCTGCATCGGATGAGTCTAGCCAATATGCGTGTCATGCATGCTCGGCATGTCGAGTATGCACGTGACAGCGGTGCGTGCTGCCCGCACGATGGACGTTCAGCACGAGGCGAGGAGAGCGACGATGAAGATCACCGGGAACACCATCTTCATCCCCGGGTCGACCAGCGGAATCGGCCTTGCGCTTGCGTTGGCACTGCAGGCGAAGGGAAACACCGTCATCGTC
>Ga0209051_1000936_pt1 | contig 28816 bp, 22 predicted proteins | sample AraplaCvi_mMS_r2_2_FD_184286 | JGI IMG/M metagenome (GOLD analysis project Ga0209051, IMG submission 184286) | Arabidopsis root microbial communities from North Carolina, USA - plate scrape MF_Cvi_mMS_r2 (SPAdes) (version 2) | ecosystem: Host-associated > Plants > Roots > Endosphere | place...
GCCCGTGAGCTGCTTTTGCTGGGGCAGCTGCCAGGCCGGCATCTCGTCGGCGTTGTGCACCCGGCCGGTGACGATCGGGTAATCGGGGTCGCCGTTGAGGAAATCGACGATCACCTCCTGCCCGATGCGCGGCAGCGCGGCCGCGCCGAAGGTGGCGCCGGCCCAGGATGTGGACACGCGCACCCAGCAGCTCGAATGCTCGTCGCGCTGGCCGAGCCGGTCCCAGTGGAACTGCACCTTGATGCGGCCGTAGCGGTCGGTCCAGATCTCCTCGCCGGGCGGGCCGACCACCATCGCCGTTTGCGGGCCCTCGGTCCAGGGCTTGGGCGTGCTGCGCGGCGGCCGCCAGGCGTAGCTGGTGGGCTGGGCCTCGAAGGCGAAGCGCTGGACCGAGCCCTCCGAAGGGGCGGCGCCTTCGCTGGCCTGCAGGTTCTCCTGCAGCTCGTAGTCCACGGCCAGCAGCAGGTGCTGGCGGTTCTGGTCGTCGCGCGGGTGGTGCGTGAGCCTGAAGAGGTGGCCCGGGGCCAGGTCGCGCCGGTTGGAACGACCGCTGGCCCGGCTGCGCTCGCTCAGCTGCTCCTCGGTGCGGATGCGCGCACAGGTCTCGCCGTCCTCGTGCTGGGTGAAACCGCCGGGCCATTCGTAGCGCTCGAAATCGTCGTGGTCGTGCCCGGGCGGCATCTGCCGCAGGCTCGTGAGGTCGGCCCGGGGCTTCTCGAAGTCGTGGTCGTCGGTGTAGTAGTGGCCGGGGCGCACTTCGTCCGAGGAGGTCCATTCATGGATGCGCTCACTGGCCTCCAGCCCGCCGGTCATGCCGGCCTTCTCGTGCGGGTGGTAGCGCACGGCCTCGCCGCCGGGCAGCGGCGCGTGGGCGCTGGCGATGTCGTCCGCGAAGACCAGCACCTGCTGCCCGGCTTCGTGGCGGAACCAGTAGTAGATGCCTTCGTGTTCGCAGAGGCGGGACACGAAGGAAAAATCGTCCTCGTGGTACTGCACGCAGTAGGTCCAGGCGCGGTAGCTGCGGTGGAGCTTCTGCTCGAGCGGGTGGCCGTAGCGTCCGAGCACGGCCGCAACGATCTCGGGCACGGTCTGGTCCTGGAAGATGCGGAAGTCGCTGCGGCGCGTGGCCAGCCACAGCCAGGGGCGCAGCCGCATCTCGTAGAAGGCCTGGCGGTCGTCTTCGTGCGACAGGCCGAAGCGGGTGACAAGGCCGGCGAGGTAGCGCGGGGCGCCGCTCTCGGTTTCCATCACCACGGTGGCGGGCTGGCCCAGCAGGGCCTTCGCGTCGATGGCGTTGTGGCGCCCGAGCAGTTCGAGGTCGAAGGCGTACAGCTGGCTGAGCGCCTCGCGCCCCGCCAGGCGATGGAATTGCAGGGCTTCGCCCAGCGGTGTCTGGAGGGTGACGCGGCGGCTCACGGATTGCATCTCCACGGGATCGACAAGATCGCCGGGGACGCGACGGACGATGTCGCAATGGCGTTTTTCACGCGGACTCCCTGCAGACTTTTTGTTGATTACTTTTTGCTTAAGAGAGCGAAATGGCCGCTCTCGATGCGTCGTCGTGCGCTGCGACAAGACGTTTCAAGCGACCGCAATTATGCGATTTCAATGCGTGGCAAGGCGCGAGTCTTCTTTCGCTTTTTGGGGATTTTGTTGCAGTTGCACCAGCGATTTGAATTGCGCAGCAATTGCACTCATACGACGTATGTAGTCAATGGATTTCGGCCGCACTTTTTATTTAAACGAAAGAACTCCTAGCCGTGCTCCACTGCACGCGCCAGCTGCGACAGCCGCTTGACCAGCGGCTCGAAAAGTTCCGCTGAAGTGTTGCCATAGCCCAGCACCAGCCCGTTGTCCGAAGGCCGCGGCCGGATCGCAAAGCCCGACAGCGCAGCGGGCGCGAGCCGGTAGCGCAGCGCATCGGCCGCGATGCGGCGGTCGTCGAAGCGCGGCGGCAGCCGCACCGTGAGGTGCAGCCCGCAATGGCCGCCGTCGATCTCGTGCGGCACCTTGAAATGCCTGTCGAGCGCCGCCCGCAGCGCCTGTTGCCGGTCGCGATAGAGGCGCCGCATGCGGCCCAGGTGCCGGCTGAACTGGCCGCTCTCGATGAAGTCGGCCATCGCGAGCTGCACGTGGCGGTGCCCGCCGCGCAGCATCTCCTCGAGCGGTTTCTGCACCGCGGCCATGAGCGGCGCGGGCAGCACCACGAAGCCCAGCCGCAGCGACGGAAACATCGTCTTGCTGAAGGTGCCCACGTAGAGCACCGGCGCGTCGTCCACCAGGCCCTGCATCGCGCCGATGAGTTCGCCGGCGTGGCGGAACTCGCTGTCGTAGTCGTCCTCGATGATCCACGCGCCATGCCGGCGCGCCTGCGCGATCAGCGCCAGGCGGCGCGCGATGCTCAGCACCGCACCGGCCGGGTACTGGTGCGAAGGCGTGGTGTAGACCAGCCGGGGCGGGTGCTTCTGCCACTCGCGCTCGCTCGCGCACAGGCCTTCGGCGTCGACGCGCATCGGCACGATGCGCATGTCGCCGGCGTGCATGGCCGCCTTTGCGCCGCGGTAGCCCGGGTCTTCGACCCACCCGGTATCGCCGGGGTTCGACAACAGCCGCACGCACAGCGCGATGGCTTCCTGCGCGCCCTCGGCCATCACGACCTGGTGCGGCTCGCAGCGCACGCCGCGCGCAATGGCCAGGTGCCGCGCGATGGCCGCGCGCAGCGGTGGTTCGCCCAGCGGATCGCCATAGCCGAGCGTGGCGGGGCTGGCATTGCGGATCGCGCGGTCGATCGCGCGCCGCCATGCGGCCGCCGGAAAGTGCGAGAGCGCGGGCATGCCGGGCCTCAAGGCCGCGTCCATCTCGGCGCGGGGCGTGCCGGGCTGGATGCGGACGAGCCGCTGCGCCGCGGCCGGTGCGGCACCGGATCTGGCGGGGCGCAGGGACTTTGCTGGCGGGGCCAGCTCGGTCACGCGCGTGCCCATTCGATCGGGCTGAACATAGCCTTCGGCCGCCAGGTGCTCGTAGGCCGCAGTGACGGTGTTGCGGGAGATCGAGAGTGCCTCGGCCAGCGCGCGCGAACCGGGCAGCCGGCTGCCCGGCGCCAGGCCGCCGCCGAGAATGGCGCGCTTCAGGCGCTCGTGCAGCTGGCGCTGCATCGGGCCGGCCTCGCGCTCCTTGGCCAGAGGGGATTCGAACAGTGCCGCGGCGGCAAGATGGGGCGGGTTGCTCATGAGCGAAAACGTGGCACCATGAAATTGAACGAGCGTGGTGCTTCCGGTGGAGCCACGCAGGGCGTACTTTATCGTTCCCCGGCACTGCCGCCTCATTGCTTCCGAAAGCCTCCCATGTCAGCTCGCCACAACGAATACGGCCAACCCATCGGTCCCCTGGTGCCCGGATGGACGCCGCGCTCCCTGCCGCCGCGCCGCCCCATCGCAGGCCGGTGCTGCGTGCTCGAACCGCTCGACGCCGCCAGGCACGCCGACGACCTCCACGCGGCCTACGCGCAGGCGCCCGACGGCCGCGACTGGACCTACCTGTTCGTCGAGCGGCCCATCGATCCGGCGAGCACCCGGGCCCACATCGAACGCGCCGCACAGAGCGTCGATCCGATGCACTTCGCGGTGATCGACCGGCGCAGCGGCCGGGCCATCGGCACGCTCGCACTGATGCGCATCGACCCGGTCCACGGCGCGATCGAGGTCGGCAGCGTCACTTTTTCTCCGCTGCTGAAGCAGACGCCGATGTCGACCGAAGCGCAGTACCTGCTGATGAAGCTGGCCTTCGACGAACTCGGCTATCGGCGCTACGAATGGAAGTGCGACAACTTCAACGAGCCTTCGAAGCGCGCGGCCGCGCGCCTGGGGTTCCAGTTCGAAGGCGTCTTCCGGCAGGCGATCGTCTACAAGGGCCGCAGCCGCGACACCGCATGGTTCTCGATCACCGATGCCGAATGGCCGATGCTGCGCACGGCCTTCGAGCGCTGGCTTGCCCCCGAGAACTTCGATGCCGAGGGCCGGCAGCGCATGGCGCTCGACCGCTTCCGGCTGCCGCGCGCCTGAGGCCGCTCAGTCCGGCTTGCCGGGCTTTTGCGCCTGCTCGCACTTCACCTGGATCAGCTCGCGTTCATCGAGCGTCGCGCCAATGCGCACCGCGCTGAGGCAGCCGCCCCAGACGCAGCCGGTGTCGGTGGAGAGCAGGTCGGGCCGCGAGAGCCAGCCCAGCGTGGACCAGTGGCCGAAGGCGATGGTGGCATGGGCGGTCTTGCGGCCGGGCACGTCGAACCAGGGCATGAAGCCCTCGGGGCCGGGCAGCATGCCGTCCTTGCTCTCGAACTCCATCACGCCCTCGGCGGTGCAGAAGCGCAGCCGCGTGAGCGCATTCACGATGGCGCGCAGCCGCGCGCTGCCGGTGAGCGTGCCGCTCCACTGCGCGGGCTCGTTGCCGTACATGCCGAGCAGGAATTCGCCCAGCGCCGGGCCGCGCAGCACCGATTCGACCTCCGACGCCAGCGCGAGCGTGTCGCCGACCGTCCACTGCGGCAGCACGCCGGCATGCACCATGAGCAGGTCGCCGCCATCGATCTGCATGTGCAGCGCCATGTGCTGCTGGCGCACCCATTCGAGCATGGCTTCGCTGTCGGGCGCTTCGAGCAGGCCGGCCAGCGTGTCCTTGCGGCTGGACTTGCGCGCGCCGTGCGCCACGCCCAGCAGGTGCAGGTCGTGGTTGCCGAGCAGGCTCAGCGCCGAGGCGCCGTAGCCCTGCACGCGCCGCAGCACGGCGGCCGAGTCGGGGCCCCTGTTGACCAGGTCGCCCAGCAGCACGAGGGTGTCGCGGCTGGGTGAAAAACCGATCTTGTCGAGCAGTTTCTGAAGGGCGGCGTCGCAGCCCTGGATATCTCCGATCAAGTAAAGTGCCATGTCCTCATTTTCACCCCCCGTTCATGGATGTTCTCCTGCTGGCCTTGCTGACCACGCTGAATGCGTTGTTTGCGATGTCCGAAATGGCCCTTTCAACCAGCCGGCGTGCGCGCCTGGCAGCACTGGCCGAAACGGGCGATGCCGGCGCGGAGGCCGCGCTCCGGCTGATGGAGGAGCCGACCCACTTCCTGTCGACCGTTCAGATCGGCATCACCTCGATCGGCATGCTCAGCGGTATCGTGGGCGAGGCCGCCTTTGCGGAGCCGCTCTCGGTCTGGATGGAGAACCTGGGCATGGGCCGCGGCACCGCCAGCGTGGTGTCCACCGCGGTGGTGGTGACCTGCATCACCTTCTTCACCATCATCTTCGGCGAGCTGGTGCCCAAGCGCATCGGCCAGCTCTACCCGGAGCCCGTGGCGCGCTGGGTGTCGCGCCCGATGCGCGGGCTGGCCAAGGGCGCCAAGCCGTTCGTGTGGCTGCTCGCGAGCGCTACCGCTGCCGTGCTGAAGCTGCTGCGCATCGACGCCAACGCCGCGCGCTCCATGACCGAGGAAGAAATCTCGGCCAGCCTGGAAGAGGGCGTGGACGCCGGCGTGATCGAGCAGCACGAGCACCAGATGGTGCGCAACGTGTTCCACCTGGACGACCGCCGGCTGTCGTCGCTGATGATCCCGCGGGCCGACATCGAATGGCTCGACGCCTCCGACACCGTGGCCGAGGCGTTGCAGAAGGTGGCCGACGCGGGCGCGCTCAACCTGGTGCATTCCTGGTATCCGGTGTGCCGCAATTCGCTCGACGACGTGGTCGGCGTGATCAGCGTGGCGCACCTGCTGCGGCTCGGCACCGGCCATGACGGCGTGCTCGGCCAGGAGGCCGCGCCAGCCGTGTTCGTGCCCGAGACGCTCACCGGCATGGAGCTGCTCGAACAGTTCCGCGAACGCGGCGGCCGGCTGGTGTTCGTGGTCGACGAATACGGCGTGGTGCAGGGCCTCATGACACCGCGCGACATGCTCGAAGCCATCACCGGCGAACTGCAGCCGGGCACCTTGACCGATGCCTGGGCGCGCGAACGGCCCGACGGCGTGTGGGAGCTCGACGGGCTGATGCCGGTGTCGGAGCTGCGCGCACGGCTCGGCATCCGCGAGCTGCCGGAGGAGGAGCGCGGGCGCTACAACACCGTGGCCGGCCTGCTGATGGCAGTCTCGGGCCACCTGCCCAAGACCGGCGAAGTCATCGACTGCGCGGGCTGGCATTTCGAGATTGCCGCGCTCGAGGGGCGCCGCATCGACCGGGTGCTGGCCACGGCCGACAAGTCGGCGTCGACGAACGGCTAGAGCCCGTTCACTTCATCAGAAATCAGAAGTCCACACACCATGAACCCCACCGAAGACATCTACACCGAGCCCAACGCCGATCCTGACACGCTCGCCAATCTCGGGCCGCTGCGCGCCATGGCGGGCATCTGGGAGGGCAGCCGCGGCGTGGACGTCAAGCCCAAGCGCGAAGGCCCCAAGACGCAGGTCTACGTCGAGCGCTACGAGCTGCAGCCGATCGATCCGCAGACCAACGGCCCCCAGCTGCTGTACGGCCTGCGCTACCACACCTACATCCACAAGCCCGGCCTGACCAAGATGTACCACGACCAGGTGGGCTACTGGCTCTGGGAGCCGGCCACCGGCACGGTGCTGCACACGCTGGCCATTCCGCGCGGTCAGGTGGCCATGGCCAGCGGCCATGCCAAGGCGGACGACACGCGCTTCACGCTGAGCGCCGAGCGCGGCAGCCTGGTGAACGGCATCGTGTCGAACCCCTTCATCGAGCACGCGTTCACCACGCTGGCGTGGAACATCACGGTGACCATCAACGCCGACGGCACCTGGTCCTACGACCAGGACACGGTGATGCAGATCCAGGGCCGGGCCGAGCCCTTCCATCACACCGACCGCAACACGCTGACGCGCGTCGAGGGGCCGGGGCGCAATCCGCTGGCCATGCCCGACGCGCCGGCCGCCGTGGCCGTGCAGAAAAAGTAGCGGCGAAGGCGCCCGCCGGGCGCCCCGCACTCACCAGCGGATCTTCAGGCCCACGCTGCCGTTCAGGCCGCTCTTCACGCGCGCGCCGCTGCCCGAGGCCCAGAACTTGCCGACCTCGCCATACAGGCTCATGCTTTGTGTGAGCTGCAGCGTGGCACCGGCCGCCAGTTCGGTGCTGGTGCCGCCGGTGCGCGTGGCAATGTCGGTATAGGCCGCGGGGCCGATGAAGCGCGTGACGTCCGTGCCGCTGCTGCTGCGGTAGAGGTTCAGCCGCGCATAGGGCTGCAGCGGGCCGGCGCTGGTGGTCATCTCGCCCTTGACCCGCACGCCGGCGCGCACCAGCCAGCCGCTGTGGCTGTGCTGCTGCACCACGGCGCCGATGATGCCGGCGTCGTCCAGGCTCACGCGCTGATGCACCAGCTGCAGCTGCGGCTCGACGATCCACTCCGGCGAGATGTGGAATCCCTGGCCCACCTCGACGGAAGCCAGCAGGCTGTGGCCCTTGCCCGAGCCGGCCGAACCCAGCGTCGTGGCCGCTGTGTAGCGGTGGCGCCCTGCCTGCAGCACGCCGTCCACGTACAGGCCGCTGTCGTTCTTCCAGGTGGCGTAGGCGCCCAGGTACTGGCTGCGCAGGTCGCTGGAGCCGACCCCATAGCCCTGCACGCCGCGGGCAAAGCCGGTCACGCGCATGTCGCCCTCGAGCTGGCCGACATAGATGCCGACGCGCCAGTGGGGATCGGCCCACAGGTCGTTGCCGGCCTGGAAGCCCGTGAGGCGCCCCTTGCTGGTGGGGCTCACGGTGCCGGCCTGGGCGATGGTGCGGTCCATGCTGATGATGCGGGCCCAGCCCTGGCGGTAGCCCTGCTCGGGCGTGGCCGTGGCGAGGCCGGCCGCGCCGTCGTCGCCCACGCGCTGGTGGAGGTTGCCCACCATCGCCAGGTTGGACTGGCGGAACTGCCCGGGCAGCGCCGCGTACAGCGGGACTTCGGCACGGTAGGTGGGCACCGTCACGCCCGCAGGCGGGGAGCCGCCATCGCTGCTTCGCGGGGGGCCGCCATCGTCCGGTGCAGGTGCAGGTGCAGGCGCAGGCGGTGCAGGTGGCGCAGGTGGCGCAGGCGGTGCAGGCGGCGCAGGTGGTGCAGGCGGCGCAGGCGGCGCAGGTGGCGGTGGGGGTGGCGGAGGAGGAGGAGGAGGCGGCGGCGGCGCGACGATGACGCCGGAGCGCAGGTACCAGTTCTCGCCGGCGCCGCTGGCGTCGGCGGCGTGCAGCCGGTACTCGTAGGCGCCGGCGTCGACGTGGCCGCCCGCCAGGCGGAAGGCGTCGCGGGTGGTCTGCGCCGTGGTGGTGGCGCCGTTCATCGCGGTCACCACCTCGATGCCGTTGCCGCTGGTCAGTGCGCCCAGGCCGCCCAGGTTGGTGATCTGGATGTTGGTGGTGCCGCTGGCAATCGCGGTGCAGCCGCTGAGGATCAGCCGGTCGCTCAGACTGGCGCTGGTGCCCAGCGCGGTGCCCAGGCGCAGCGTGCCGTCGTTGCCTACCCAGGGGCCCTGTACGGTGAGCGTGGCGCCGGGCGTGCCGCTTAACAGCGAGACGATGCCGCTGTTGGCCATCGATGCGATGGTCTGGCTGTGGCCCGCCAGGTCGAGCGTGGCGCCCGCGTTGACCGTGAAGGCGCTCGCGCTGCCGAAGGTGCCGGCCGCGCCGGCGCGCAAGGTGCCGGCCGCGACGTTGGTGGCGCCGGTGTTCGTGTTGGCGCCGCTCAGGGTGAGCGTGCCCGCGCCGACCTTCACCAGGTCGCCGGCGCCCGAGATCGGGCCCGACCAGCCCATGCCGTGGCCGTTGGTGTCGATGGTGCCCGTGCCTCCCAGCAGCAGTGCGTTGTCCAGGCTCAGGCCGTCGGCTCCGGCGATCACGCTGGCGCTGGCACCGCTTCCGATGGCAATGGCGCCCAGCATCGATGAGCCCGTGTTCACGGTCAGGCTGTTGCTGCCGCCGGTGAATGCCACGGCCGGTGCGCGCGTGGCGCCGTCGCCGCCGAGCCCGCCAGAAATGGTGCCGCTGTTGCTGATGTTCAGGTTGGCGCCCGCGATGCCGGCGCCGCCGGTGCCGTGCGCGCCGCTTGCGCCGCCGTTGCTGTTGGCCCCGCCGGTGCCGCCCGCGCCACCGGCGATGGTGCCGCTGTTGGCAATCGCCGCGCCGCTGCCGGAGGAGAGAAGGCCCACGCCGCCGTCGCCGCCGCTGCCGGGCGCACCGGTGCCGCCCAGGCCGCCACCACCCGCACCGCCAGCGCCCCCGGCGCCGCCGGTGATCTGGCCGGCGTTGGTCACGGCGAGGGTGCTGCCGGCCAGCGTGGCACCGGCGCCGCCCGCGCCGCCGCCGCCGCCCGCGGCATTGCTTCGGGCCGGCAGCAGTTCGGACCCGCCCGCGCCGCCGGCACCGCCTGCGAGCGTGCCGCTGTTGCCGAAGCCGAGCCCCGGCGTTGCGGCGCTGATGAAGAATCCGCCGCCGCCACTGCCGCCGCCGCCGCCCTGCGAATAGGCGTCGCCGCCCTTGCCGCCGGCGCCGCCGGTGGAAGTGCCGGCCGCATCGTAGTTGTTGACCAGGCCGATCAGCGTGGATCCATAGCCGCCGGCGCCGCCGCCGCCGGCGGCCCAATAGCCGTTGCCGCCCGCGCCTCCGCTGCCACCGGTGTAGCTGCCCCAGGACGCGATGGTGGTGGAGCCCATCAAAAAGCCGTGGTATCCGCCGCCGCCGCCGCCCCCGTATCCATTGCCGTTGCTGAAATCGCCGGTCTGCGATTCGCCCGCGCCGCCATCGGCCCCCTGCAGCACGCCGGGGGAGACGATGGTGCTGGAGCTGCCCGCCGCACCGCCCGCGCCCGCGGTGGCGCCGCCGAAACTTCCGACGTCGGCGGCGGACCCCGCCGTGACCGCGGCATCGGTCGACGACCCGCCGTCCCCGCCGTGCGCGTTCACGGAGCTGTCGTTGAATCCGCCCGCGCCGCCGCTGCCGTTGCTGCCGCCGGTACCCGCATGCAGCGTGCTGTCCACGGGCTGGCCGCCCGCGCCGCCCCCGGCCAGGGTCGAGCCGGCACTCAGGCACAGCACCGCCATGGCAACGGCATGCAGGCCGGTCGTGCGCACATGGCCGCGTGCGATTTCTGGCGCGGCCACCCATGCGCGGAGCGCCGGATTCCAGAGGGTTCGGAAGGTCTTGTTCATGGATTTACCTTTTTCACGGCTTGTTTCCCTAAGTGATCTGCCAACTGGCGACGTCTGCTGTCCATGGCGGACCCAGGCGTTTTCCCGTGAAATCACTGTAGGAATTGCGGCGCCTGCGCACATGAGCGGTGCGTCCCTTCTGCGGGGAGACAAGCGTCCCGCCCGTGCGCACCGCAGCCATGACAAAGCGCCTGCCGGCCGGGCTGCCTCTTGTCCTACAGGAAAGGCGCGGCCCAGCCGCGAGGATCGAGGGCATGAGCAAATCGATCTTTGCGTGGGCGAGTGCGGCCGCGTGCTGCGCAGCCGCCACCGCCGCGATGGCGGAGCCGGTGAAACTGCCCCTCGACAGCGACGACAAGGGCACCATCTACGTGGCGCCCAACGTCAATTCCACCGAAACCTCGGCCTACACCAAGGGCGCGACCGTCGGCGTGCAGCGGCCCGACGGCAGCGGCAGCTACATCGGCACCGACACCTCCACGCCGCGGCCCACCTACTCGCTGGGCGCGAGCACGGGCGGCAATGTGTCGCTCACGGGCGGCGTGCTGACGGATGGCAAGAGCAACAACGGCGTGAAGGCCGGTGTGACCATCAAGTACTGAGATTCCTCAGGCGAAGTTCAGACGAAGGTGCCGTACACGATGAACCCGTCGTGCGTGGCGACCTTGTCGTAGAGCGCGCGTCCGGCAAGGTTGGTCACCTGCGTCTGCCAGTAGACGCGGTGCGCACCCACGCGCTTCACGTGCGCATACACGCCTTCGATCAACTGCCGCCCCACGCCCCGGCCGCGCTCCGACGGCAGCGTGAACAGGTCCTGCAGGTAGCAGTTCGGCTCGATGCGCGTGGTGCTGCGGTGAAAGAGATAGTGAGTGAGGCCCACCAGCCGGCCGTCGCGTTCGGCCACCAGCGCGTGCACCGGCTCGTAGGCGTCGAAGAAGCGCTGCCAGGTGACGCGCGTGATCTCCTCGGGCAGGGCCGTGGGGCCCTCGCGCTGGTAGAAGGCGTTGTAGCCGTCCCACAGCGGCTTCCATGCGGCGTAGTCGTCGGGCGTCGGAGGGCGGATCAGGAGCGAAGAAGTCATCATGCGTCGGTGGCCTGCACGTTGAAAACATGCGATTGCAACACGGCCCGGCTCAACGCGCGAAGAAATGCTCCAGTGCCTGCGTGGGCAATCGATGCCGCAGGCCGATGGCGACCACGCCGGCGCGCGCGTCACGTGGCGGTCTGGCCTTGCGCAGCGAGCCATGGCGGCCGGCGAACTGGACCTCGGACCATTCGTCGCCGTCCGCGCCCTGGCCGGTGCGCAGCAGGCCCTTGAGCCGCAGCACGCCCGGCGGCACGTCGCGCAGCCATGCGCGCAGCAGCTCGGCAGGGATGGCGGCCGCGGGCTGCGCGCTCCAGGTCTGGAACGTCGCGCCGTGGTCGGGGGCGTGGTGGTGGCCGTGGCCGTGGTCGTGTTCGCATTCGCGCGCGCAGGGCCCGCGACCCGCGGCCGGCAGCGCCAGGCCCGAGAGCAGCGCGAGCGGCACCGCGGACCGGGTGGCTTCGATGCGCGGCGTGCCGGGCGCGGTGGCCTCGGCCCATGTGTTCGCTTGCGCGAGCGTGGCGGCATCCGCGAGGTCGGCCTTGTTGAGCACCACGAGATCGGCGGACTTCAACTGCCGCGCCAGCGTGTCCGCCAGCAGCACGTCGCGCGATTGCTGCGCCACCGCGGTCGCATCGACCAGCACGATCACGCCCTCCAGGCTCAGCTCGGGCGCGGCCATGCCGATCTGCGCAATGCGCCATGGATCGGAAACGCCGCTGGCCTCGATCACCACCGCATCGAAGGGCGTGGCCGACTCGATGACCTGCACCAGCGCGCGACCCAGGTCGTCGCCGATCTGGCAGCACACGCAGCCGTTGGTCAGCGCCAGCGTTTCGCCGTGGGTGGCGGCGACCAGCTCGGCATCGATGTTGAGCGCGCCGAAGTCGTTCACCAGCGCCGCGATGCGCAGGCCCTGCGCCTCGCGCAGCCAGCGGTTGAGCAGCGTGGTCTTGCCCGCGCCCAGGAAGCCGCCGATGACGGTGAGCGGCAAGCGCCTGTTCCCTTGCGTCACGCGATGCTCAATTTCTTTGTGCTTCGAACACGCGGCCCGACAGTACCGTGCCCCACACGCGCGCATCCTTCAGCGCCATCGGGTCCATCTCGAGCGGATCGTCTTCCAGCACGCAGAAGTCGGCGCGCTTGCCGCATTCGATGCTGCCGATCTCGCCGTCGAGCTTCAGCGTCCAGGCCGCGCCGAGCGTGATCGCGTGCAGCGCCTGCGGCACCGAGATGCGCTCCGATTCGCCGAGCAGCCGGCCCTTGGGAGTGATGCGGTTCACGGCGCACCACGCGGTGAACAGCGGCCCGAGCGGCGTGACCGGCGCATCGGAATGGATGGCCAGCGGCACACCGGCCGCCAGCGCGCTGCCGCAGGCGTCGAGCCGGTTCGCACGGTCGGGGCCCATGGTCATTTCGTAGTGCTGGTCGCCCCAGTACCAGAGGTGGTTGGCGAACAGGTTCGCACTGAGGCCGAGCGAGGCCATGCGCCGGAACAGCGGCGCGTCGATCATCTGCCCGTGCTGCAGCGTGTGGCGATGGTCGGGGCGCGGCGCGCGCGCCAGCACGCGCTCGATGGCGTCGATGGCCACCTCGCTGGCCTCGTCGCCGTTGGTGTGCGTGTGGATGGTGAGCCCTGCGCGATGGTAGGTCTCGAAGTCGGCCTCGTACTGCGCGGGCGCCGTCACCCAGATGCCGTTGGGCGCGCCGTTGAAATGCCCCGGCCAGCGCAGCCGCGCCGAGAAGCCCTGGATCGAACCATCGAGCATCATCTTCACGAGGCCGTAGCGCAGCCGGTCGGTGCTGCGCGGCACCAGGGCCCTGACATGTTCGGCGCCCTGGGCCGCGCCGTGCGTGCCGTGGAAGGCCTGGAACGCCGGCAGGATGCGCGCGCCGAAGCCCTCGTCGCGCGTCGCGTTCTCGAGCACGCCGCAGTCTTCGTCGCTGAGCTTGTTGACGAGGTCGGTCGCGGTCGTCACGCCCTGCATGCAGGCCAGGCGCGCGAAGGAGCGCACGCCGGCCTCGGTCATCGGCGCGAGCAGGCCGGCATTGCCGATCCTGCGCAGCACCAGGAACATCGCGGCCGGCTCCTGCAGCTCGCCGGTGGGCTCGCCCGCCATCTCGCCGGACGCGAACTTGACCACGCCCTCGACCTCGTTGTCGCGCGTGATGCCGGCGATGCGCAGCATGGCGCTGTTGACGTTCATCAGGTGGCCGTTGGCGTGGCCGATGACGACCGGCCGCGTGGCGCTGGCGCGGTCGACGTGCGCCACCGTCATGCGCTCGCCGCCGAAGTAGATGGGGTCGAAGCCCCAGGCGATCAGCGGCTCGGTGTCGGGAATGCCGTCGGCCGCCATCTGCGCGGTCACTTCGCGAAGGCGCGCCACCACCTCGTCCATCGAGCGCAGGCCGCTCCACACCTTGCCCTGGGGGTCGCGCCGGTCGAACCAGCCGAGGTACGTCCAGTCCCACATGCTGCCTTCCTTGAGGTGGCAGTGGCCCTCGACCAGGCCCGGCATCAGCACCTTGGCGGCAAAGCGCTCGTCGAGCGTGAAGGCGCCCCAGGCCTGCATGTCCGCGAGGGTGCCCACGGCCAGCACGCGGCCGCTGCGCACCGCCACGTGCGTGGCATGCGGCTGCATCGGGTTCATGGTGATGATCCTGCGCGCGGGGTAGACGGTGGTGATGGGGGTGCTCATGGCAGTTCAGGCATCGAAAGAGGAGGAAGGGCCGTGCCGTCGACGATATCGACTCGCCTGCAGCGTACCCAATGGTCGGGCGCCACTTCGCGCAGCGGCGGCAACTCGGCCGCGCAGGCTGGCTCGGCCACGGGACAGCGGCCGGCAAAGCGGCAGCCGGGCGGCGGATTGATCGGACTCGGCGGATCGCCCGAGAGCTTGATGCGGCTGGCGGCGCGGCGGCGCCCGCCGCCCACGGTCGGCACGGCCGACATCAGCGCCACGCTGTAGGGGTGCAGCGGCCGCGCGAAGAAGCTGCGCCGTGGCGCGCGCTCCACGATCTGGCCGAGGTACATCACGGCGATGTCGTCGCAGATGTGCTCCACCACCGCCATGTCGTGCGAAATGAAGAGGTAGGTCAGCCCCAGTTCGCGCTGCAGCCGCACCAGCAGGTTCAGTATCTGCGCCCGTATCGCGATGTCCAGCGCCGACACCGGCTCGTCGCACACCACCAGCTCGGGGTTGGTGGCCAGCGCGCGCGCAATGTTGATGCGCTGGCGCTGCCCGCCCGAGAACTGGTGCGGGAACAGGTGCTGCTGCTCGGGCCGCAGGCCCACGGCCTCGAAGAGTTCGGCCACGCGGCGCGTGCGCTCTTCGGGCGTGCCCACCTGCATCAGCTCGAGGGGCGCGCGCACCGTGGCACCGGCGCGCTCGCGCGGATTCAGCGAGGAGAACGGGTCCTGGAAGATGATCTGCATGCGCGTGCGCGCCCGGCGCAGCGCCTCGCCCTGCAGCGCGCCCAGGTCGGTGTCGCCCAGCCGCATGCGGCCCGAGGTGACGGGCGAGAGCCGCATCACCGCGAGCGCGGTCGTGGTCTTGCCCGAGCCCGATTCGCCCACCACCGCCAGCGTAGTGCCCCGCCGGATCTCGAACGAGACACCGTCCACCGCCTTCACCACTTCCGCGGGCTTGCCCCAGCCTGCCTTGCCGCGCGCGAAGTGCACCTTGAGTTCGTCGACCGAGAGCAGCGTGTCGGCCTTGCCGATGAATGTCATGCGGCCTCCTTCATGCGCGCCTGCGGCGCCTCGGCATGCAGCCAGCAGGCGGCGCCGTGCGGCGTGCCCGCGCCTCCTGCGGGGCCTTCGAGTGCGAACATCGGCGGCACCTCTGCGGCGCAGCGCGCCATCGCATGCGGGCAGCGCTCGCGGAATGCGCAGCCCCGGCCCAGCTCCCAGATCGACGGCACCACGCCCGCGATCTCGGCGAGTTCCGGCCGCGCGCCGTCGCCGAAGGCCGCGCTGCTGCCGAGTTCGGGCAGGCAATCGATCAGGCCGCGCGTGTAGGGATGGCCCGGCTGCGAAAGCACCTGTTCGGTGCTGCCCTGTTCGATCACGCGGCCCGCATACATCACCATCACGCGGTCGGCCATCTCGGCGACCGCGCCCATGTCGTGCGTGATGAGCATGATGGCCGTACCCTTCTCGCGCTGCAGCTCGCGCAGCAGGTCGAAGATCTGGGCCTGCACCGTCACGTCGAGCGCGGTGGTGGGCTCGTCGGCAATCAGGATGTCGGGCCGGCAGGCCAGCGCCATGGCGATCATCACGCGCTGGCGCATGCCGCCCGAGAGCTGGTGCGGGTACTCGTCCACGCGCCGCTCGGGTGCCGGAATGCCCACCTGGCGCAGCATCTCGATGGCGCGCTGGCGTGCCTCGCGCGCGTTCATGCCGGCATGCAGCTGCAGCGATTCGCCGATCTGGTCGCCCACGGTGAACACCGGGTTCAGCGAGGTCATCGGCTCCTGGAAGATCATCGAGATGCGGTTGCCGCGCACCTCGCGCATGCGGGCATCGGTGGCCTGCACCAGGTCTTTGCCCTGGAACATCACGCGCCCGCCGCTGATGCGGCCCGGCGGCGAGGGAACGAGCCGCAGCAGCGCGAGCGCCGTCATGCTCTTGCCACAGCCCGATTCGCCGACCACGCACAGCGTCTCGCCGCTGCGGATCTCGAAGTCGACGCCGTTGAGCACCAGCGCCTGGCCGCGCCGAGTCTTGAATTCGACGTGAAGGTCGTGCACACGCAGCAGTGCGTCGTCGCTTGCCATCAGCGTTCCCTCAGCTTGGGGTTGAGGGCATCGTTGAGCCCGTCGCCGATCAGGCTCACGGCCAGCACGGTGATGAAGATGGCCGCACCCGGAAAGGCCACCGCCCACCAGCACGACAGCACGTACTGCCGGCTGGAGCCGATCATCAGCCCCCAGCTCATCTGGTTGGGATCGCCCAGGCCGAGGAACGACAGCCCGGCTTCGAACAAGACCGCCGCGCCGATGGCCAGCGTGGCCGACACCACCAGCGGCGGCAGCGCGTTGGGAAGGATCACCTTCCAGATGATGCGGGCGTCGCGCGCGCCGATGGCGCGCTCGGCGCGCACGAACTCCAGGCCGCGGTACTTCATGAACTCGGCGCGCGTGAGCCGCGCGGTGCCGGTCCAGCTCACGATGCCGATGGCCAGCGTGACCGTCACCAGCGTGGGCGAGAACAGCGTCACCACCACCATCGCGAACAGCAGCGCGGGCAGCACCTGGAAGAACTCCGTCAGCTTCATCAGCGCCGCATCGACCTTGCCGCCGTAGTAGCCCGCGAAGGCGCCCAGCGTGATGCCGATCAGCACCGACAGCAGCGCGGCCACCGCGCCCACCAGCAGCGTGGCGCGCCCGCCGTAGATCAATGTCGTGAGCACGTCGCGGCCGAGGTAGTCGGTGCCGAGCCAGGCTTCCTCGCTGAAAGGCGGCGTGAGCGGCGCAGCCTTGATCTCGAAGGGATCGGCCGGGTGGAACCAGGGTCCGGCAATGGCCACCGCCAGCATGGCGAGCAGCATCGCCATGCCCGCAATGGCCGCCGGATTGCGCAGGAACATGCGCATCGCCTCCATGCCGGGGTGCTCGACGCGCAGGGCCGGCTTCGCGGGCGCATCAGGTGCGGCGGAAACGGAGGGCATCGTTGCAAGCTTGTTCATGAGGCCTTGATCCGCGGATCGATGAAGCGATAGCACAGGTCGGTGAGCTGGTTCATCACCACCACCACGATAGAAGAGAAGAGCAACACGCCGAGGATGGTCGGGTAGTCGCGCCGCAGCACCGACTCGAAGGCCAGCCGGCCGAGGCCCGGCCAGTTGAACACCGTCTCCACCAGGATCGCGCCGGCCAGCACATTGCCGAACTGCAGGCCCAGCACCGTGACCACCGGCAGCAGCGCATTGCGCAGCGCATGCTTGTAGAGCACGACGCGGTCGGCCAGCCCCTTGGCGCGCGCGGTGCGGATGAAGTCGGAGCCCAGCACGTCGAGCATCGAGGAGCGCGCGAGCCGGCTGTACTGCGCGAGGTACACCAGGCTCAGCGTGAGCGTGGGCAGCACCAGGTGATGCGCCACGTCGAGTACGTCCTTGAGCCCGCCGCCGGCCGAGTCGATGGAGCGCATGCCCGCCACCGGAAGAATGGGGAACACCGAGGCCAGCAGGATCACCAGCATGATGCCGAGCCAGAACACCGGCGCCGCAAAGCCCACCAGCGACAGCACCGTGATGAACTGGGAGAGCCAGCCGTTCGGCCTGCGCGACGACAGCACGCCCAGCGCGGTGCCCGCGAAGAAGGCCAGCAGCACCGAACTGAGCACCAGCAGCAGCGTGGCCGGCACGCGCTCGGCGATCATGCTTGTGACCGGCAGGTTGAAGAAGTACGAATAGCCCAGGTCGCCCTGCGCCACCTTGCCCAGGTACACGCCCAGCTGCACCGGCAGCGAGCGGTCGAGCCCGTACTGCGCACGCAGCTGCGTCATCAGCTCGGGCGACATGCCGCCGCTGGCGCCGGCAATGGTTTCCACCGGGTCGCCCGGCGCCGCGTGCACCAGCACGAAGTTGAGCACCACCACCGCAAGCACCAGGCCCAGGGCCTGGAGCAGTCGCGAGGCGGCATAGCGCAATGTGCCCATGTCGTGCCGCCTTACTTGAGGTAGACCTCGTCCAGTGGCGACAGCGGCCCCCAGATGGTGGCGGGCACGTTGCCCACCTTCTTGCTCGCGATGGTGTGGTAGGGCACCTGGTTGATGAACTCGATCGGCAGCTCGTCGGTCACGATCTTCTGGAAGGTGGCGTAGTAGGCCTTGCGCTGCGTCGGGTCGATCAGCCCGCCCGCGGTGTTGAGCAGCTCGTCGACCTTCGGGTTGGCATACGACTGGGTGTTGGTCCAGACGATGGGCTTGATGTTGGTCGACAGGTAGGTGCGATGCACGCCGATGATCGGGTCGCCCCAGTTGAACACCAGGTCCATCGACAGGTCGAAGTCGTGGGAGGCCAGCCGCTTGGCCCAGGCCGGGAAGTCGGCCGAGGCGCGCACCTCCACCGCGATGCCCACCTTCTTGAGCTGGCCGCGGATGTATTCGGCCACGTTCTTCTGCTGGTCGTCGGCACCCGGCAGGTAGTCGATGGTGAGCTTGAAGCGTTCGCCGTTGGCGCTGGCCTTGTAGCCCGCGGCATCGAGCATCTCGGCGGCCTTCTTCAGGTCGAGCGGATAGCGCACCAGGTCGGGCACCGCGAAGGGGCTGCTCGCCACCAGCGGACCGTCGGACACCGTGGCAAAGCCGCCCATCAGCGCCTTGGCGATGAAGTTCTTGTCGATGGCGGTGGCGATGGCCTTGCGCACCTGCACGTCGGAGAGCGGCTTCTTCGCCGTATTGAAGGCCAGCCAGTTGAGCGCGCCGATGCCGTCGTAGCCCTTGGGCGTGAGCGACACCTTGGGGTCGTTGGCGAAGCGCTTCAGGTCCGTGGGCAGCGTGGCGAAGGGCAGCATCTGGATGTCGCCGCGCTCCAGCCCGAGCACCAGGCTGGCCATGTCGGGCGTGACGTTGACGATCACCTTGTCGAGATAGGGCTTGCCCGCAAGGAAGAACTTGTCGAAGCGTTCGAGCACGATGCGCTGCGCGGGCTTGAACTCGGTCACGCGGAACGGGCCCGAGCCGACCACGTCGGTGGTGTTGCGCGGATGGCTCTTCAGCTCCTGGCCGTCGCCGTAGATGTGCTTGGGAAGAATGGGGCACAGCGCGGGCGACATCGCGAGCACGATGGCCGGGTGCGGCACGCTCATGCGGATGACGGCGGTGTACGGATCGGGTGTCTCCACCTTCTCGACCGGGCCGAGCATGGTGGTGAACGGATGGTTGGCCTTGATGGCCATGATCGAGAAGGCCACGTCGGCCGAAGTGACCGGCTTGCCGTCATGGAACACCGCGTCCTTGCGCAGCTTGAGCGTGAGCGACTTGCCGTCGTCGGCCAGCTTCCACGACTCGGCCAGGTAGGGCTGCGGGTTCCACTTGTCGTCGAAGCGCAGCGGGCTCGCGAAGATCTGCGTCGACGGCAGCGCGGTGGCAATGCCCGACTGCACCGCGCCGTTCAGGTGCCGAGGCGTCTGCGTGCTGCCGATCACCAGCGTGCCGCCGCGCCTGGGCTGCTCCTCGGCGGCGGAGGCGGGCAGCGGCAGCAGGGCGCTCGCGGTCATCAGCGCGGCCGAGAGCAGGGTGGCGCGGCGCGCAAGGCGGAGAAGGGGCATGGCGGGACCTCTGGAAGTTCGACACAAGTCAGGCGGACGGATTCGGCCCGTGGGCCTTGCGCTCGAAGATAGGCGCTTGCCCCGTGCACGCGAAGAGCCAGCCGTGCGCGACCTGCAGGGCCAGAAGCCGCGGGTTTGCCCCGTTGTGCAGCGTTGCGATGCGCCACTTCGGTGAATGCGCACCGGACGCGCCGCTACTTCTCGTCGCGCAGCCAATACCACTTGTAGAGCATGCGCTGGCCGATGCGCCGGAACGGCGCGAAGGCGGGCGATTCCACCAGCCCCAGCACATTGGGAAAGGGCAGCGCAGACTTGTAGATGGGAAGCTCGAACACGTCCTTGCCCATGTCCTTGCCGGCCACGCGCTCGGCCAGCCGCTTGCCGGCCCAGGTCGAGAAGGACACGCCGTTGCCGCCATAGCCCACGGCATACCAGATCTTCCTGTCCGCCTCGGGCTGCGTGATGCGCGGCATCATGTCGTGGCTCATGTCGACCCAGCCCCACCAGGAGTAGTCGATGCGGATGCCCGCGAGCGGCGGGAACTTGCGCGCGATGGCATCGGTGAGCAGCTTCAGGTGCACCGGGTGCTCGGCATCGGCGCCGCTCACCGAGCTGCGGCTGCCGATCTGCAGCCGGTTGCCCTTGAGCAGCCGGTAGTAGAAGCGCAGCGTGCGCGTGTCGGTCAGGAAGGTCAGCGACCTGAAGTTGGTGGCCTGCAGCTCGGCTTCGGTGAGCGGCCGCGTGACCACCGAGTTGGAGAGGATCGGCATGATGCGGTTCTTCAGCAGCGGGCTCAGCGCCTGCCCGGTGTAGCCGCCGGTGCACACGGCCACGCGGCGCGCGCGCACCACGCCGCCGGGCGTCTGAAGGTGGTGCACGCCGTCGATGGTCTGCCAGCCCTGCACGGGGCTCGAGGTGTGCACCTTCACGCCCAGCGCACGGGCCTTGCGCATCAGGCCGAAGGTGAACTTCAGCGGGTGGATGCCCACGCCTTCGGGCTCGAACATGGCACCGGCCGCCTCGCGCTCGTCGCAGTAGTCGCGCCGCACCTCTTCAGCCGTCAGCATGCGCGTGGCGTAGCCGAACTGTTCGCGCATCACGCGCGCCTCGGCGTCGAGCACCGCGAGCTTTTCGGGCCGGTGCGCAAGATAGAGATGGCCGCCGTCGAAGGCGTCGCAGTCGATCTGCGTCGTGAGCTGCCTGAAGTTCTCGAAGCCGCCGCGGATCTCGGCGTCGAGCCGCCTGGCCACGTCGAGGCCCCAGCGCTGAATCCACTGCGAGCGCTTGAGCCGGCCGCTGGCGTTCTGCCCCTGGCCGCCGCTGCGGCTGGAGCAGCCCCACGACGCCTGGTTGGCTTCGAGCACCGTGGCCTGGATGCCGTGCTCCTGTGCCAGGTAGAGCGCGGTCGACATGCCGGTGGCGCCCGAGCCGATGATGGCCACGTCGACATCGATGTCGCGCAGCAGCGGGCCGTCGTCCTCGGGCGGCGTGCCGGCGCTGGCCACCCACCAGGTGGGCGCATAGGCGCGGCCGGCGCCGGGATCGGGCGCGACCAGCGGGTCGTAGCGCGGGTCGTAGGGACGGCTCGCGGGCTGCTGCTGCGGTTGCGAGGCGGAGAAAGAAGCGGTGCCGGACAGGGTCATGATGCGGGGCTCCCGGAACGGCGGGCCTAGCGGGCTGCCGGCAGGTTGGGGCGGGCCTTGCGGAACACGTTCTTCAGGTGGATCTTTCCGCCCCTGAAGGTGAAGACGTCGATGCCGTCGGTCTCGATGCGGCTGCCATCGGCCGCGGTGCCGGTGAAGGTCCACTGCGAGGTGCCGAAATCGCCGTGCACGAAATGCCGGCCATTGATCCACTGCGCGTCGGGTACCGCCTGCCATGCCGCCGCGAACGCCTTGCGCACCGCCTCGGTGCCCACGTGGCGGGTGCCGCAGGCGTCGGGGCCGGCGGCGGTCTGGAAGATGCAGTCCTCGGTCATGAAGCCCATCAGCGCGTCGATGTCGTGGCGGTTCCATGCATCGCTGAACGCGGCCAGGGTCTGGGTGGTGACGGAAGAAGAAGAGGAAGAAGAAGAGGAAGAAGAAGGCTGTGCGGTCACGCGGAGCTCCGGGATTGAATGCCGCAAGCGTAGGCAGCCCGCCCTCCGCGCGATAGGGCCAGATGCGGGGATTCGACCGAGCCAGAACGCCGCGCTTGCCCTAAACTGCGGCGCACCATGGCCAACCCCAGAGCCACTCAATGGGCGCAGCTCTTCACGCTGCCCGACCAGCCCGCCTTGCCGCTGCAGGCCCGTCTGCGCGCCGCCGTGGTGCAGGCCATCCTCGAAGACCACCTGAGCCCCGGTGCCTCGATGCCCTCGTCGCGCGAGCTTGCGGTGCTGCTGGGGCTGAGCCGCAACACGGTCACTTCGGCCTACCTGCAGCTGATCGACGAGGGCTTTCTCGAAGCGCGCCCGCGCAGCGGCGTGTTCGTGGCGCGCAACGCGCGGCCGCTGTCGGCCGCGCATGCCGAGCCGCTGGTGGGGCGCAGCGGCCAGGCCAGCCAGCCTCCCGACTGGTCGGGGCGCGTGCTGCGTTCGCTGGAGGGCAAGCCCACGCTCGCGAAGCCCGACCGCTGGCGCGACTATCCGTTCCCGTTTGTCTACGGCAACTACGACCCGCAGCTTTTTCCGACCGAGGATTTTCGCGAGTGCTGCGCGCGCAGCCTGGCGCGCTCGCAGCTGCCGCACTGGACACCCGACTTCGAGACCGACGACGTGCCCGACCTGATCGAGCAGATCCGCACCCGCCTGCTGCCCAAGCGCGGCGTGTTCGCGCTGAAGGAAGAGATCCTGGTGACGCTCGGCGCGCAGCATGCCTACTACCTGCTGGCCGATGCGCTGTTCGACGAGCGCACCCGCGTCGGCCTGGAAGAGCCCGGCCATCCGCATGCGCGCAACAGCTTCTCGATGCGCAACCCCAAGTGGGTCGAGGTGGCCGTGGACGAGGAGGGCCTGGTGGTCGATGCGCTGCCCGCGGCCGACTACCTCTTCGTGACCCCTTCGCACCAGAGCCCGACCACCGCCACGCTGAGCCTGGAGCGCAGGCAGTGGCTGCTGCGCAAGGCCGAGCTCCAGGATTTCGTGATCATCGAGGACGACTACGAGGCCGAGAACCTGTACGAAGGCACGCCGATGCCGGCGCTCAAGAGCCTGGACAAGACCGGGCGCGTGATCTACGTGGGCTCGGTCTCGAAGAGCCTGTCGCCCGCGCTGCGGCTGGGCTTCATCGTGGCGCCGCGCGCGCTGATCAGGGAGCTGCGCGGCATACGGCATGCGATGGTCCGGCATCCGAGCGCCTTCCTGCAGCATGCCTATGCGCTGTTCCTTTCGCTCGGGCACCACGAGTCGCATGCGCGGCGCGTGAACCATGCGATGCAGGAGCGGCTGGCGCTGGCGGCCCAGGCGCTGCGCGAGCATCTTCCCGAGTTCGAGTTCACGCTGCCGCAGGGCGGGGCGTCGATCTGGGTGCGGGCGCCGGCGTGGGTCGACGCGGGCGAGCTGTCGCTGATGGCGCGCAGCCATGGGGTGCTGATCGAAGCGGGGGATGTGTTCTTTGCGAAACCGCCTTATCCGTGTCCGTTCTTTCGGCTGAGGTTGTCGTCGATTGCGGCTTCGCAGATTCCTTTGGGAATTCAGGCTTTGGGGATGGCTGTTGGGGAGTTGGCGTTGGCTCGGGGGGAGGTGAGGGCGCATTGAGTTTTTTTGTGTTCCGGGGCCGGGTCTCGCCCCGGCGGGCGACTCACTTTCTTTTGCTTCGCCAAAAGAAAGTAAGCAAAGAAAAGGCGACCCCACTGTCTGGGACCCCTGCGCTGCGCTACGGGGCAACCTGCGGTGCTCGGGTTTCGCGGGGTCTCGCAGAACTCGCTTCGCTCAAACAGCTGCGAGCCCTGATCCGCGAAACCCTGCGCTCCTCGGCGCAGCCAGAGGGGAGGGCAAACCGAACGGGCCTTTGCTTCGCTCGGCCGCCAAGCCACCGCAGGCGCGCAGCGCCTGCGGTGGTTGGGCTGTTGGTATTGAGTTGGGCTGTTGGTATTGGGGCCGAGCGAAGCGAAGGCCACCCGCTCCCACCCCTTCTGTATGCGCCGAGGAGCGCAGATGGAGGCGGGATCAGGGCCGCAGCTGTTTGAGCGAAGCGAGTTCTGCGGACCCCCGCCGGAATCGAGCACCGCAGGTTGCCCGTAGCGAAGCGGAGGGACGCAGACAGTGGGGTCGCCTTTTCTTTGGCTACTTTCTTTTGGCGAAGCAAAAGAAAGTAGCTCGCCCGCCGGGGCGAGACCCGGCCCCCGTCCCCAAAAAATTCAACGCAACATCGAAGACATCGCCGAACAGCAGTTCAGCATGCGCACCGCAGCCTCCACCGTGTCCGCGGTGAAACGCAAAGTCACACCGTCGATGCGTTCGAACGACGGCCATTGGCAGAAAAGATCGGCCATGGCCGGCGACTGGGTGCGCAGCGTCACCACCTGCGGCCCCTTGAAGACCAGCGCAGCGGCGCTGTCCCTGCCGGCCAGCCCTTGGACCACCCCGGCGCGGATGGCCGCGCGCGACTGCTCGGGCGAGAGCGACACGCCGCTGCTGAACCCAGTGGCGCGCTTGGTCTGCACGAAGGTGGCATGCGGAAAGATCGGACGGTTCTCTGCGATGAACACGTCGTCCCCGCTGGCCATGACGACCGGCGCGCCGTATTCGCCGGCCAGCGCGCCGTAGAGCCCGGCCTCGCCCAGCTCCTGCTCGCCGAGCCGGATGCCGGCAAAGGCGAAGCTGTTGATCGTGTGCGCGAGGATGCCGCGCCCCTGCGCGCGCGAGTGGTAGCCGACCATGCAGACGGCGTCCACGCCTTCCTCCACGCCCGCCACCATGCTCAAGTAGCGCGGCTTGCCCTGCACCACGCGGGCGCGCGCATCGAGCACGTCGGGCGGCATGTTGCGAAAGCCGCCATGCGAATCGTTGACCAGCACCTCGGTGGCGCCGGCCTCGAAGGCGCCGGCAATGGCCGCGTTGGCTTCGTGCGCCATCAGCAGGCGGGCGCGTTCGTACTCGGGGTTGCCCGGCCGGGCCTGCTCGTGGTGGTAGACGCCCGCAACGCCTTCGATGTCGGTGGAGATCAGGACTTTCATGGGGAGGAACGCGATCCGGCAAAGGAAGAGTGGAAGGATGAGACCGGCAGCAGCTCGGAAAGAGCGGGCCGGTGGTGGCCGTCGCGGCCCGTGACGGCCGTGGCGCGCCAGAGCGCATGGACGATGGCCTGTTCCGTGCTGTCGGCCGCGGCCTGGAAGATATCGTCGAGCAGGCCGTCGTGCAGCATCGCCACCGCGGGCATCGGGCGTTCGACCCGGTCGGGCACCGTGTAGGCGGTGGAAAAAGCCAGTGCGATGTCGCCGCTGCCATGGCCGAAGACCGAGCCGGTGCGCGCCAGCCCGGCACCCGCGCGCAGCGCCAGCCGGTGAAGCTGCCGCGCGTCCAGCGGCGCATCGGTGGCGACGAGCATGATGATCGAACCCTTTTCCGGTTCCTGGACCGCACTGCGAGATGCCAGCTGCGTTGCCAGGTGTCCGCCGACCGCATGGCCGGCCAGCACCAGCTGCGGCAGCCGGCCGTAGTTGGCCAGCACCAGCGCGCCCACGGTGTGCACGCCGCCGTGGCGCGCCGGCACGCGGCGCGATGCGCTGCCGATGCCGCCCTTGAGCTGGAAGCTGGACATCCCGCGGCCCGCGCCCACCGAGCCTTGCCCGAAATCGGCGCCGGCGCCTGCCAGCGCCTGCAGGTAGTCGGCTTCGGTCACCGCCAGCCGCTGGATGTCGTTCAGGAAGCCGTCGTTGCACTCGAAGACCAGCGGATTGACCGTGGGCAGCGAGCGCCCGGATTCGGGGTTGGCCGCCACGCAGCTGCGGATCTGCGCCGTTGCCACGGTGCCGACCGAAAAGGTATTGGTCAGCGCGATGGGCGTTTCCAGCACGCCGAGCTCTTCGACCTGCACCAGCCCCACGCTCTTGCCGAAGCCGTTGAGCACCACGGCCGCGGCCGGCACCTTGTCGCGAAAGGGGTCGCCGCCGTGCGGGCGGACGACGGTCACGCCGGTCTGCACACCGTGGTCGTCGAGCGTCCTGTGCCCGACAACGACGCCCGGCACATCGGTGATGGTGTTGCGCTGGCCGGCCGGCAGGCTGCCGATGTGCGGGATCGATGGCATGCGTGCAGAGGGCCGGCTACTCGCGGTCGATCTTGGGATCGAGCGCATCGCGCAGTGCATCGCCCAGCAGGTTGAAGGCGAGCACGGTGAAGAAGATGGCCAGGCTCGGGAACAGCGCCACGTGCGGCGAGGTCACCATGTCGGCACGGGCTTCGCTGAGCATCGCGCCCCATTCGGGCGTGGGCGGCTGCGCGCCCATGCCGAGGAACGAGAGGCTGGCGGCCGTGATGATCGAGGTGCCCACGCGCATCGAGAAGTACACGACGATCGAAGAGATCGTGCCCGGCAGGATGTGCCGCACGATGATGGTCCAGTCCGACGCGCCGATGCTGCGTTCAGCCTCGATGTAGGTCTGCTGCTTGAGCACCAGCGTGTTGCCGCGCACGAGCCGCGCGAAGGCCGGCACGCTGAACACCGACACCGCCACCACCACGTTGGTCATGCTGCTGCCGAGGATGGCGACCACCCCCAGCGCCAGAAGAATGCCGGGGAAGGCAAAGAGCACGTCGGAGATGCGCATCACGATGCGGTCCCACCAACCTTCGTAGTAGCCCGCGAGCAGGCCGAAGGCCGTGCCGACGAAACCGCCCACCAGCACCGAAAGAAAGCCCGCCATCAGCGAGATGCGCGCCCCCATCAGGATGCGGCTGAAGATGTCGCGGCCCAGCGGATCGACGCCGAACCAGTGCGTGGCCGACGGCCCGGTGTTCAGCATGTCGTAGTCGAAGAAGTTCTCCGGGTCGAAGGGCACGATCCACGGCGCGAACACCGCGACGAACACCAGCAGCAGCACGAACAGCGCGGCAACGATGCCCACGGGCTGCTTCTTGAAGCGGCGCCAGCATTCGCCCCAGGGCGTGCGGACCTTGCCCGCGGTTTGAACCGCCACCACGGGCGGAGTGATCGATTCGGCGGTCACGCCGGTGGCTTGCGTCATGTCGGCTGCCTCACTTGTAGCGGATGGTGGGATTGATGTAGCCGTAGAGCACATCGACCACGAGGTTGATCAGGATGAATTCGAGCGAGAACAGCAGCACCAGCGTCTGGATCACGGGGTAGTCGCGCATCTGCACGGCATCGACCAGCAGGCGGCCGAGGCCCGGCCAATTGAAGACCGCCTCGACCAGGATCGAGCCACCCAGCAGGAAGCCGAACTGCAGGCCCATCATCGTGACCACCGGGATCAGCGCGTTGCGCAGGCAATGCTTGATGATGACGGTGCGCTCGCGCACGCCCTTGGCACGCGCGGTGCGAACGAAATCTTCCTGGATCACTTCGACGAACGAAGCGCGCGTGAAGCGCGCCATCACCGCGGCCACTGCGGCGCCCAGCGTGACCGAGGGCAGGATGTAGTGCTTCCAGCTGCTGGCCCCCACCGTGGGCAGCCAGCCGAGCTGGACCGAGAAGATCTGCATCAGCAGCATGCCGAGTGCAAATGCGGGAAAGGAGATGCCCGACACGGCCAGCGTCATGCCCAGCCGGTCGGGCCATTGATTGCGGAACACCGCAGAGACGATGCCGATGCCCATGCCGAAGATCACGGCCCACACCATGCTGGTGATGGTCAGCATCACCGTCGGGAAGAAGCGCTCGCCGATCTCCATCGACACCGGCCGCCGCGTGCGGATCGAGGTGCCGAAGTCGCCCTGCAGCATGTGGGTGAAGAAGCTCACGAACTGCTGGGGCAGCGGCTTGTCGAGGCCGAGTTCTGCGCGGACCATGGCCACGGTCTGCTCGTCGGCGTCCTGGCCGGCGGCGAGGCGCGCCGGATCGCCGGGCAGCATGTGGACGAACAGGAACACCAGCACCGCCACGATGAGCAGCGTGGGGATCAGGCCCAACAGTCGTTTGAGGAAGTAATTCAGCATGGGGTGCGGTTGCCGCGAGCGGGCGATGGCGCAGTGCCACCGCCCGCCGGGCAGTCAGTCAGGAAACGAAGGAGCCGGGATCAGTTCGACACGGCGATGGCGTCGATGTTGATGTTGCCGTCAGGCATCACGAACACGCCCGAGAGACGCTTGGCGTGTGCCGACAGGTTCTGCTCGGTGATCATCGGCACGCGCGGCAGGTCCTTGCGGATCTCTTCCTGCGCGGTCTTGTACAGCGCAGTGCGTTCCTTCTCGTCCGTGGTCACCAGCGCCTTGGCCAGCGCGTTGTCGACCACCTCGCTCTTGTAGAACGACATGTTGTTCAGCTTCGGCGCCCAGGCTTCCGAGGCGAACAGCGGGCGCAGGCCCCAGTCGGCTTCACCGGTCGACGACGACCAGCCGGTGTAGTACATGCGGACCTTGGCCGTCTTCGGATCGGGCCATGCATCGACCTGCTCGGTGCGCTGGCCCACTTCGAGCGCCTGCACCTGCAGCTTGATGCCGATCTGCGCGAGCTGCTGCTGCACGAACTGGATCGTCTTCTGGCTGGTCGTGTTGTTGTAGGCGCTCCACAGCACCGACTCGAAGCCGTCGGGGTAGCCGGCTTCCTTCATCAGTTCCTTGGCCTTCTTCAGGTCGTAGGGAATGGGAGCCATCTTCTCGGCGTACTTCACGCCCTGGGGCAGCACGCCCTGAGCGGGGAAGGCGTAGCCGCCGAACGCGACCTTGGCCAGCGCTTCCTTGTTGATGGCGTAGCCGATGGCTTCGCGCACCTTCGGGTTGTCGTAGGGCTTCTGCAGCATGTTGAATGCCAGGAAGCGCGTGATGATCGAGGGCGTCGCCACCACTTCGAGCTTCTCGCTCTTCTTCAGCAGGTCGGCCTGCTCATAGGGAATGGGGTAGGCGAAGTCGGCCTCGCCGGTCTGCAGCATCGCGGCGCGCGTGTTGTTCTCGAGCACCGGCTTCCACGAGACGTTGTCGACCTTCGGATAGCCCTTCTTCCAGTAGCCGTCGAACTTCTTGGCCTTGACGGCTTCGGTCTGCTTCCACTCGACGAATTCGAAGGGGCCCGTGCCCACGGGGTGGAAGGCGATGTCCTTGTTGCCCCACTTCTTCAGCGCGGTGGGCGAGATCATGGCGGCCGATGCGTGGGCCAGCGAGTTGATGAAGGGGCCGAAGGGCTCCT